>Ga0315284_10003745_pt1 | contig 21583 bp, 20 predicted proteins | sample YL17G09_16_MG_FD_203696 | JGI IMG/M metagenome (GOLD analysis project Ga0315284, IMG submission 203696) | Sediment microbial communities from Yellowstone Lake, YNP, Wyoming, USA - YL17G09_16 | ecosystem: Environmental > Aquatic > Freshwater > Lake > Sediment | place: USA: Wyoming | collected... | reverse complement strand
CTTAAAAAATAATGAAAAAGTAAAAAATATTATTAGCACCGATATAATGGTATTAAGTGCTTTTGAAAAAAGTTGTATTGAATCAAGTATGATATTATTTAACAATTTAAAAGAAACTACTAATTATAATGGTTATATTAAACCTATATTAAATATATCAACCAATCATTTTAAAAACTTAAGAGATGTAGAAGAGTTTAAAAGAGATTTTGGTGTATCCAATAATACATCTAATAAATATTGGAATAATTTATCAACTAATTCAGAGTTATTGGAAATAAAAAAAAATATACCTTCTATTGATTGGAAAGATTCTAGTTCTACTTCTTTAAATGAATACAATTCATATAATTTTTACAAATTTGAGAAATATTTAATAAATACAATTGAAAAATATAGTAGTGATATATTAATAGTAGCTAATTCTAAGTTTATTGAAGAATTTTTAAAAAAAATAAGGGATAAAAAATATAGATTTAATAAATTGAAAGATGTTATTGAATACTCTTCATGTTATAAGATTGTATTAGAATTAGAAAAAGGGACATTAGGGTATAAAAAATTTGAAAAAATATATCCTACAAAATTTAACTATTTACCATTAAAAAATGATAAAGATGGAACATATTCATATCGTTTAAAAAATGAATTAAAACTAAATAATTCTATGGAATATATTAAAATAACAGAATTACGTAAAGTATTTATTAATAGATGTATAGCAGAAAAAATTATTAAAAATGTATTTAAAAATTATAACGATATTTATAAAACAAACTATAATATTAATAATAATAAAAATAAAAATAATGATAACGGTACTCATAAAAATAATTTATTAAAATTAATTAAGAAAGCTAGTGATAGTGATAATAATAATAATACTTAAAAAAAATGAATAATATTTTTACATATCGACAAATAAGTCTAAATAAATAAGTATCTCTTTTATGTATATTAATGATAATTCTCTTGAAAAACTTTTAAAACAATCAAAAGAAATTATTAAAAAAAACACTATTAAAAATAGTATGAATATTATCAGTAATTTAAATAATCCTGTAACAAATGAAAAAATAGGTTCCGAAAAAGCTTTTAAAATTTATTGCCAGCATATTAGAGAAATAATGAAATATAATCCGCGAAAGCATGATAATAATATTGATAATTATATTGATTCTATCAATGATAAAATAAAAGAAGCATATAAGTACGTATAAATAAAAAAATGATAAAAAAAATAAATAATAAATAATAAATAATAAACTTATTTAAAAAAAATGAATTTTATTTATACATATATAAGTAAACTTTATTATAATTAAAACTTTCATAATCATGATTGCTGATAGTAATATTTTAAACAATTTAAAAAATGACATAAATGATAAAACAAATAAAAAAATAAATAAGACAGCAGATAAATTAAAAAATAAAACATCTGATAAAAATAAGTGTTGCGCAGCAACACGTATTGTTGTTAAATCTGATGCTCTTGAAAAAGCTAAAAGTAGCAGTGTTTATATAATAACAGAAGAAATAAATGGTTCGTATAAATACAAAACATTTACTTCATGTTTAAGAACAGCTACGCATGGTGATTTTTGCGAGTCTCATAATAGAACAAAGCATCGTATGACAATTAAAGAAAACAAGATTGTTGATGAAAATAATAATATAAAGGAAACTTCTTTAGTATCTGGAGATGAAGAATATTTTGCGAATGTTAAAAATAAGATTAAGAAAAGTACTATTTCATTTACATTCAATAATAAAGATGACCCTATATATAAAATATTGAATAATCCTCGATTATCAAATGATTTATCTCTATATGCGGTTGAATTATTGAAAGGTATTAAGACTGAACCCACTATTTTAATGGATACTTCTAAAAAAGAAATTCATAATAAAAGTAATAAAATATCATCAAACAGTAATTTATTAAATACAATTAATGAATTAAATAAATCTTTTGAAAAATCATCCTTATCAGATAATGATAAGAATGATAATGATGACGATGATGTTGATGATGTTGATGATGTTGATGATGTTGATGATATAGATGAAACAAGCATTAATAATAATATTACAGAATTAAATGTTTCTGATGACGAATCACTTGTTAGTAATAAAAAGCCTGATGTTAAAATTGATGAAAATAGTGATGATGATAATGACAGTGATAATGATGAAATAGAATGTATTGAAATTTATACTAAAAAGAATAAATTATTATATTTAGATAATAAAAATAATGTTATTGAATCAGAAAATATGAGTGATGGAGTGGTATATGGTATATTAACTAAAATTGTTGAAAAATATTCAACAATTATACACGATTATCAACATTTTACTGTCATGAAAGATATTAAATGTCCTGAAACAAATACAGATCTAAAATTATGTGTTTTGAGTGATAAAGTATTTGACTCCAATCTTAAACATGTTGGAAAAATAACTAAAAATAATAATAATACTTTTAAGATTGTTTTCAAGAAAAAGTAAATATTTAAATATAAATAAAACATATAAATAAATACTAAAATTTTTAATTATAATTATAAATATAAATAAACATATAAAAATATATACATAATACTTAGTAAATTAGAATGACACGTTATGTTATATTTAAAGAAAATAAAAATAAGATGAACATTGATGTAATTGATTGTATGGCAGATATTATTAATAAAATTGTAGATGACATGTGTATTTATTATAAAGAGAATAATATTGATACATTAATAACTATTGATAAAAGACTTGATTTTCATTATGAAAAAATAAAAAAATGTATTTATGTGACTAAAAATAAAGTATTAGAAACACCATTAAACTCACTAATTATTTATATATCAATGCACGATAATACGTTAAAATCAGGAAAATTAATAAAAATATTGAATAAAAACAAATATTTAGTGCAGCAAGGAAATCGCCATATAAATGTTTTTTTAGATGCATATTATGTATTTTATGAAAGATTTATTAAATGTAAATTTAGAAATATGTTAGAAAAAATATTAGATGGTGAAATTAAGATAAAAAAAAGATAAAAAAAATAAAATGATTATTATATATGAATAATATAAATAAAATAATAAATAAAAATGATAAAAATGATAAAAATGATAAAAATGATAAAAATGATAAACGTAATAATAATATAAAAATAATTGATAAAAACAATAAAGAATATATTGAATATAAAAAAAATATTAATATTAAAATATTATTAAATAAATTTAAAAAGATATTACAAGAAAAAAAAATAAAGTTAGAAAAAAACATTGATAAAAAAAGTAATATAATAAAATATAGAGAAAGAAGAAAAGATTTAATTAATTTTTTAAATAAAAAATATAAAAATAAATATATTCATTTATCGAATAATTTATTAAATGTTAAAAATATAATAGATTATAAAAAAGAATATAATCAATATGTATTAAAATTTAATGATAAAAAATCAAATATATATTATAATCCAAAAGGTATATGGGTCGGATGCGGTTCAGATTGGATTAGTTTTGTAGATAAATATATAAGTCCTTATTACGAGTATCAAAATAAAATAAGTAAATGGAGTAAGTTTAAATATGTTTATGAAATAAAAATAAATAAAGATAGTGTATTAAAAATTAAAAATATTAAAGAATTAATTTTATTTCAAAATAAATACGCTTTTTATGATAAAAAAACACATAATTTTAATATTAAATGGAAAGAAGTTAAAAAAATTTATGATGGATTGATTATTTGTCCTTATTTAGGAAGCAATATATGGAATGAAACAAATATAACATTTTATTTAAATAAATATGCGGAAAAATATATTAAAGAAACTTTGAAAAATGATATATTAAAACATCCAAAATTATATTTAGAATGGTATAGACATTGGGAAACTGGTTCTGGTGTTATTTGGAGTAAATCAGGAATTAAAGATATTATTTTAATAAAAACATATGATGAAAATAATAAATAAATAATAAATAAATAATAAATAAATAATTTTGTAGTTTATTAAAAATATTTAAATAGTTAATATCATTTATAAAACTATATAAAATTTAATAAGTAAATTAATATATGTCTATTAGAAATAAAAATAAAAAAATAATATGTATTATGCCTATATGGGATGAACAAAATATAATAGGTTTAGCATTAGCAAGTAGTCGTCATTTTATAACTCATTATATTATCTTAATTCAAAAATGCACTGATAAAACAATGGATGTAATAAATTATTGTAAGAAATTATGGAATTTAAATATAGAAATTATTAACAGTGATAAAAAAATTAGAGAACGACGAGCATATGCTATAAATATTTCAAAACAATATGCTGATTATTATATTATTCAAGATGGTGATGAAATATTTTATGAAAATACAGAAATTGAAATAAATAAATTAATTGAACAAGATATAACATTTTCAACTGCTCCAATTGTATTTTTAGAGAATAATTTTGAACATACTGCTAATAAAGAAGAAAATATAATTATGCCATGTCATCCCTTTTTTTTTAAAAATCTAGGTGACATATATTTTCCTAATTTTGGTGATATGCCTTGGTATAATCCTAATTTGATACATCATAAATTTAAAGAATTTAAAACTCCACTTAAATTTGATTGTAAAATAAAAAATTTTAGAAGAAATTTTTTAAGAGATGTATTTACACCATGGCATGATGAAGTTAATACATGTTCAATTGAAGAATATGCTTTAAAAAATCATCATTCAATAAAATGGTATAGAGAAAATATAGATGCATGTGAGAATGATTTAGAAAAAATGATTTCTGTTTTTGAAAATGAATATAAAAAAGATGAATTTAAATGGAATTTAAAATATAATGAAAATAAATATTATAAATATCCATTTATAATAAATTTTATGATTAAGAATAATAAATTAAAAGGGATTGAAACTTTAAATGATTTAGAAATTTTAGATGAAATAAAATAATAAAAAAAGAATATAATAAGAATAAAATCTAATTTATTATTATGTTAGTAAGAATAAGTTATTTCGCATTAATAATTATTATTGTTGTTATATTATTATTTAAATATTTTAATTATTTAGATTCATATAGAAAAAATATTTTTAAAGATAGTTTTATTAATAATAATAAATTTCGTAAGGAATTATCTATTTTAAATAAATGTCAAGTTCCTACTTTAAATACTGAACAATGTTATAGATCAAAATATTATGAGTGTCCCATTGTTAATGGAAGTTATTTGCAATGTACTAATAATTATATACCAAAACCTGATAATTTTAATGCACCATGTGAAAATAGAACATTTGAAATGACAGCTTATCCTAAAAAAATTTCAGAAAATTGTTATTACACAAATACAGGATTTGATAAAAATAAATTTAAATTAAAAATATAAAAATATATATTTTATAATATATGGCTGATTATAATAGTTCATTTGATACAAAACTTCTAAATATGGAAAATAATAATAATGATAATGAAAATGATAAACAGAGTGAAAAATATGTATTAAAAAATAAATTTAATTTTAATTATAGTGATTATCAGAAATTAAAATTAGCAGAACAATATAATGAATTATATTCAAAACAATTTACTACAAATATAGAAAATGAAAAAATTGTAGAAAATAAAAAAATATTTAATTTATCATTAAAGGATTTATTTAAAAATACAAGTGTGACTTTATCAGATTTATTAAATGATTTAGTTATATATTATAATCAGGAACATAAAACATTAAATGAATTTATTTTAATTTTTACAAAACAACAAAGATTAATTTATTTAGGATTGTTATTTATTTTATTCGCATTTTCATTATGGCTTATAGATATATCTAAATAATAAATAATAATTAATAATAATTAATTAATAATAATTAATAATAATTAATTAATAATAATTAATAATAATTAATTAATAATAATAAATTTTTATATTAATAAAAATTTATTAATTAGTCTAACAAAAATATTTATCATTATAATATATATGAGTATAAATAATGTTATTAATACGCTTGATGCAATTAGTCCAGGTGAAGAACTAGATAAATTATTAATCCCAAATGAAATATATAATCAAACAATTAATCGTGAAAAAGATTATTTAATTAAATATTTTTTAGATCATCCTATATTAATGTTTAGTTTTGTTGGATATAATTCACAATTAAAACAAGCTAATCAACTTGCAAGTAATAGAAAATGTGGTTGTTTTTACAAAATGCCTTGGATTACAAAATTTGCTGCAGATAAAGGAATAAAAAAAACAATATTATTATTTGGACAACAAGTTTCAGAGTATAGATATATGATAAGATATTGGTATCCGAATCAACCATCATTGCCACAATCATATATGCGTTATTTATCTATGATTTCTTTACAAATAATATTAGATCTTAAAAGATATAATTATGATTTACAAAATAATTTAGCTTTTAATATATGTTGTAAAAATAATATTTATTTAGAATATTTTCAAAATGGACGTGCTTTACTAAAATATATACAAACATATTTAAATAGCTTACATTGTAAGAATAATATATGCCAACTAGGTATATAATACATAAATAAATTATTTAAAATATTTTCCAAATATATATTCTTTAATAAAATAGATTTAAATATTAAAAAAATATTTAAATATAATTTCTGAATAATATTTATGTCAAATACAAATACAATAGATGAATATATAAAATCTTTATTAGAAGATGACAACAATTTACAAAATGAAGTTGAAAATTTATTAAATAATACTGAAACAAATTATAATAATTGTAGTTATAATGTAAAAGAGTTAATTATAACACCAACAACAACAGGATTATCATTTTTATCAAATTATAATTTTGTAAATATTATAAATATGCTTATTCCAGATTTATTTTTAGAATGTACAACAGCATCATATAAAGATGATGCTGAACGACTAATTTATTTACCAAAAGTATGTCCTGTAATTTCGTACAAAACTCCAAAAACTGAAGAAAGTATAAATAATGTAAAGAGAATATTTCAAAAAATTAATATTCAATTAAATATTCAACGTACAATTGACTTAGAATTAATAGCCTCTTTTATGTACTTTAATTTTACATCAGATTATAGAACTGGTAATTCTCAATTTGCAAGATTATTTTTTTTAGAAGAAAGAGTGAATGAGTATCTTTTAAATAAACCTTCAAATAACAGTTCAAAATATACAGAACCTCAAGTAATATTTTCGGAACTATATAGTTCTGATTCTTTATTGATACAAATAATTAATTTTTCAAATAAATTAAATGAAGTATTAAATTATAATAAAAATGGTCTAAATGTATGTCAATATTTTATACCTTGGTTATTCACATATAATTGTTTACAATATAATAATGAATCTACATCTAATTTTTATCCTTATACAAGTTTTAATACAAATAAATCTTTATATGCTATGGAATATTCTGATTTATTTTATTTATCAAATATGAATAACTCATCATCTAATTCAATAAATGTATTATTAGAAACATTATATAAATATACTCAAGATCCAGATTTAATAAAACTTATTAAAGTGTCAAATATATTTACAATAATTCAAATAGCATTAGATGTTTATAATAATATATTAATGCAAATAAGTTATATATTATCTAAAAAAATATATGTTACAAATGCTTATCAAAATCCAATAAATTTATTTAAATGTTTAAATTTATATTATAATTATGTAAAAAATGAAATTTTTTTAAATAATCAACCTAATTTAAGTAATCTTAATATAAAAGATGAAAATACATTATTATATTTAGAAAAATTAATAGCTAATTTTAATAAATAAAATAATTAAAATAATTAAAATAATTATTCTTTAAATAAATATTTAATATAGGTAAATAAATCATTGTATGTCAATATTTCTGGAATAATTAATAAAGTATTTCTTTTAACAGCTTCTTTTTGAATATTGTCAAATAACTCTTTCATTTTTCCAATAATTTTAAAAGATTTATTATCGATTTGATTATCTTCTTTATAAACAAAAATATCTTTATTTTTTTTACCCTTTTCTTCTTTAATATAATTTGAAAAACTTCTTAATATATCAGCAGTTGAAATCATATTATTTTCTGATTCTAATTCTAATTCTATATTCATAAATTTTAATGTAAAATCGTATGCAGCTCTTTTTTTATTAACATGAGAATTATCCTTATTTTTTAATAATTTTTTATTTTTTTTAATTTCCATAAAATTCTTCTTATTTTGTCCATAAGAATCAATTAAACATCTTCGGGAAACATCATTAAATAAAAAGTATGTTTTCTCCAAATTTTTTACCAACAAATCTATTTTTTCTAAATCCCCCTTTTTTTTAATGATATTTTTATTATTAATTAGAGGTGTTATTTTATTCAATGTTTCAATAATATTATTAAATACATCAATAGGTAAATTATTAAATACGTAATTATTATCGTATTCTGTTTTATCAAATATTTCTTCTTGATTTTGTAGCATTTTAATATGATGACTATTATATTTATATAATAATATATCTTTATATAGTTATTAGGGGAAATTTATTATGGAAATAAATAAAAAAAATATTTTTATTTATTATTGTTATTAAAACTAAAAATTAATAAATTAATTTTTAGTTTTGGTTTTTATTTTTAGTTTTAGTTTTAATATAAATATTATTATTTAAATAAATATTTATATTAATTCAATATTAATATTTAAAGATCAGTAAAATAATGGATAATTTATTTTGCGTATTAAAAAGAAATGGTTCAAAAGAAGAAGTATCCTTCGATAAAGTTACGAAAAGAATAAAAAAATTATGTTATAATTTATCAAATGAAATTAATCCAATTATGATTGCTCAAAAAGTTTGTACTCAAATTTATAATAATGTCACAACAGTTGAATTAGACGAGCTGGCAGCACAAATTTGTATTTCAATGAGTACAATTAATATGGATTATGGAATTTTAGCAAGCCGAATTATTATTTCAAATAATCATAAAGTAACATCTCCTTCTTTTTCCGAAACTGTTTATATTTTAAAAAATAATACCGATATAGATGGAAATAATGCTCCATTAATTAGCAATGAACTTTACAACATTGTTATGAATAATAAATCGAAACTAAATGATATTATTAATTATGATAATGATTACTTATTTGATTATTTTGCATTTAAAACATTAGAAAAAGGATACTTATTAAAAATAAATGGTAAGATCATTGAAAGAATTCAGCATTTATTTATGCGGGTCAGTTTAGGAATACACGGCGATGATTTAAAATCCGTTATAAAATCATATGAATTAATGTCTCAAAAATATTTTACCCATGCAACACCCACATTATTTAATAGTGGAACAGTGAAACCACAATTAGCAAGTTGTTTTTTACTAGGAATGGAAGATAGTGTAGAAGGCATTTATAAAGCAATCAGTGATTGTGCTAAAATTTCAGCAGGAGCGGGAGGAATAGGATTATGTTTAAGTAAAATAAGGTCTAAAAATTCATATATTCGTGGAACAAATGGTATTTCTAATGGCATTATTCCATTATGTAGAGTATTAAATGAAACGGCTCGTTATATTAATCAATCAGGAAAACGCCCAGGATCATTTGCTATTTATATTGAACCACATAATGTGGAAATTTTGGAATTTTTGGAATTAAAAAAAAACACTGGTGCTGAATCTGAAAGAGCAAGAGATTTATTTTTAGCATTAATGATTAGCGATTTATTTATGAAACGAGTTGAACAAAATGCAGAATGGTCATTATTTGATGCAAATGAATGCCCTAAATTAGCAGATACATATGGAGATGAATTTGAAAAAATATATTTAGAATATGAATCAAAAGGAAAAGCGCGGAAAAATATCCAGGCCCGGAAAATTTGGAATTATATTTTAACGAGCCAAATTGAAACAGGCACACCTTATATATTATTTAAAGATGCAATGAATAAAAAGAGTAATCAAAAAAACATAGGCATTATTAGAAATTCAAATTTATGTGCGGAAATTGCATTGTATAGTGATGAAAAAGAATATAGTGTATGCACTTTATCATCCATTTCATTACCTAATTTTGTAATTGATAATAATAATGATAATAATAATCAAGAAGACAATAATCAAGAAAAAGATAACAACAATCAAGAAAAAGATAACAACAATAAAGAACATAATAATAAAAATAAAATGTTTGACTTTAATAAATTAATTGAAATTACAAAAACAGTTGTTAAAAATTTAAACAAGATTATCGATATTAATTATTATCCTGTTCCTGAAACAAAATTATCCAATATGAAACATCGTCCATTAGGAATTGGAGTACAAGGTTTAAGCGACGTTTATTTTAAAATGAAATACCCATTCGATTCTGATGAAGCAAAACAATTAAATAAAGATATTTTTGAAGCATTATACTATGGTGCTTTAAGTGCTTCCAATGAAGAAGCAATAGATAGTTATAAATATTCAACATTTGATGGAAGTCCATTAAGCCAAGGATTATTTCAATTCGATTTATGGGGTATAACTCCTTCTAATAAATATGATTGGGATACACTACGAAAAAGTATTATGACACACGGAGTCAAAAATAGTACTTTAATAGCATTAATGCCCACAGCTTCAACATCTCAAATTCTTGGAAATAATGAATGTTTTGAACCAATAACAAGTAATATTTATACTCGTCGAACAATGGCCGGAGATTTTGTAGTAATTAATAAGTATTTAGTCAATGATTTAATTGATTTAGGATTATGGAATGAAGCAATGAAAAATAAAATTATATCTTTAAACGGTTCTATTCAAAATATAGATATTGTTCCAGAAAATATTAAAAACTTATATAAGACTGTATGGGAAATTAAACAAAAAGTAATTATAGAACAGTCGATTGATAGAGCCCCTTTTGTATGTCAAACACAATCATTAAATTTATTTTTTGAAGAACCCACTCAAAATACATTAAGTAGTGCATTATTTTATGGATGGAAAAATGGATTAAAGACGGGTTCTTATTATATAAGAACGCGTCCAAAAGTACAAGCACAACAATTTACAATTGAAGCTGTAAAAATTACTTCTAAAAATGAAGAAACAAGTTATGAACCATGTGAAATGTGCAGTGCTTAAAATTTTATATTTTATATTATATATTATACATCATATATTAATATTTTATTTTAATATATTTTTATACTGTAAATTGGTCGATATTTATAGTTCTATCAAATATATTTAACATATCTTTATCATGTGTAATGATAATAATACCTTTTTTATATTTTTTGAATTTTTGAATAATATCAATTAATTCTTTTTTACTCTTAAAATCAAGATTGCTAGTTGGTTCATCTAAAATTAATATATTAGAAGGATAAATTAATCCATTTAATATATTAATAATTTGACGTTGGCCACCAGATATTTTTTCACCTAAAAAGCCAGCATTAATTTTTTTTATTTCATCCATATCATTTTTATTAAATATATTTTTTAAATTACCATATTTCAATATTTCTGATAAATTTTTAGTGCATATATTTTTATCGGTACATCCATAATTTAAATTAAATTCTATATTTTTATCAAATAATTTATTATTTTGATTTATATAAGTTATATTTTTTTTTAATAACGAAATATCTATCTTATTATAATTTATATTATCTATTATAATATCTCCTTTCTCTAATTCATAAATCTTTAATAAAATTTTACATAGTGTTGATTTACCTGAACCACTACGTCCGTATAAACCAATTAATTTACTAGAATTGAAATTTAATTCTAAATTTAAGTTTTGATATACATATTTATTGGTATTTGGATATTTAAAATATATATTTTTAAATTTAATAACATTATAATTTAAATTATTATGATTAAATTGCATATTATTTTTATCAATATAATTAGGTATTAAAATAGCAAAATTATTTTGCATAATATTTAATTTACTTGCTAAATTAAATAGATATGGTAGTTTCGATACCAATACTTCTATACGTGTTCTATATATAAGTAATAATGTTATGATTAAAACAATATTTTCATTTTTATTATAATAAATGAAATAATAGATAATCATAAATATATTAAAATTAATTAAAAATGAAACAATTACTTCATTATATAACATATTATTATAATATTTATAACCTGTATCATATACATTATTACATAATTTATTATATATATCTATTTCTATATCTGAGAATCCTCTGTATATAATTTTATCAAAATTAGATAAACTTTCAATTTGTTTAGCTTCTACTTCATTCATTGATTCTTCATAATTAACACACGTTTTACTAATTTCTTGATATCTGTTAGAATAAATAAAAAATATTAAACTATTTATTATTACAAAGAATATAAACATTTTATAATCATATTTTAGCAAGAAAAATGAAACAATTAATATGGAAACAATAGTTGGTAATATATAAATAATTATATTTGTTAATGAAATTTGTAATCTGTCTGAAAATCGATAAATTAATGTAGCATATCTAGTATAATTTCTTTCATTATATTTATTATCATTTGATTTAAGTATTAATTTTAGTAAAATTTCTTGAATATTTACTTTAACAGCAACAGTTACTTTTATTTCAAAATATTTATATATTGATAAAAATATTACATATATAATTAAAAATAACAAAAAATTGTTTATGAGTGATTTAAATTTATCAGAATTAATATTAGTATTATCTTTTAGATAATTAATTATATTACTTAAAATGGATGAAAATACATATATTTCAACTAATGCATAAAGTATATAATATATTAAAAATAAAGTAAAATCTTTTTTAAATTGAGATGTTATTTCATTATAAATAAAAGAATAAAGATTACTCATACTAATATAATATAATATAAATAATAAAATTAATAAAATAATAAATAACGAATAATTAATAAAAAAATAAATAACGAATAATTAATAAAATAAATAAATAATAAATAAATAATAAATAAATTATTATATTATATGAGTTATAAATCGATTTTATTTTTTGGCATTATATTTATTATTTTAATATTTATGTATTTCAATAACGAATATTTATCAAAAATTCAACTTTTTATTAAATTTTTATTTATGATATTTGGACTATTTGCTATATTTTTTTATCCATTATCAAAGAAATTTAATGGTAATTTTGATTATGAAGAAATAAAAAAATATTTACAAAAAAAATATTTACAAAAAAATTAAAAATATAATAAAAACTATTTAAAGATTAAAATATCATCTTATATAAGCATTGTACTAGCTTTGAGGTACTTAAACTAATATTATATTATTGTGATTAATTCCAAAATATTATATTACTCAATATCCTATAATGTGGTAATAACTATATATGATAAATAAATTACTAATAAATATTTTTTATTAGTAATTAACTATATTATTTATGTAGCGTATATTATATATGACAGTTATTACTATTTGTTGTTTATTATATATTATAATAACAATTAATGTAATGTAAATATATTTAATTAAATAATTTTATAAATAATATATGCTTTATGTTTGATAAAAAAATTTATTTTATTTTATAATATATCATATTACGTTATATTATAACATAATTCAAAAAAATAAAAATTGAAAAATAATTAGTTAAATTATACAATATTATGTTTTATTACTATATTATGTTTTAAAGAATTCATAATAATTTAAAATGTCATCTAATTCATTATGTGCGTTTTCATTTGGCACTGAGTCAGATGTTAATATTTCTGATGTAAAAGTGATTGAACCTAAGAAAAAAAGTTCTAAGAAAAATAATTCAAATAATTCAAATAGTACAAATAGTACAAATAGTACAAATAGTACAAATAATAATACAAATATTAAAAATGAGGAACCTGAAGAAGCATTCTTAAGTACCTATATAAATAATGGATGTTGTTTTTTTTGTATGATTAAAAGATGCACTAAAACACACCAAAATAATACACCATTTCCGGATGCTTTACCTTACTTTTTAGAAAGGCCAATGCGTATTAATTTATTAAATAGTGTCATTCAAAATCAAAATTTTGGTTTTGGTGAAACTCAAGAATATAACATTAATATTTGTACATATATTTATGCATATAATAATTGTAAAAATTGCGAAGAAGGTCGTTTTAAATTTGTTGAAATTAATGGAAAGCAAATTAAATTTTGCTATCCTGAAATTAATAAAAATCACAATAAACTACCAATATGGCTTCATATTGACTTAAAATTTAGTATTAATTCTAATAATAGAATTAATATTTTAGAAATTTTGCCTTTAAATGAAGAAATATTAACCAATAAAAATAACAAAAATAATAAAAATGATAAATATATGAAATCTAATACAAATGATACAAATTCTGTAATTTCTGATATGTCATTCGATAATTTTAATAATTATCCAAAAATGATGAATGAAAATATTGAAAATGATAAAAATAATAAAAATAATAAAAATAATAAAAATAATAAAAATTGTAATTATTCTGTTATATCTAAAAAATATCATTCCCAAGAAGAAATTCAAATGAAAGAATCCTGTAAAGTTGAAAATGTTATTACTAATACTTCTAATATTTCTGAAAAAACTATTATGGTAGAAGAAAAAAAAGCTGATATTATTGATTATTCAAAAGAAAATTTTATTTTTCTTCAACAATCTTACGATAAAGATATTAAACAATATATTGCCGATTTAGATAATAAAAATGGTAAATTAAATAATGAAAATGCTTTTTTATTAATGAATCATACAGATTTAAATAATAAAATTAAGATATTAGAAAGAAAAAATGATGTTTTACAAAAGGAAAACTATGAACTTTCAGTAAAAGTTGAAGAAAGATTAAAAGAAATTAATCAAGCATTTAATAATGTTGAAAATTTAGGTAATAAGGTTGTTGAAACATACAGAGAATCTAATTTTGATAAGTATAAAATTATATCTAAAAATTAATTATTTTTAATTTCCTCAATAATATGCCTAAAATAATTTTTTGAAAATTTATCTTCCGTTAATTTATAAATAAAATCTTGATTCATTATCAAATTATCATAATCTTTAATATAATCATTATTATTATATTTAAGTAATATTGTTTGAATATTCAAAAGTACCGTATGTTTAATATAATGCCCATATGGGTCGTTAATCCATCGTTTATTCAAATAATATTCATATGACCGTTTACCTACAACTTTAATTGGATATTTATTAAAATTATTCTTTTCATTTAAATAATAATTCTTGAATAATATAATAACTGTTCTATAATCTCTATATGATAATGCTCTAAAAACAATATCTTTATCAATATTTATGGAACAATCTTTGACTAATTCTTTTAAATCTTCGTTATCATCAAATTCTATATAATTAGTATTATTGGATGATTTTAATTTATGTTCAATGTGTGTTATTTTATTATCTAAGTTTATAATTTTTTGTTCAAACTTATTAAATTTTAAAATAATTGTTTGATTCATTTCTTCAAATTTAGAATTAATTTTATTTAGTTCATCTAGAACTAAAGCAAGGTTTATATTTTGTTCAATAGACATGAAGGATATATACTTTTTATTATTTATTACATTATAATATATTTTTCAATTTATAAATTTTTTTTATAAAATAATATTATTATATATTAATGGTATATGATACAAAATCTCCATATATTTTAACAATTAATAAAATTAAAGATGATAATAAGATAGATTTTTTAAATAAAAATATTAAAAATACTAAAAATATTAATAAAAATACCAAATTTTCTCCTTTATCAGGTTCAGAATTAAAATATGATCCTGATTCATGGAATAAAAATAGTTCTATTAAATCTAGTCATAATTGTTATAGTTATGCTTTGGGTAAAATAGTAAAAGGATTATCATCTAAAGCACAGCCAGGTTATAGTTCTGCGTTTAATCATATAGATGATAATAATTTTACTTGTAGTTCTTTTAAAAAAAGGTTGAAAAAAGATTCTCCCGGCTCGTACATAGAAACATTTGATAAAAAATGTATGCCTGGATTTTATAAAATATTTTTAGCATTAGATGTTGGTGAAGATTATCATTGGTGGAGACAAGATAATAATAAATATTGGTCTCATAAACCTGGCTCAACAAATGTTATAAATGTAGATGCAAGTGGTAATAAAATAATAGAACCATTAAAATCTAATAGAAATTTTCAACATAGAAATTATAAAACTCCGTGTTTTTATGCATGTGTATATTCAGATTTAACACGTTCATTGGATGAAATATACAACATTTAATTTATGATTTATAATTTAATACATATTTAACATTACTACATATGAATAATTATGTATAAAAAAAATAAATATATGTATAATATATATATTTATTAATATGAAATTAAATGATAATAATTCAAAAGCTCCATATATTTTAACTATTAATAAAATAAATACTACATATAAAAAACAAAATATTAGTAAAAATAATAATAATAATAAGAAAGAATTTATATTCAAGCAAGAATTTTCACCTTTATCAGGTTCAGAACCTATTTATGAACCCCAAAAATGGAATAAAAATTATAAAGTTAAAAATAGTCACAATTGTTATAGTTATTCTTTAGGAAAGATAGTTCCCGGTATTAAATCAAAAGCGCAACCAGGATATGGGTCAGGATTTGAACATATTAATGATAGTGAATATAAATGCAGTGCTTTTTTTAAAAGATTGAAAAAAGATTCTCCAGCAACATATATTGAACAATTTGATAATAAATGTATGCCTGGATTTTATAAAATATTTTTAGCATTAGATAAAGAGAATGATTACCATTGGTATAGACAAGATAATAATAAATATTGGTCTCATAAACCAGGATATAGTGAAGTTGTAAATATTGATGCAAAGGATGAAAAAATTAAAAATCCTGTATTAGCTTCTAGGGATTATGGATATCTAAATTATAAAACTCCTTGTTTTTTTGCGTGTATTTATTCAGATTTATCAAGGTCATTAGATGAAATTTACAACATAAATTAAAATATAATTTATCTTTTCTGATTTATTATAAAATCTTTTATTTTTTATTTAATAAAACATCTCTTATTTTTTTTTCAATAATTATAACCATCTTATCATAATCTGGAGTACCTTCAAGATTTTTTATTTCTTCTAATTTTGTTAGTAACAATTTTACTTTTTTAATTTGTAATGGATTTTTTAAATTATAAAGCTTTATTTGTTGATCTATTTTCATAGTATTTATTTTTGTATTTATTTTTTTATTTTTATTGCTCTTTTTTTTAGTATTCTTTTCCTTGTCATTATTTTCCTTTTCATTACTTTTTTTTCCATTATTTACAATATTATTGTTTTTAATATTGTTAGTCTTAATATTAATATTTTTATTTAATACAAGCTTCCTATTTGAAAATTCATTTAAAAAAGTTTTAATAATTTCTTTTTTATTAATATAAAATAATAATAGTATATCTATCAAGTTTGTTTTTAATTTTTTTAAAAAAATATTTATTTCGGCTCTATTTTTTTCATCATTTAAATAATGAATTGATTGTAAGAATGTAAATTTAGTATGATAATCAATATTATCAATAATAGTATTTATTTGGGTATTTTTAATTTTTAGTTTAATATTTTCATAAGAAGTATTTTTTGTTCCACTTTTACCTTTACTTTTTTTAACACCACCACTTTTGCTAGCAAGACTTTTGTATAAAGCATTGATTTGTTCTGCAGGTTTTGGTTTATTAACGTTCTTTTTTAAAGTTGCTATATAACTATTATTTAATATATTTATTATAGGAATTTCTTCATTATCTTTTTGAAATAAATTTTCAATGTTATTTTTATTTGTTATCTTAGTACTATTACTATAATAATTTTTATAACAATTTATCATTTTTTCTTTAAAATTTTTATTATATACTTCATATAAATTTTTATTAGGTGATTCTATTATAACTTTCTTTAATTTTTGCAGTAAATTATTACTATTTGAAGTTGTTTCACTTGTTTCACTTTTTTGAGTTGATGATTTTACTTTATTAACTGTTTTTTTTAACTCTTGACTAAGTAAGTTTCCTTCTTCATCTCTTCCACCATGTTTTTTTTTACTTGAATGTTGAGTAGATTTTTGAGTAGTTTTTTGACTGGAATGATTTATATCAGTTTTTACATATGGTGTTATAAAAACACATTTCTTTATAACTTCTTTCCTCTTTGTTTCATTAAATAAAATACTATAATCACTATCTTTAGCAGCAAAAGAATCTATAATATTATAATAAAATAAAAAATATTTAATAATATCATTTAAATCTGTAAATGATGTTAATTTATTATCATCATTAAATAAATTACTTACATAAAAATCATCATTACTCAAATTATATTTGTTTTGAATTGTTAAAAATAAAAAATGCGCAATACATTCTCCTACAATATAAGGGTCTTTTATAAATAATGTACTTTTAGAATTTAAAAAAGTTAAACTTTTTTTCTGACTATTATTCAATAAATTTTCTACTTTTAAAAAATTTTTAAAATCTATTAATTCTTTAATTATTTTATTAACATTTTTTAAATTATTATGCAAACTATCTCTTTTTTTCTTCAATTCATTTATAAAATATTTTTTAATATTATTATTTAAATTATTATTTATTTTAATATTTATTTTATCATAATATGCTTGAATAAATGATAGTCCATTATCATCAAAACAACTGATACTTTCAGTTGGAATATCTATAATTTTAATTACATCATCTAACATAAAATTATTTATTGCATTCTTATAACGAATATTTTTTTTTAAATAAGCTTTAAAATTATTTAATAATTCATCTGATATTTTATTAGAATAATTATAATTATTATTAATCTTATTACTATTTTTTTTTATATTATCTTTAGCAGTTTTGTATTTTTTATTTGTTTTACTATTTAGTTTTTTATCCTTTTTTTTATTTTTTTCTTCTGTATCTTCATTATTATTTTCTTCTTCATTTTCTTCATTATTTTCATTTTCATCATTATTATTTTCATTATTAATATAAATGTTATTATTACTCATTTAATATATACTATAATCAATTATTTTATTTTTTATTAGTATTTTTTATTTTCTTACTAATTATTTTGGTATAATTTTCTTCTAATATGGTACATTTACGTAATAATTTATTTTTTAATTCAATGTTAGCTAATACATGTTCAATAATTTTAAAAGTAATTTTAGATAAATTATAGAATATTTTTGATTTAAATAATTCTATTTCCTTATTTATGCTAAATTTATTATATGTTGATGCGCTTAATAAACTTTTTGATGATTTTTCAAAATTATCTTTAAAAAAAGTAAATAATATATTTTCTAAATTAACTTTTTGTTCAGAATCTAAATTTTCTTTTACTAAATAACTTTTTTTATCCTTTATTTTTTTTAATTGTTCAATAATAACACATTTTTCAAAATATTTTTTAATATAATTTATTACAAGTAAATTACTAGTATCTATATAACTATATTTATGTAAGTAATTTTTATAAATATTTACTGCATATGAAAAATACTTATTATTATAACATAGTGTCCCTATTTCTAATGATGTTGTTTTATCATATATATCATATTTCTTAAAATTTATAATAAATGGTAATAAAGTAGTTGAATTAAATAAAGGATATTCTTCCGCAATTTTATTTCCTATTAAATCTGCTCCTGGATCAATTTCATTAATCCCAGTATCTACATTTAGCATAATCCCATAATTATTATCTATTTTTGTTGGTATAAATAAATTATAAAAATTATTTAATAATACTTTTTTAAATTTTAACAATGATATATCCAAATTATTAACATATATAGTTGCTTCTTTAAAGTTTAATTTATTTAAATTTGGATCGCTAGAAGTAGATAATTTAATTAGTGTATCAGACAATCTTCGAATATATAATTTATAAATATCATAATATAATTCAATTTGTAAATATAGATATAAGGCTAATAATTTGTCAAAATATAAACTACTTTTTGGTTTTTTTATATTTGCCTCTATATAATTGTATATTTGTTTAAATGTACTCTTATAACTATTTTCTGTTTTAAAATAAGTTTTAATATCTGATTTCTTTTTAATATATTCTATATTATTTGTTTTATCTATTATGTAAGGAATAATATACTTATCTTTTACAATATCTTTTTTAATATCTATTTTTAACAGATTTCCTAAATTTATATTTTTTATTTTATCAATAGAACCTTTTACTATATCTTTTATTTTATTTATATTATTTATATTTTTTGCTTCATTTGTTAAAATATCTGAAATAGTTTCTTCTATTTTTAATTCGGATATTGGAAGATTTATTATAAAAGTTGGTTTTTCAGTAGTGATATAATCTTTAAAAAAATTCGCAAAAAAATCACAAAATGATTTATATATTTTAATAGAACTTAAACTTGTAGGAGTAGTTGCACTAAATTTATTCAAAATAACTCCTAATGATGGCAAATTATTATTTATATATTTTCCATAATATAGAATATCAAGCTGATTTTTTAAATCATTACTTGTATTTGAACCAATTGAATAATAATTAATATTTCTGTTTATAATGTTTTTTTTTAAATTTAAATCATTTAAGGGATTTAGATATGTATTAGATTTTGAATTATTCAATTTATTAGAATTATTCATTTTATTAGAATTATTCATTTTATTAGAATTATTCATTTTATTTAAATGTTCAATTCTATATTTAATATTATGTTTAAAATGAATTAATTCATAACAAAATAAATTTATATCATTGTATATTCTAAACTTATCAAAAATATTATTTATTTTTTTTAAATCAGCATTATCGAAATATTTATTACTTTTTATATTTCTATTAATATTATTTTTATATATACTTAATATTGACTTGGATGAATAAGAATAATCTAACATTTTTATAAAATCATTATAATCACAGACTATTCCATTTGTTAAAAAATAATCAAATAAAGTCATTATCTTAATAATAAATAATATTTTTATTTATTATTATATAATTTTATTACATAATTTATATATTTGTATATTTACATTTTTAACAAATTTCCGTTATTTCCAGCAACATAATTACTAACACTTATTCCATCAAGACCCATGTGAGGTGGCGAAGGATATAAATAACTAGGTAGTTCATTTGATAAATTTTCAGTAGTTATTGAATTTATAATTATAAAGAATATCATAAATAAAATAATTATTCCAAAAATACCATTGGGTGTTAAACCTAATATAGGTACAATAATTATGAATGCTAATATTAATGAAATTATAATACTCGATAAATTTGGTCTATATTTTGAACTTTTAATTGATATTACAAAATTTTCAATCATTCTATATTATTAATATATATAAAATTTATTTTAAAAAAGTTATTAAATTATAAA
>Ga0315284_10003744_pt1 | contig 21589 bp, 20 predicted proteins | sample YL17G09_16_MG_FD_203696 | JGI IMG/M metagenome (GOLD analysis project Ga0315284, IMG submission 203696) | Sediment microbial communities from Yellowstone Lake, YNP, Wyoming, USA - YL17G09_16 | ecosystem: Environmental > Aquatic > Freshwater > Lake > Sediment | place: USA: Wyoming | collected... | reverse complement strand
CGGCGGGGGGCGAAGCTAAGCAGGCAGGCTTCGGGACGGACAGCGCATTTCGCGTGTAAATCGCGGGAGGGGTGGAGGGTGTCAGGCGGAATGTCGCAGATCGCGGGGCAAGTGGTCGGTGCGTATGAACAGGGCGACGCGGGGTGCGCGGCGTGGCATCGTGTCGCGGAGCGAATCCATCAGGACGACCAGATCATCGGGGTTGCGAGAGAGCTGGATCTGCACGCAGCGGCAGCTCCGGGCGATCCGCTGCGGGATCTGGGGGGACCGCCGCGATGGATGTATGTCCGCAATGGGCCAGTCGCCCCGGAGCATCTGCTCGGCCTCGGGGACGGACAGATCAGACGCATGGGCTACCGAACGCCTCCCCGGCTCGACGATCAGGACCGTGTCGCAGAAGGCGTGATTCTGACTGGAGTCAGGGAACTGGGCGGCCAGGTCCACCCACTGCGATTCGCGTACGCCCGTTCCGGTCCGCAGGCGTGGCGGGAAAGCGCGGTCGACGACGCCGGGCATATGGAGGAGGCTGATGTGGCCGTCCTCATGGCGCAAGGCGGTCCACCGCTGGCTGACGAGGCGGTACCCTGCAGCCATCAATCGTGTGAGTTCCGGCTCGATGGAGAATGGGGCGAGAATAAGGGTGCCGCATCCGTCTCGGGCCAGAGCTACGGCAGGCAGCAGGTGAAGGCCGCGGGGGCGCAGGAGCTGCGACAGAGGCCACAGAATGGCTCCTTCGGCGCGTCGGACAGGGTCAGCAGTGGCAGAGGGAAGGACCCAGCTTCGCCACTGGCTGCGGAGGAGGTTAATCTCGGAAATGCCCCAGCGTTCATCGACGAGCCAGAATCGGTCGCCGTCCTGGTAGAGTTCCAGCCAGGGGTCAGTCTGAGGCACGCGACGTGCGGAACTGGACAGGTGCTGGAGTACGTCCTTGGTGTTATAAGAGCCTATCAGGCCAGTTGTTGCCGCGACACGTTCGGGCAGATCGCTGACCAGGAAGGGGCGCAGCAAGTGCCGGGAGTACGGATCCAGCTGATGTCTGGGCGCGGCGATTCTGACGGCCAGACCGTGCAGACACAGCTTCAGCGATGGCTGCTCAACGTTTCTCACGTATTGGCTTGGATTTGAATCGATCAGGGTAAGTATCGGGAATCGGAGAGGGATATCTGTATTGATTGCAGGGAGGCGGGACGGAGGCGAATGCTGGCGGCGCGCTACGTGCGGATGTCGCTCTCTCCTATGAGTTTAAAGCCTTTTTTAATAAGCAATTGTGCTGCAAGCGTGGCGTCGTCAAGGTACATTGCCAAGGCGGGTTGTCGTGGGCGCACCATGAGCGGATAGGCGTAATGGATATTGATTTCGGCAGCCAGGAGAGTGGTGCAGATGGCCGTGAGCGGCTGCGGCCCGGTGGGTAGTTCGACCACCAGGAGGTCCTGCTCAGCAAAAGAGAAGCCTTCGCGTTGGAGAACCTGCCGGGCCAGATCGGGGTCCGAACAGATGAGCCGTACCAACGCGGTGTCGGCCTGATTCTGGATGGACAGAGCAACGATGCGGGCATCCATCTGCTCGTAGGCTCGAACGAGGCTCTGCAGACGGCCGACGCGGTCCTCCATGAACACAGTGAACTGCCGCACGCGTGTAGGCTCGAAGCCGGCAGCCTCTTCGGTTTGAGGAGGAAGGACCTGTCCCATTGTCAGACAGCTTACGTGGGGAAGACCAGGATGGGTAGGGCGGATAACTCGTATCGGCAGGGGGATCTGCGGGCCAGGGTGGGGGGGCTGGAGGGGGATCAGCACTGGAGAGCAGAGAACAAGAAGGCCCGCCCCAGGGCGGGGCGGGCCTTCGGATCGTCTTCGTGTCAGTAAGAAAAGGTACTAGCGCTCAATAGCGCCATCCTTCATCATCGGCAGAATGACGGTATCGAGGGCAGCAACCGGCTGAACGACTGTGGGGCTGGTGCCGGCAATATAGATATGGTCCTGCTGAGCACCGACCAGCGGGCTGGTGCACCACTCGACGTGGCCGTCATTGAACATGACGTTCTGGCCTTCGCCTTCGTGGTTCCTGGAGTTGTTTTCCTTGACCTGCGCGCTGGTGGCGTTGGCGGGGAGGTTGGCTCGCTTGGTCAACTCATTGCGGTCCGCGGCGGTGGCGAAATCCGCGACCTGGCTGCTGTTCCACTTATAGCCCTGCCCGACGGCGGCGGTGCTGGGATAGGGGCAGGTGATGCCGTAACTCAGACAGTCTACCCCTGGGGGGGGGCCGGAGAAGTTCGAGCGATCAGTCGGCAGTTTGCCAGCAAGATTATCCTTGTCCGCGTTGCTGCTCGGGCAAATGAAGACTTCGGGGTTCAGGTCCGCGTTGCGGACGAGCAGGAACAGGGCCGCCGTGACGTCGTTTTTGTCCGGGCCGGCGTTGGCGAACGGGTCGACAATGGTCGCCTTGGTGAAGTACTTCATGGCGGCTTGGGCAGGGTCGTACCGCACGCGGGGGTACGCGCCCTTGTTGTCATTGGCGTAGAGCATCAGGCCCATGCCAATCTGTTTAAGGTTACTAGCACATTTAACGCGATTGGCCCGCTCCTTGGCGGCGTTGAGGGCGGGCAACAGAATGGAGATCAGCAGCGCGATGATGCCGATCACGACCAGCAACTCGACGAGTGTGAAACCCGTCGTCCTGCGACGATTGAGACGCGTCATGATGGACGCTCCTTTCAGAGTGTGTCGCACTAGGTGTCTAGAAGCGCATCGACGGTTTATAAGAACCAATGATTGCTTTCTTCAGCGCGGGGATGTCCGTGCTGGCATGTCGACCGCTGGCTGACACCGTATGCGACTGACCATATCACTTACCGGCGAACACCGCCGGACAAGTCTTTGCAGCTGCCTCCTTGAGAGCCATACCAACCTGCTCGAAGTCGGTCCTTTCAGCGAACCCATCCCCGGCTCCAACAACCTACCTACTAACTATAACGCGTCTACTATACTCGGTCCATAGGATCCAGGTCAAGAATAAAGCGAGAAGGCGGGCAAGTGGCAAGTCGGGGCCGGCGGGGGGGGTCATGTGGGCGGGCCGTCCGGCAGGGGGTTCCGGAGGTTCACCCCCCGGCGCTGCATCTGCTCCAGGCGCTGCAGAACAATAGGGGGGACGAGCGCCTGAAGCTTGGCAAGATCGGCCCCCAAAGCCACAACCTGGCGGATCAGGCTGCTGCTGGTGAGCGCATACTGATCCCCCGTCATCACGAAGATCGTCTCGATTCCCCCGACAGCCCGGTTGGCCAGGGCAAGTTGAAATTCGTGGCGGAGATCGGAAATATCCCGTATTCCCCGCAGAATCACCGTGGCATGCACAGAACGGACGAAATCGACCGTCAGGCCCTCGTATTTCGCCGCCTGGGCGCCAGGGATGTCCTTCAACAACTCCTGGATCATCGCTAGCCGCTCGTCCAGGGGGAACAGCTCCCGCTTTTCAGGGTTGATCCCCACAGCGACGATGACGTCGTCGAACAAGCCAACGGCCCGGCGGATGATGTCCAAATGGCCGTTGGTGATCGGGTCAAACTGGCCAGGGAACACGGCAAGGCGTGGCACAAGTTGAGGCATGGGCAGTCTCCTGACCCCTAAGTTTAGCCATACAGGGCCTTTGAGGGTAGGGTTGCTCGCTGTATGGCCAAATGAGGGCGTCGAACCTGGCCGTGCTTCGGGTAGGATGGGCGAGTATGCTTCTGGAACGAGTGAATGCTGCTGGCGGAGTGGTATTCTATATCTCACCGCTGCTGCAGGGGATAGGCGTCGCCCATGCCTTCAGCACCCGGATCGGGGGGGTGAGCGTCGGGGCGTTTGCCTCGCTGAACCTTGGGAATCCGGGCGGCTGCGCGATGCAGGATGACGTATGGGCCATCCGGGACAATTACGGCCGGCTGACAGAGGCTGCTGGTCTGTCGGGCAGACGGCTGGAGCGTGTGAAACAGGTTCATGGCTCGCGTGTTGTATGCGTCGGATACGCGGATGACCGAGGTGAACCGCTGGCGGCTGACGCCATGATAGCGGACGATCCGGCGTGCACGCTCTCGGTCAGGGTCGCGGACTGCGTGCCGATTCTGCTGGCCAGCGCCGATGGTCGGAGGGTAGCCGCGGTTCATGCCGGCTGGCGAGGCGTGGTTGCTGGCGTCGTCGCCGGCGTCGTCACCGAGATGCGCGTCGCCGATAGGGGGGCGATCATCGCGGCGATCGGCCCGTGCATTTCCATGGAGGCGTTTGAAGTGGGAGAGGAAGTCGTCCGCGCGTTCCTTCGGCTTTTCGGCGACAAGGCGCCGATCACGCGAGATACCACGGGCAAGGGGCATGTTGATCTGCGGCAGGCCGTGCGATTACAGTTGCTTGGCGTCGGGATATCGGCCCAGCGTATCGACACCTGCGATCGCTGTACGCATCGCGATGAAGGCGAGTTCTTCTCGCACAGGCGTGAGAAGGGTATCACGGGGCGAATGGCGGCGGTCGTGTCGGCGAGAGCTTGAGACGGGGCTGTATGCAGCGAACTACGGCAATCGGACTTCTGTTGGTGGTGGTGGTCTTCGCGGTCTACGGGCGTACCTGCACTCACGAGTTCACCTACTGGGATGATCCGGTGACTGTGCACCAAAATCCCAGGATGAACCCTCCGACGCTGTCGAGCGTCCTCTGGTACTGGGGGCACGCCGAAGAGTCCATCTACATGCCGCTCACCCACACGCTGTGGGGTCTGCTGGCGTCGGCCGCCTACCTCCAGACACCCAATGAGCTGGGGATGCACCTGAACCCGTGGGTGTTCCACACGGCCAACGTCGCGGTGCATTGCGGCGCCGTCATAGCGGTCTACGCGCTGCTGCTGCGGCTTTTCCGCCAGTTGTGGCCTGCCGCAGCCGGTGCGTTGCTCTTCGGCCTCCATCCAGTGCAAGTCGAGGCCGTCGGCTGGGTCTCGGGGATGAAGGACCTGCTGTGTGGCATGTTCGCCATAATCGCCCTGTGGCAGTACGCCGGCTTTGCGCTGCTCTCGCGCCAAGTTCAGGCGGGCTGCTTAACGATGCCCCTCAGCCGCGTTCCCGAACTGTCGTCGGAGAAAGCCGGTGATTCGCCGAGACTCGCCTATGCCATGGCGACGGTCGCCCTGGTGCTCTCGATGCTATCGAAGCCCACCGGGATGATCGTTCCGGTGTTGGCGGCGATTGTGGACTACTGGGTGGTTGGCCGGCCGGCGCGCAGAGTCATCAAAGCGATCTGGCCTTGGTTGCTGCTGTCGGCGGCGTGTGCAGTGGTGGCGAAGATCGTCCAGCCGGGGATCGGCCTGTCGGTGACGCCGCTGTGGACACGCCCGCTGATCGCCGGCGATACGCTCGCCTTCTACCTCTACAAGCTGGTCTTCCCGGCATGGCTCGCCGTGGATTACGGCCGCCTGCCTCAGCTCGTCATGAAGACGTGGTGGGTGTGGGTCGCATGGATCGTTCCCGCCGCTGTCGGGATGTTCCTGTGGATGGGGCGAAGAGAACGTGCAGCGCTCCTGGCGGCGGGGCTGTTGTTCCTCGCAGGCGTCCTGCCCGTCCTGGGCCTGGTGCGATTCGCCTTCCAGTTCTACTCCACCACCGCCGATCATTACCTTTACCCCTCGATGCTCGGGCCGGCAGTCGCCTTGGCGTGGGCCCTGGCGCGTTATCGTCGCCGCGCTGTGTCGGTGGCTGCCATTGTCGTTCTGATCGCGCTGGGCGCCTGGGCCGTGCGCCAGGCGGGGTACTGGTCCGATGCTCTGGCGCTCTGGGAGCACAATGTCGAGGTCAATCCCAGGAGCTACGCGGGCCAGGTAAGCATCGGAAACGCGCTGAGCCGCATGGGCCGCGCCGCGGAGGCCGGGGCCTACTACCGGAAATCCGTGCAGTTGAACCCCCGGTACGTGCGAGGGTTGGACAATCTCGCCATGTGGCTGATCCAGAGGGGAGAGCTCAGCGAGGCCGTGGGGTACATCAGGGATTTCCTGAGGGTTACGGACGCCTACCCCGCGAAGGTGCGTCCCGACAACACCAGTGTGCACTATCAGCTTGGATGCGTCCTGCTCTCGCTGGGCAGGCTGGATGACGCAATGGAGCAGTTCAGGTTGGTGTTGGATCGACAGCCAAGCCACGAGGGGGCCGCCAAGGGCCTCGAACAGGCTAGCGCGCGGCACAAGGCCGCGGCGACAAGGCCGGCCACGCTGCGATCAGTGAAATAGGGGGAGGATTGGCAAGGCTCAAGCGCGCGGGGCGGGGGACGTTCCGTGGGCCATCTCACGCCGCCAGCTGCGTCAGTTGCGGGGCGCGGCGTTTCATGCTCGCGGCACGACGCGCCGGGCGCCAGTCAAACCGCTCGTCAGGCGCCAACGCCTGTTCGGCTTCCACGTCGGCTTCGTCGTGGATGGGCGCGTTGATCGGCACTTCGTCGCCCGCAAGAGCATCTCGTTCCGCCTCGGTGAGTGAATCGGCCAGAAGCGGGACATAAGTGGGCGGGGCGGCGGCCGGGGTGCGAAAGCCCGTTTCGGCCCGTGGGCTGTGAGGCGCAACGTCCACCAGGGTGAAGCCCAGCTCTGTCTTGGAAGGCACCAGGTCGTGGCGGATTCGCTCCAGGACATGCGCGATCGGGATACCCCAAAACTCAGCCGCTACGGATGGAACTACCCAGCAAGACATTCTGAATTCTCCCGTTCTGGACATGCCTCTCATCGGCCGCTTTCCGGGGGGGCCTTAAGCAAATGGGGGATAAGTATTTGCGGAGATTGAGCCGGGGAAAACGCGAAATCACGTCCGATAATACCGCCCCTGACAGCCTGTGGGATCAGTGCCGAATGCCGGCCCGTTTTCAATACTGATAGCGATGGTATGCCGACTGGGCCTTGCCAACGGCCGACTGTCCAGTAGCATCCTGAAACACAAGCGCTCCCCCCGCGACTAAGCACCGGTGGAGGCATCCGGGAGAACCCATGACCGATCAGCTTGACCTGCGAACAACGGCCCAGAGCACCGCGGACGACGCGGCATGCCATGAGGGCTCGCGATCGCGCATCGTCCCGGCTCAACCTGCCCGCCTTGGCGAGGAACTGCCGATCTTCTGCGAACACTGCGGCTACTCGCTCCATGGGCTGCCGCAGTCGCGCTGCGAGCAGTGCCGGATCCTGCATTTCCGGTGCCCCGAGTGCGGGCACACCCAGCCCATCAATACGCTGCGCCCCGCCTTCCAGCAGGTGCTGGGGCGCTGCCGCGCGGTGTTCCTGTGCCTCTGGATGCTCGTCAAACTGAACCTCTTCGTGTGGCTTCTGGTCGCGTGGTGGGCGATGGGGTACGAATGGAGCTATCAGTACAGGCAGGTGTCGCGGTCCCGCCTCGGCGGCGGAGTGACCTTCACGCAGGTGCCTCGCGCGGTTGACTACGAGTGCGTGCTGGCGTTCCTCCTCTTTGCGTTGCCGTTTGGCATGGTGCTCCGGATGACGCTGCTTCGCTGGCGGCGGGGATACCTCGTCGGTCTGGTTCTCGCCGCGCTGGCCGTCCTTGCAGCGGCGAGTGGTACGTTTTTCAGGCAGTACGAGCGAGAGGCGGGCTACGGGCCCTTTGAGCACGACTTCGTGACGGTGCTGGCCATGACGGCCTGCGCCATCGCCCTTGGCTCGACCATCGTCTGGGCCCTGTGGTGTGGCGCGGCACGCCTGTTCCTCCCGGCGCGAGCCGCTTCCGCCTTGCTGGAATGGCAGCGATCGTGCTCCCATCGCGTCAGCGACTTGAGCCGAGAATGAGCCGGAAGCAGCCTGCTCTCCTCCCGAATCGTCGGTTCACCGGTCCGCCGTCATCGCGCTGCCATCGCGCTGCACGGGCGTCCCGCATTCCGGGCAGCGTTCCTTGCTGGCGCGCAGGTCGTAGCCGCATCGTGGACAGAGGCCCGCGCGGTGTTGCCTGCGCCGTCGTCGCCAACACACCACCCAGACGGCCGGCGCTAGCGCGAAAGCCGCCGCGGGACACCAGTACGGGATGATGATGAGCCGGTGGCGCGTGACGAACCCGCCCGACGGCTGCTCAAAGCCCATACGGTATCGCGTGTACGTCTGGAACACGAAGCCCAGCCGCCAGCGGACGACGAGCGGATAGCTCGACATCCCGCCGTGCCAGACGGCCTCCGGTGAGAGGCGATCGGATGTATGCGAGAACCCCCCGGAGGACTTCCCGCTCAAGGCGCTCTGGATGTGCAGGCGGCCCAGGATCGATTGCGCGATGTGCGAATGCCCTCCCTTTAACCCAATGGCCACGATGTCGCGGACGTAGTAGCTGCGCACCCACAGCGCGGTCGCTGCCACGCAGAGCACCAGCGAGAACGCGGATAGAATGGCAGATACGCGGCGTCTCATGAGGCCGTCTGTTTGACGCCGCCGCCAGCGCCGAAGTTGCCGCCGTGCCCACCCAGCGGGCGTCATGCCTCCCCCCGGTCCTGCTCCCACTCAATCCCGGTGCCGCGCCGGTGAACTCACATCCTTCAGGCGCGAGAGATCATCGTCCGGATACACCACCGCCACCCACGCAGTGTCCGGCGATTGGACGCTGGCCGACCATGTGATCACCTGCGGCAACGCCCGCTCAAGCGTGATCGATTGCACCGGCTGATCCACCGCCAGGTTGAATGCCCGCAAGGTGAACCGATGCTGCCCTGTCCCGCGCACCCTCGCGGCGATGGTGATGCGCCGCTGCTCCGCCGGCTTCTGGGTCAGCGTGAAAGCGAGCGGCCCCAGCTCCATCCGCGGCGTCAGCAGGTCCGCCATGATGAACAGCCACCGCGACGACGGATGCACCCACACTTCCTTGTAGTTCCAGCAGTTCGTGGCGGGCCAATACGGAGTATCCAGGTCGTACTTGGTCTGGATACCCACGGGCAGCGAGCCGGCCATGTCCCCGGACATGGCGCTGTATTGGGGCGCATCATCATACCCGACGCCGTACATGGTGCTCTGAGCGAAGGGGTTTCGTCCGACGACCCATTGAAGCTGAAGCTGGCACAGGTGCGACAGCTCCTGGCGGTTGCGGAGCTGCGCCGCCGCCGCCAGCGCCTTGGTCTGCGACAGCAGAATTCCGAAATGCCCGCGCATGTCGCCCCACGCCGGAAATCGGCGCAGGTAGTGCGTGTCGGAGAGCTTCAGCCCGTTGCCCACCTGGGGCGGGTTGTCCGCGAGCCTGTAGACGCCGGCCGGCAGGATGCCGTAAGGCTCCTGGAACTGGGCGGCCTGTTCGAGGTAGTCCGAGTAGAGCGTGACGGTCGCATACCACTGCACCCAGTCCGGGTGCTGCGGCATTGCGTTGCACAGCTCCACCAGCGCCACGACAGGGGCCTGATCGTGCCCGCGGTGGAAGTAGTTCTGGATGCGATCGCGCCGCGGGCTCGCATAGAAAAACCCCGTCAGCGGTATGTGCCAGTCGGGGTATTCCTTCTGCTGGCAGCTCGTGATCTGCCTGGCCAGCTCGACCGCTTTCTCCGCGTAGACCTGCTCGTCGGTGGTCTTGTAGAGTTCGACGGTCGCGAGCGTCGCGCCGGACAGGGTCTCGATGTTCGGGTTGTTGAGCTTGGCGATGGCAGACTGCCAATCCGCTCTGGCGATCTGAAGGCTTTTGGCGGCCAGCGCGGGATCGGACGCCTTGAGCACGCGTGCCGCCACCGCGGATGCCGCGGCACCGACGGCGTTGTCCGCCGGCCCGTCGCCCACGCCGCCGAAGGTGTCATCCGCGGTGCCGATCTTGTTGTCCGTCCAGTAGTCCATCGTCGCCCAGTTGACGCGGAACCCGTCGCCGAAGCGCGTCTTGTGCAGCCACGCGAGTCCCCACTTGGCCTCTTCGACAAGCCGAGCATACAGCAGCGGCTCGCGCGGCTTCATCCGTTCCGCCAGCGTGAACATGGCATGTGTTGCCTCGCCGGTGTTGATTACTCCCTGGGAAAGATCGCCCGCGTCGTGCCATCCGCCGTTGATCACCATCCGCCGGCCGTCATGCTCAGCCTGCCAATCCTGATGGCAGATGTCGTGAATGCCATCGATCCGGTCGCCGCAACGCTCGCAGTAGAAAAAGTTGAGGGTCTTCCACACCGTGTCGAGCCAGATGTCACGCTGGATGGAGAAGGCCGGCGTCGTCACATCGCCCGCGCTCAGAAAGTACTCCCCCGGCCTCTCCACCTCGGAGAAATCAAGTAGCTGAAACTTGCCAAGGCGCGTCTCGAGCGCGCGGATGGGCTTGGTGAGAGCAGTCCTGCCGGTCATTTTGCTGATCAGCCGGAACGTATCGGCCGCCAGCCCGTTGGCCAGCGCCGTCTTCGGCCCCGTCAGCTCATACCCCACGTGGCTGAACGCGATGTGCCCCGGCGCCACCGGCCAGCCCTCAAAATAATCCGGCTCGACCTGCTGAATCTCCAGTTGGTCCCAATCGAACGACACTGTGTCGGCCGCTCCGGGCTCGTTGCCCTGCAGCCGGTACGCGAACTCCATCGCCGTGACCTTGTCCCGCGTCAGGTGGGTAATCTCCCAGACGATGTGATTCCACTGCCCCGGCTTGACGAGTGCGTAGTGCATCGGCCCGTGCGTCCACATGCGAGGGATCTTCTCCCGGCCGTCGTTGAAGATCCTGAGCACGACCGAGCCGTTCTTGAAGCCGGGCATGGTGGGGTAGACCCACACCGAGATGCGATTGAGGTTGCTCCAGTCCTCGCCGCCCACGGCCCGGCGCAGAATCGCTTCGCCCCAGGGCCGGCCGGTGACCCGGTTCGGCTTCTCCGCCGCCGTCCGGCTGACCAGGCGTATCGACTGCTTGCCATCGCGTGCGCGCTCGGCGGTGAACGACATCTGCCCCGGCCCCGAACAAGACCATGGCGCAGGATCCTCCATGGAATCGAGCAGCTTCGATGCGACGACCGGCTTGTTCAACCACCGCTGATTGGCCGATCGTTCCACGTCAATCGCCATCGGCATTCCCGGCATCTGCGCCACCGGCTGCGTGGTGGCCGGAACAGGCGGCGTGCCATCGGAACAGCCGAGCAGGACCAGGCAGAGCACAGCCATGGAGTGAATGCAGCGCATTGTGGCCTCCTCTGTGCGAGTATGTACCACGCCCAAGGGGGCCGATGGAAGTGATGAGTCGAAAGGATCGTCGCGACTCCGCGCCGCTTCAGGGCGAACAACAGGCCCGCAACCGCCTTTGGCCTATGTCGGCCTGTTGCCCCGACGCAGGCGGCGCCATAGGGAGGCGCAGAGCGACGAGAGGACATAGAACACGCCACTGTGCCGGCGCCCACGGCTCTGCCGCCACCTCGTGTTGTGTGATTCGCAGATCATTCGGCCATCTCCTGATGCTGCTGCGCGCCGTATCCCGCAGAATGATGCCTCTCACTTGATACTACCGGCGCCGTTTGAAGAGACCATGAACGGCCTGCTAAGAAATGATGAAGACCAGCGTGCGAACAGCCTTCGCAGCCATGCGCATCAACGAGCAACGCCCGGCAATGCGGGCGAAAGCGAACCTGGGCACGTTGAAGGGCGAGAGGGACAGCGCCAAAGGTGATTCCTGCAACGAAAGCGTGATCGCCGAGCTCGCCGACCACCCATCGTGCCGGTGCAGCTTGTAGCCGCAGCGAGGGCAGTACCTGATTTCGCCGCCGTACTGTCTGGGACATCGCGGGCATCTGGTCAACATGACATCAGACCCTAGCCGCCATGTGCTGCATCCACATGAGCCTTCCGTGAAGACTGTGCAAAGTCTCGCTTCTCCCAACCAGGCCATCCTTTGCGGACGCTCCGCCGCCTGCCGGGGCAGCCAAGCCTGCAATTTACGCGGCATTAACACGGAATTAACAGGTCGCGCCTATTGTTCCGCAGGAGCAATCAAGACGACTCGTGACAGCACTCCACAAATGAAGGAGACACAGATGATGACATGGTTGAGGCAAGCAGCGGTCGTGGTCCTATCCCTCGGTACTGCCGTGGCGGTTGCGGAGACCCGAATCAACGGAGCAGGCGCAACCTTCCCCAACCCCATCTACCAGAGATGGGTCGTCGATTACCAGAAGGCACATCCCGATGTCAAAATCGACTACCAGAGCATCGGCTCGGGCGGCGGCATCAAAGGAATCAGCGACAAGACGATCGATTTCGCCGGCTCCGACGCGCCCATGAACAAGAAGGAACTGCAGGCCGCGGGCGCACCCGTGGTCCACATTCCCACGGTGGCCGGGTCGGTCGTGATGGCCTACAACCTGCCGGGCTTCCAGGGCGAGATCAGACTGACCGGCCAACTCATCGCTGATATTTACGTGGGCAGGATCGCCAAGTGGAACGATGCGAAGATCGGGGCCATCAACGCAGGCGCGAACCTGCCGGATCTGGGCATCACGCCGGTCTGGCGGACCGATGGGAGCGGCACGAGCTTCGTGTTCACGAACTACCTGGTGACGCAGAGCGACGAATTCGCGGGGAGCATCGGGGCCGGCAAACAGGTGAAGTGGCCGGTAGGCCAGGGCGGCAAGGGCAACGACGGCGTGACGGCGGTGGTGCAGAGCACGCCGGGCGCGATGGGGTACGTGGAGATGAACTATGCCACAGCCAACAAGATCCCCTTCGCACTGGTGCGGAACCGCGACGGCAGGTTCGTGAAGGCATCCGCCGACACCGTTGCCGCCGCTGGCGAAGGCGTCCTCGAACAGATGAAGCAGACCCTCGCCGTGGACCTCTGGAACCAGCCCGGCGAAAACGCCTACCCCATCGCCGCGTTCACCTACGTCATCGTCTACCACGATCTGGCTTACCTCAAGGACCCGAACAAGGCCAAGGCCCTCGTGGGCTTCCTCAACTGGGCCACCAGCAAGGATGGCGGCCAGAGCATGGCCTCCTCCATGGATTACGCGCCCCTCAGCCCGGGCGTCCAGAAGAAGGTCAAGGCCGCCCTTGACAGCCTGATGTGGCAAGGGAAGGAGATCGCGCCCGCCCAATAGGCGACGCCGGACGGGCGCCTAGAGCAGGATTGTGATGAATCAGTCAATGCTGCCCAGTGTCACCCTCACGACCGCCACGCCCGCTCGACCGCGCAGGCCGTGGCGGTCAATCCTGCGTCAGCGTGGCTGGCACATCGGCGCCGATACGCTCCTCGCCCTCCTCGTCCGCGGCAGCGCCGCGGTCGTCATCATCATGCTCGTCGGGCTGCTTTGGGTCCTCGCCGCCGCCGCCCTTCCCAGCATCCGCACCTTCGGCTGGTCGTTCATCACCGGCACCGATTGGCGACCCAATGAGCTTCAGGTCCCCAGAAAAGGCCCTGATGGCAAGATCGTCATCGAAGACGGCGAAGTCGCCATGGACACTCTCCCCCCGCGATTCGGCGCCCTGCCCGTCATCTATGGCACCACCGTCAGCTCGCTGCTCGCTCTGGCCTTCGCCGTTCCGATAAGCCTCGGCGCCGGCTTGTTCCTCGTCCGCGTCGCGCCCAAGCTCCGCATCGCCGGCGCCATCTCCTTCCTCGTGGAATTCCTCGCGGCCATCCCCAGCATCGCCTATGGCCTCTGGGGGCTGTTCGTTCTCGTCCCGTTCCTCCAGGGTCACGTCGAATCATCCCTTCAGGGCATGCTCCTCAAAGTCCCCGGGCTGCATTGGCTCTTCTACAGCACCATCCACATCGGCAACAGCGCCATCGAACGCGCCATCCCCATGACCGGGCGCGACATGCTCTGCGGCAGCCTCATCCTCGCCATCATGATCCTCCCCATCATCACCGCCGTCGGCCGCGACGTGCTCGCGGCCGTTCCCCGTGTTCAGATCGAAGGAACTCTCGCCCTCGGCGCCACCTGGTGGCAAAGCTCCCGCGAAATGCTCCGCTTCAGCCGCAGCGGTCTCTTCGGCGCCGTCATGCTCGGGCTCGCCCGCGCCGCCGGCGAAACCATGGCCGTCACCATGGTCATCGGCAACTCCAACCAGATCATCCCCTCCGTCTTCGCCCCGGCGCAGACCATGTCCAGCCTCCTCGCCAACGAATTCGCCGAGGCCAGCTCCCCCATCCACCGCTCGGCCCTGATCGAAGTCGCCCTGATTCTGCTCGTGATGTCGCTGGCATTCAACGTCACCGCCAGATACCTCGTCGTCGGAACGGAGGCGCGCACCGCCGCAGCACACTGAGGCACGGAAAGCAGAGGAATATGTTCCGCAGCTTCCACAACTCCCTGACGCGGGCCCAGAGCAAGCTGATGTTCGGCATCTGCGCGCTCTTCACCGTCATCATCCTCGGCCTGCTCGGCTTGGTGGCGGGATACCTCGTTTCCATCGGCGTTGGCTCGCTCAGTTGGAGCTTCTTCACCGAGCTGCCCACGGGCCGGCCTGAAAGCCCCGGCGGCATGCGCCATGCCATCGAGGGAACCGTCATCCTCATCGCCCTGGCCAGCTTCGTGGGCATTCCCCTGGGCCTCCTCGTGGGGATCTATCTCGCCGAGTACTCCAAGGAGTGGTGGCTCGCCGGTCCCGTCCGGTTCATCGCCGACGTTCTCGCCGGTGTCCCCAGCATCGTCGTCGGCATCCTCGGCTACGAACTGCTCGTCGTCCCCCTCGGCCGCTACAACGGCTGGGCCGGCGCCATGGCGCTGGCCTTCATCATGGTTCCCATCGTCGCGCGCACGACCGAGGAAATGCTCCGCCTTGTTCCCAACACCTACCGCGAGGCTTCCCTCGCCCTCGGCGCCACCAAGGCTCGAACCATCCTGCGGGTCGTGGTTCCCGCCGCCACCGGCAGCATCGTCACCGGCGTCATGCTCGCCGTCGCTCGCGTCGCTGGCGAGACCGCTCCCCTCCTCTTCACCGCCCTGGGCAGCCGCCTGCTCACACGCAACCCTAACCAGCCCTTTCCCTCCCTCACCGTCCAGGTTTTCACCTATGCCACCGGGCCCTATCCCGAACAGAAACGCCTCGCCTGGGCCGGAATTCTCGTGCTGATCTCGCTGATCTTCGTCCTGAACCTGGCGATCCGTTACATGGCCAGACGGCCTGGCATCGCCAGCTAACTCGGAGGTGGCCAATGCTTCATCCCCAGTCCGCCGTGATCGAGCCGCCTACCGCCTTGCCCTCGCTCGGTCCGATCGGGGAGCCGCGCCGGCAGCCTCGCCCGCCGCAGCCCACGCCGCAACACCAGTCCGACCACCCCGCCGAGATCCACCCGGAGCTTGCCGCCCAGCCCGCCATCCTTGCCATCGACCGCTTCAGCCTTTTTTACGGCAGGCAACAGGCGCTCTATGACATCAGCATGAGCATCCCCGCGGGGAAAGTCACCGCCCTCATAGGTCCCTCCGGCTGCGGGAAATCCACCCTTCTCCGCAGCTTCAACCGCCTCAACGACCTCATCGACCACGTCCGCATTGAAGGCAGCATCAGCCTCGACGGCCAGCCGATCTACGCCCGCCATGTCGATGTGATCGAGCTCCGCAAACGCATGGGCATGGTCTTCCAGAAGTCCAACCCCTTCCCCATGTCCATCTTCGAAAACGTCGTTTACGCGTTGCGGCTCGCCGGTGAGAACCGCAGGGCCGTGCTGATGGAAATCGCCGAGCGGTCGCTCCGCGGCGCCGCCCTCTGGGACGAAGCCAAGGACCGCCTCCATTCCAGCGCCCTGTCCCTCTCCGGCGGCCAGCAGCAGCGCCTCTGCATCGCCCGCGCCATCGCCGCCGATCCCGAGGTCCTGCTCATGGACGAGCCCTGCTCTGCCCTCGATCCCACCGCCACCGCCAAGGTCGAGGAACTGATCCATAGCTTGCGTGGGAGGTATACAATTGTCGTCGTAACCCATAATATGCAGCAAGCGGCCCGCGTGAGTGAGTACACTGCCTTCATGTACCTTGGCAGGCTCATGGAGTATGGGCCCACCAAGGCCATGTTCGTGAATCCCCGACGCCGGGAGACCGAGGCCTACGTCACCGGGCGCTTCGGCTAACCAGGTTCGGATGAGGCCACTTATGCGGCATTTCGAGCAACAGCTCCAGGAACTGCTCCAGAAGATCGTTCTGATGGGCTCCACCGTCGAGGCCATGATCCAGGCCGCGGTCCGTTGCCTGGTCGAACGCAACCAGAGCTACGCCCAGGAGGTTTTTGCCAGGGAACACGAGGTCAACAAGCTCCAGCTCGACGTGGATGAGATGGCCGTCAAGCTCACCGCCTTGCAGCAGCCCGTCGCCGCCGATGTGCGGTTCCTCTTCATGTCCGCTCGAATCGCCAGCGAGCTCGAGCGCGTCGCCGACCAGGCCGTCAACATCTGCCAGAACGTCCAGCACACCATCGAGCATCCCCCTCTGCGGCCGCTGGTGGACCTGCCCATCATGGCCGAGCTGGCCCAGCAGATGGTACGTGACGGCCTGTCAGCCCTGGTCGAAAAGAGCGTCGATCTGGCCAACAGCGTTCTCGAACAGGAAAAGAAGGTCGATGCGTTCAAGGATCAGATCTTCCGCACGCTCCTGACGTACATGATGGCCGATCCGGGGACGGTCCAGCGAGCGCTGCCCCTCCTTCTGATCTCCCGCAACCTCGAGCGCATCGGCGACCATGCGACCAACATCGCCGAAGATGTCATCTACCTCGTGCAAGGCCGCGATATCCGGCACCCCGCGGACCGTAAGACCGAACCGGGCGCCCAGACCTGAACAGCGTGAGGCGGCGCACGACCGCCTTGGCAGGTGCATATGAGCAAGGGCACGATCCTGGTCATCGACGACGAGAAGGACCTCCTGGAACTCGTCAGGTACAACCTGGAAAAGGATCAGTTTGACGTCATCACCGTCTCCGACGGCAAGTCGGGCCTCGACATCGCCTCCAGGCATCGCCCTGACCTGATCGTCCTCGATCTGATGATGCCCGAGACCGATGGCCTGGAGGTCTGCCGCCGCCTGCGATCCGACGAGCGCACCGCCCGGATTCCCCTCATCATGCTGACTGCCCGCGCCACGGAGGCCGATCGCGTCGTGGGCCTGGAAATGGGCGCCGATGATTACATCACCAAGCCGTTCAGCCCCCGCGAACTCGTCGCGCGCGTCAGAGCGGTCCTCCGCCGCTCGGCGACCGCCGAGCAGCCCCCCGAACTGATCCGCCACGGCCGCATCGTCGTCGACGTCAGTAGCCACACCGTCACCTGCGATGGAACCGCCGTCTCCCTCACCGCCACCGAGTTCCGCATCCTCCTGCTCATGGCCAGCCGCCCGGGCCGCGTGCTCTCCCGCGAGGACATCATCGAGGGCGCGCTCCCCTCGGACACCGCCGTCTTTGATCGGACCATCGACGTGCATATGACCGCCATCCGGCGTAAGCTGGGGCGTGGCGGCGACTACATCGAAACGGTCCGCGGTTTCGGCTACAAATTTCGAGTTCCGCCCGTCGCCGAATCGGGCGCGGGCGAAGGATGATTCTCTTTGTTCCGAAGCACGTTCTTCCGCCGGCTGTTCGTGCCCTACCTGATCCTGATCTGCGGGGCGATTGCGGGCGTTGGCGCGTTCGCCGCCGTCCGCATGCGATCGGTCTATCTCAGCGACCGGCGTCAATCCCTTCGCGATGACCTGCATCTCATCGCAGAACTGCTCAAGGACGATCTCTCCGCCGGGCGTCTCCCCGCCGTCGCCCAGCGCATCAAGTCGCTCGGTGAATCGCTCAGTTGCCGCATCACCGTCGTCGCGGGCGACGGCACAGTCCTGGCCGACAACTGGGCCGATCCGGGGACCATGGAGAACCACGCCCGGCGCCCGGAAATTCTCGGCGCCATCCGCAAGGGCGAGGAGTCCAGCACCCGCCGCAGCGGCACCGTCCGCAGCGACCTGTTCTACCTCGCCAGCCATCACTCGCTCTCCTCGGGGCAGGAGTACTACCTCCGCATGGCGGTGCTGGTCAAAGACCTGGACAGAGAGGTCCACGTTCTCTACGGCGGGCTTGCCGTCGCGGCGGTCATCGCGATGGCCATCGCCGCCGCCATCGGATTCCACTTTGCCCGCCGCCAGAGCACCCCAATCGTCGAGCTGACCGACGTGGCACAGGCCGTCGCCCGCGGCGACCTGCAACGCCGTAGCGACGCCGGCCAGCGTGGAGAGCTTGGCGCGCTCGCCCGCGCCACCAACACCATGGCCGAATCGCTCAACCAGCTCCTCTCACAGGCCGAGGAAGGGAAGGCCGAACTCCTCGCGATGCTGGCCAGCATGAGCGACGGCGTCATCGCGACGGACAACCAGCAACGTATCCGCGTCGCCAACGAAGCCGCCGGCGTCTTGCTCGGCTTTCAGGCCGCTCAAGTCATCGGCAGACCCCTCTGGCAGGTGGTGCGTATCGACCTCATCATCAAGACAGCCGACCGCGTCCTGCAGACAGGGGAGGCGTGCACCGACTACACGGGTCCGATCACGGGCCGGCATCTCGAGTTGCGTATTCGCCGGTTCCCTCAGCAGGGCCAGCCCCACGGCCTCGTGCTCGTCGCCCACGACGTCACCGAGTCGGTGCGCTACCAGGAGCTGCGTAAGGAATTCGTCGCCAACGTGTCCCACGAGCTGCGGACTCCCCTCTCCGTCATCAGCGGGTTCATCGAGACCCTCGCCGACGGCGCGATGCACGATCCCGAGAAAGGCCCTGAGTACCTCGCCACCATCCAGCGTCATGCCAGGCAGTTGACCAACCTGGTGAACGATCTGCTGGCCATTTCTCGCCTCGAAGGGCGCCCCGATCTCCCTCACCGTGCCAGCGTCGATCTGGCCGCCGCGGCGCGGAAAATCGCCGACCTCCTCCTGCCCGCGGCGCAGGCCAAGTCGCAGACCCTCACGGTCGAGGGCGCCCCCGCGTCCCAGGTCGTGGGCGAAGCGGACTACCTTGAACGGGCCATCTCCAACCTCGTCGACAACGCGATCAAGTACACACCCGAAGGGGGTCGGATCGAAGTCTTCGTCAAGACGGTCGCGGAGTCGGTGGTCCTCGAAGTGGTCGACAACGGCATCGGCATCCCCGCTGAGGACCTGCCGCGTATTTTCGAGCGTTTCTATCGCGTCGACCGCTCCCGGTCCCGCGAGATGGGCGGCACCGGCCTGGGGCTCTCTATCGTGAAACACGTGGCGCAAGTTCATGGTGGCTCCGTCGAGCTCCAAAGCACCCCTGGCAAAGGTTCGACCTTCCGCCTCATCCTCCCCGCCAGCCCTCGCCTCGACGGCTGACCGCCGTTTCTCCCGGTTTTTCGAGCCGTTCGCGGCGCCCTGCCTTGGGAATCCTCGAAAAATCCGACGGTTTCCGCGCCAGGCCATTGAAAATCCCTGATTTCTCGGTATTTTTATAGCGATGGAACGCACATGAACGTTCCTTCAAGCCTCCGTGCTCGGAGCACGGGGCTTGGTGACGGGCGTGTTTGGGAGAGCGCCCGTCCACGCCGGGTATTCCCCGGTGATGGCTCCGCCCGTCCAGGAAGAGACGGGTTGCACATCTCTCAGAGAAGGAGACTCCGTCATGGCTAAAGCAGCAGGTGGCAAGACCCTCACCAAGTCCGAGATCGCGGCCAAACTCGCCGAGGCGGCCGAGATCACGAAGAAGCAGGCCAGCATTGTGATGGCGACGCAGGCCGAACTGGCCTACAAGAACGCCAGGAACACCTTCGTCATCCCAGGCATCGGCAAGCTCGTGCTCGTTGAGAGGCCGGCCAGGAAGATGATCATGCGTTTCGGGCCCAAGGCTGGGCAGGAAGTCATGGTCCCCAAGAAGAAGGTCCTGAAGTTCCGCGTTGCCAAGGCCGCCAAAGATGCGGTCCTCGGCGTCAGGAAGTGAGCAGAACGGCAATGTGCGAGCACAGGCCGCAGGGTCCGCCCTGCGGCCTTCTTGGTCTTATACCGGATGTGTTCGACACCTCCGGGCGGAGTCCCCGGCAGGCTCGGCTGATGGGTCAGGCGCGGCTCATGTACTCGCCTGTTTCGGTGCTGATACGGAGGGTCTCGCCGATCTCAATGAAGGAGGGTACGCGGGTCTTCAGGCCGGTCTCGAGCGTGGCATCCTTAAGCTGGTTGGTGGCCGTGGCGCCCTTGATGCCCGGGGGCGTGTCGGCAACCATCAGGTCGACGGTCTTCGGCAATTCGTAGGAGATCATGGCGGCATCATGGAACAGCGCTGTAAGCTGGGTGTTCGGCTTGAGATAGCGAATATCCTCGCCGAAAACATCGACCGGGACCGTCGTCTGGTCGTAGGTCTCGAGGTCCATGATGATGTGACCGCCCGCATCGGAGTACAGGTACTCCACCTGTCGGCGGTCGAGAGTGGCCGTCTCGATATCGTCCGTGGCGCCAACGCGCTTGTCCAGAATGTTGCCCTTGATGATGTCCCGCAGCTTGAACTGGACCTTGGCGCGGAGGTTGCCGGGGGTGTTGTGATCCGCGTTGGTAACGACCAGCAGCTTGCCGTCGATGATAACGGCTTGGCCTCTTCGGATATCACTGGCTCGCATATGCGCTTCCTTGTAGACGGTCTGTCCCGCAAGGCAATCGTACGACCCAGGCAGTCATACGTTCACTGCGGCAGCGGGGGGAGAGGGAATTTACCAGCACGAGGGGCGGGCGTCAAACGCGGAAAGGAAAAGAAGAAGGCACGCAGGACGGTGCGTGGGTGATTCCTGCGTGCCTGGTAGGCGTATGTTGGCGGGATCAGTTATTCGGGTCTTGCGGGAAACCCTCGTTGTAGACCCTGTCTCCGGCCTTGTTGGTGCCCCAGATGAAGCCGTTGTTGAAGTTGTAGATGAACCCGATGCTCTCACCGGCGACGGCGTCCCCGAACGAGGGGTCGGCCGCCACAACCGCAATGCCGCTGAACTCGTTGAGGGGGTTACGCGGGATCGAAGGCAGATACGGGCCGCGGACCATGCCGGCGACGTCGGTGGTCTGCGCCACAAGGGGGTCCCAGTCCGTGCCAGTGAGGTTCGGCATCTGCTCCGTGTGCTGCAGGGCATAGAGCTGGATCTGTCCGCGGAGCGTGCCCAGTTGCTGGGACAGGGCGGCCCTGCGGGCGTCGGTGCTGGCGGGGTTGAAGCATGCGATGACCACCGAAGCCAGGATGCCCAACAGCACGACGACGATCAGGATCTCCACCAGCGTAAAACCTCGACTGCATTTCCTGTGCAACATCTGGAAACCTCCGTCAACAGGATGCTCTGCTGTGGTGACTTACCATTCATCGGCCCTAAAGAGAAGACGGGCTGGCTCGGAAAGTTACGCGGAAGGCTGGGGAAGGTGAATCAAGGGTGAACCTATGAGGGCTGTGCGGCTTGGGAGGAATGCATGGCCGTCCGGGAGACGCGCCGGTCTGCTCCGGGAACGCCAGAACCGATCAGATGGCGGGCGGCGGATCGCTACGCCGGGAACCGGCGGATGATGAGGGTGTCGTTCTGCCCGCCGAAGCCGAAGCTGTTGGACATGGCGGCGTCGACGGTCGCGGGGCGGGCTTTGTTGGGGACGTAGTCAAGGTCGCACTCGGGGTCGGCATGGTCGAGGTTCATGGTGGGGGGGAGGATCTGATCGCGGATGGCGAGCACGCACGTGATGAGCTCGACGGCGCCGGCGGC
>Ga0315284_10003743_pt1 | contig 21591 bp, 17 predicted proteins | sample YL17G09_16_MG_FD_203696 | JGI IMG/M metagenome (GOLD analysis project Ga0315284, IMG submission 203696) | Sediment microbial communities from Yellowstone Lake, YNP, Wyoming, USA - YL17G09_16 | ecosystem: Environmental > Aquatic > Freshwater > Lake > Sediment | place: USA: Wyoming | collected... | reverse complement strand
TATATTGCGGTGGTCAAAAAGCGAACTTAAACGCTGAAAACAATTTCGCAGCAAAGTATCGCCGTCGAGCAGTCGCAGAACCTGCTTGGGTCTGTCTTCCCTGCTCAAAGGCCACAGCCTTTTGCCAGTGCCGCCGGCCATTATTACCACAAACCGCATAACTTCTCCTTTTCAAAAATTTATATGATAAAACGATTATCCATTTGTGCAAAAGGCTTTATTTTTTCAGCCAGAGCCGCAAATTCGCTTTGGCCCATAAGAGCAAATGTCGCTTCCTTGCCAAGCTCAACAGCAGGCTGGTCATAAGCGTTTATACCAAACAGCAAGCCGGCAATGGATGTAGAAACTTCAAAAAGATAAATAAACTGCCCTACAGTATAAGGACAAACTTTCTCAAACGCAACAGTAAGACACGGCCGCCCAGATGCTACAAGAGCGTATTCTGTCGCAATCCTTTCGCTGTTCAAAAGTTTGCTCATCTTCTGGTTGGCCAGATAACCAAGCTCCGGTGCAACAGCCGGGGCAGGGCCAATCTGTACATCCCGGCCAAAATCCTCAACTGCAAGAAATGTAAACAGCTTGTCATTCGGCCCTTCCCTGTAAAGCTGTACCTGACTGTGCTGGTCAGTTGCCCCAAGCGCCTTTACAGGTGTAGGCCCTACAGAAACATCCCTGCCGGAAAGGTCTTTTGCCTTGCCCAGACTTTCAGCCCAAAGCTGCCTGTACCAGTCGGCAAAATCCTTCAACGTGTAACTATACGGCATCATCACCGATATACGTTTGCCCCTGTTATAGTAGTGCCAGTTTATCGCTGCGTTTACCGCTGCGGGGTTCTGATAAAAACTCTGCTGACTTACCTTCTTGTCCATCTCGGCTGCTCCTGCCAGAAGCTGCTCAATATCAACCCCGCATATCGCTGCGCTTAAAAGACCAACGGCACTTAAAACACTGAATCTGCCGCCTACCCCATCAGGCACTTGGAGACTAACCAATCCGAACTGGTTTGCTGTCTTGCGCAAAGTCCCTTCCCTGGGGTCGGTTGTTGCAATTATATGTTTCTTCAAGGAATTTTTACCCAGCTTTTGTTCGAGCATTTCGCAAACCGTCAAAAACTGTGCCGCTGTTTCAGCCGTTCTGCCTGATTTGCTTATCACATTAAAGACGGTCTTATCAAATCTGTCAGTTAACCAGCCAAGAAACGAACTTATCTGCGATGGGTCAACATTATCAAGAACAAACAGTCTTGGACATTTGCGCTGCTTATCATCAAGATTATACATATACGGATTTAGTGCTGTTTGAAGAGCTATGTTACCGAGGGCGGAACCGCCTATGCCGAGCACAACAAAATTTTCGCACCAGCCAAACTCCTTTGCAACTTTTTTCACCTGCTCAACAGTTTTATCCTGATAAGGCAAATCACGATAGCGAACCTTGTCTGCCGACCTGTCGGCACTCAACTGTTCAATCAACGGCTCGGTCTTTTGTGCCAACTGGTCGAACTGCTTTTCGGTTATGCCGTGCTCTGAGCCGAGAACTTCTGCTGTAACATTTTTATAATAAAATTTTATTTGATGCTGCTTCATACGCACTTCCTATTGACTCATTCTACAACACTCAAATCAGCATACTTCAGCATTAGCGGTTTTATCTGTCCGCTTTTAAACTGAATAACAATTATACTGCTCTCGCCGAGATTGTGAAACTTCTTTACTCTGCCAAGTCCGAATTTTTTATGCGATACGAGCTGACCGACAGCAAAAGCCTGTTTTCCATCATAAGAATCCTGACTGTAATCTCTTTCATAATAAATATCATCCTGCTGTTTATTTTCAAATTTTCCCTGCCTCTGAGCCATATCCTGCGGTTGCAGACCGGCCTCAAAAAGAAACTGAGAAACAATTGTCATCATCGTCCGGCCGTATATAGCCCTGTGTCTGCTCAAAGTTATACACAGTCGTTTTTTTGCCCTTGTAATTCCGACAAAAAACAGCCGCCGCTCCTCCTCAACTTCAGAGATAAATTCCTTACTCCTTTCATGCGGTAAAATTCCCTCCTCAAGACCTATAATAAAAACATTGTCAAATTCAAGACCTTTGGCGCAATGCAACGTCATCAGCGATACTTTGCCGCTCCGTGAATCGTAGGCATCTGTATCGCTGAAAAGCGCAATATGCTGCAGAAAATCAACAAGAGTTCTACTCTGCTGCCGGTCAAATTTTTCTGCAGAACCTATAAGCTCTGCAATATTGTCCAGCGGCGGGGCTTTACTGTAATCTTCCTGCGCTGTCTGCGCTTTGAGGGACTCATAAAGACCACTTGTTTTGAAAACCTTGTCCATCAAAACCGCGACCGGACCGGTCATATCTTTTCTGAAATCTTCAATCATATCAGAAAAATTTTTAAGTTTTATTTTTGTACCAGCCGGAACGGAATCCAAAGCCTCACAGTCTTTTACCGCCTGATAAAGGCTTATGCCTTTCGATGCCGCGAAAGACCCCAGCCGCCTAATCGTTGTATCGCCTATGCCTCTTGGCGGCGTGTTGATTATCCGCAACAGTGCCTGCGCATCCGCACTGTTTACTACAATCCGCAGATATGCAAGAACATCGCGAATTTCCTTGCGATTGTAAAATTCGATGCCTCGAACCACCTGATAAGGAATACGGTTTTCAATAAAAGCCTCTTCAACCGCCCTGCTCATCGAGTTTACACGATAAAAAACAGCTGTTTGGTTGGCCTCTGCGCCGTTGTCAAACAATTGTTTTATAAAACCGGCCACAAAAGCAGCCTCGGCCTGTTCGTCATCAAGACATTGCACAACAATTTCGGCGCCGCCCTGCTTTACCGGAATAAGATTTTTCAGCTTGCGGCTTTTGTTCGTAGCGATAAGCCTGTCGGCAACAACAAGAATTTCAGGGCCGCTGCGAAAGTTTTCCTCCAGTTTGACGACCACCGCCTGCGGCCAGTCTCGTTCAAAGGCAAGTATATTGCCGATATCCGCACCTCGCCAGCCGTATATCGACTGGTCAGGGTCGCCGGTTACGCAGATATTGCCGTGCTCAAGGGAAAGCCCGCGGGCAATCTGATACTGGGCGTGATTGGTATCCTGATATTCATCAATCATCAGATACCGGAACCTTTCGTTCAACTGTCTGCGAATATCGGGAAAATTTCGCAAAAGAAATGCAGCCTTTAAAAGCAAATCGTCAAAATCAATCGCGTTGTTCTGCTTCAGAATCTTCTGATAATTATGATATATCTTCGCGAGGCACTGTGAAAAATAATCTTCGCTATTGGCGGCCGTAAAATCTGCGACATCCTGAAGATTATTTTTCAGTCGCGAGATTGCTTCCAGTATCCGCCCCGGCGGGAAATTCTTTATATCAAGCTCTGCCGCCTTTACAGCTTCTTTGACGCAGTTCTTCTGGTCTGTTTCATTATAAATACTGAAATACGGCGATACCTCCGCCGCCTGCCAGAATTGCCTGAGTATCCTTACACAAAGCGAGTGAAACGTGCTTATATGCACGCCGCCGCCAACATTCATCGCAAAAACTCTGTTGCGCATCTCATCGGCCGCCTTGTTCGTAAACGTTATTGCACAAATACTGGAAGGCACTACCCCCTGATTAACAAGCGCTGCAATACGGTTAGTTATCACCCGCGTCTTGCCGCTGCCGGGACCGGCTATAACGAGCAGAGGCCCGTCCCTGTGCCAGACCGCTTTTTGCTGTGATTCGGTCAGATTATCCGTCGCAAAATACCGCTCAATCATTGCTGCGTGCTTTCCTGCTTTTTCATCTCCTGCATAAAATATTCTTGCTGCTGTTTCAGCTTTTCGTAAAGGTCAGGCCTTTCAACCTGTATCCGTTCCATCAGGTTCTGACGAATAAAATCTGGATACCGCTGGTCATTCAGAAAACCGGTTATCCCTATGTATCTGAGCACCTCAAAATCAGGCAACGTCACTCTGTCGGTGTCCCCCTCTTTTCCGTATTCTTTCTGATAATGGTCATATACCTCTCTGGCCATCTTCTCTCTGCCGAAAGCCTCATCGTCATCACCCGCAGCATATCGGTAATACGCCTCCTGCAGCATAAGTATTATAATCTCGCGGGCATCATTTATGCCTATATCTGCAAGTTCATTGATAAGCCTGTTCCTCGCATACTCAGTAAGCGAAACCTGCACATCCTCGTCGTGGGGGTATTCTTTTCGCAGCGTATTGTAAATCTCTACGGCCTTGTCTAAATGACCTGCCTGATAAAACAACAATACCGCGCGCTTGAGCATATTACGATGAGCGTTCCGGAGACTTTCCACATTGCCTTCAAGGTTAGCGTACTTCTCCATGAGAGCTTTTAATACCTGGTCATACCTGTCAAACATCCGCAGGTCAGGAAACAAAAACACACTTTCACGTTCTATGATATTACAAGGGTCATTTTCTGCCGGCATCCGCGAGGTATAAACAATCATTTTGCCCCTTCTATAAAGGTTCTGAATGCTGTGAAAAACAATTCTGTCGGTGTTGAGTTCGTCTATTGAATACTCTTTTTGGGATGCCCTTTGCAGGCCGAGCGCCGCCCAGTAAATAGCATGAGCATCGGGATGCTCCCAGTTCAGCGGCAAAACCTTATTTGGGTCCTTATAGTCAATCGGGCCGTACTTTTCATTCAACTGTACCATAAGCTGCGGTTCGAGCTTCCAGGTATGCCGCAGATAATACGCTTTTGCGAAAGTATCAAACTCCTCGAGCGTCTTTGTGCCGCGGTAATTGTCGATAACCGCAAAAGTCTGCGGCGAAAAACGCTGCGGCTGCTGTCTGAGAGAAAGATAATTATCAACAAGCTGAGCAGGTTTCGCAAAGGCGCTGTCAGCCGAAGCAAGCTCATTTAAAAACTTTGCCACATCAGGTTTCTGCAGCATATCCCCAAGTTTTACAGGCGCATCCGCAAGAGCTTTATAATATTCCTGCGTCTGCGCACCAAGCAGAGGATGCATCGCATGATAAAGCTGAAGTTTGTAATATATGTGGTCATCGTCCATTATATCGCCTATTTTGTGCTGAAATATCCACGCAAGTTCATGATAAAGCAATATGCTATGCGGATTTTTTTCTATGCCTTTGTCGCGCAGAAGCTCATAACCGTTTTTTACCCACTGCCACCGTTCCTGCGGCCGGCTTGCCGGGATCGCAACCGAAATATTATAAGCCATGTTCCATGCATGAAAAACCCATACCGCGGCAAACCTCGGCTGCAGAAGAGTTATCCACTCGGCAAGCTGCTTTGCGTCAAAAAACTTGCCTTCCTCCTTCAACTGGTCTGCCCGCAGCCAGAGGATATCCACCACAAGACCGCGAAATGCCCCAAGCGCTACTGTTGCAAAGGCAAGCGAAGGAGGCGCATTTTCAAGCGGTTCGTTCATTATCAGTTTCATTTCGCTGCGATGTGCATTTATATTATCGAGCCTCAGGGAACCTAAAAAAAGCAGACCTGCAGCGACGACCAGACACACTAAACAAATAATAAGGCTTTTAAACCGCATATATTAGTTCAAACTATAACTTTGGCTATCTCGCGTTTTGCAAAAATCAAAAATCCTGCCGCAAGTAAAATCAATGACTTTATTACAATAACTCCGACGGCGAGGGCCAGAAAGCCGGACTTTATCAGTCTGGCATCAATTATATATCTGTTGACATTGAAACTTTCATCAAACTTGGGCAGCAGCCATATTAAGGGCTTTATCACGTATTTGTAAAATACCGCGATGTTCTGACCAAGATAACTAAAAGACTGCACGACAAAACCATTGATAACACCCGTGAAAAACACCGCGAAACAGCAAAGAACCGCTACCGGAAAACCAAGCCAGGTTGACAGCGAAACACCAAGAGCGGCCAGAAATATAAGCCTTGAAAAGATAATCAGCACTGCACGAAGAAAATTGCCTGGGAAACTGCCTGCCTTGTAAAGAACCTCAAAACCATCCTCAACAGGAAATATCACAGTTGTTTCGTTTATCGGGTCGTTATAAAAAACCACGGCAAGATAGCCGTCGCCGGCTACCGCATCGGCGGGAACTTCAAATTCATGCAGCATATCAACCACATCTTTGCGAGGAACAGTATAAATCGGTGTCTGCATTCGGGATTGGCCGTATTTTATCTGCCGATAATCCCCTACATACCAGACGCCATAAATATTCTTGTCCGGCGGAGGCACAGAAGCGTTAAACTTGAAACGTATAAAGATGCTTTCATTTGCATCGAAAGGCTTGACACCCTCAAACTCCCATAAAACCGTCCCGCCGGGCTCTGCAGAATGCCTGCTGAATTTCTCCGCATCGCGTAATTCCGAAAACACTTCTTCCCTGCTGCGAGATTCACTAAGCTGGCCGGTACGCTTAAGCTCGTTGTATTGCTCAAGCACACGACTTTCTACGGCCTGTTCGTCAATGTTCATTTTAAGAGATGCTCTTGCAGTAAAAAACTCATTGTTCAGCCGGCCAAGCTCGACCTGGTCTGTCTTCGTAATATGCGGCATCTGCACAGTAATCGCATAAATTATCGACGAGAATACAACCAGCAGAAGCAAATCAAGAAGCACTACACCGAGAACTTTCCCGGTAACCAGCTCGAAACGCCTGATGGGTTTCGTAACAACCGTATAAATCTGTTTGCGCTTTATATCGCTGCTTAGAGTGTAACAGGAAACTATAATAGTAAGAATTGAAAGCAGAAACGCGACCAGCCCAAGCCCATAACTTATAAAGCTCTGAATGCGCCCCATAGCAGTGCCGTCACCAGTGCTTGTCATGCTCAATATCGGCAAAAGTACAATCAGCAGCAGCATAAACACTATTGCGGTCTTCATCCTCATCGAAGAGACAAAGGTGTTTCTGGCGACAGCCCAGATTCTACCCATTTTTATCATCCCCCGACCGGTCGTCCACAAGTTTATCAAGAAGTTCTTTCCTGACATCCTGCTGTTTCTGTATGTCCGGCTGCTGCCCTTTATCCTGTTGACTCGGCGGCTCAATATCTTCCTGCTTATCTTCAGCAAGTCTGCTTAAAACATCCTCATCCGGCTTTAGTTCTATCGTCTTTAAAACCTTTTGCGGTTCTGTTAACTTCTCAGGCTCAACTTTGGCGGCAACAAGCCTGTCAAGCACATCCGACACAGCGGCGGCTCTATCGGCAGTCGTAGCTTCCATCCGGTTCACTACCCCGCTTGTCGGCCGTTTTTCACGCTGTGCCTGTCTGACTATGTCTATAAAGAATGACTCAAGCTTCTGCAAGGGAGCGGTTATCTCAAAACTGCTGCCCTGCTTGGCGATAATCTGTCTGATTTTCTCAACCGCATCATCGCTTATTATATCAGTTGTAATTTGTCTTCTGTTTGCCTGCTTGAGAAGCTCCTCGACACTGCCATAACGCTGGATATGCCCGCCGTAAAGTATCGCTATTCTGTCGCAGACCTCCTCGGCATCTGCAAGCAGATGACTGCACAAAAGCACCGTTTTGCCCCGCTTTCCAAGCTCTACTATCAGGTCTTTGATTTGTTTTGTGCCGATGGGGTCAAGGCCGCTTGTAGGCTCATCAAGTATCAAAAGCTCAGGGTCATTTATCAATGCCTGCGCAAGACCGATTCTACGAGCCATACCCTTTGAAAATGTTCCCACAGGCCGGTTGGCCATACCTGAAAGGCCGACCATATCCAGCAGCGCATCGACCCGTGCTTTGCGCAGAGCCGAATTCAAACCGAACAGTCTGCCGTAAAAATCAAGCGTTTCACGTGCATTCAAATACGGATATAAATATGATTCCTCAGGCAAAAAACCGATTTTAGCGCTTATTTTAGGATTCCTGCTGTCGCCGCCGAGAACGATCGCCTTGCCTTTTGTCGGGTAGAGCAGGCCGAGCAGCATCTTCAGAACTGTCGTTTTACCGGAGCCGTTCGGGCCGAGAAGTCCAAACACCTCATTGCGACTGACCTTAAGATTCAAATCCTCAACCGCAACAACCCTGCTGCGGCCCCACCAGTCGTTAAAAATCTTCGTCAGTGAAAATGTCTCTATTACAAATTGTTCGTCTTTCAATATTCTTTCCCCCTGCTCAACTGCTCACCTGGGTTTGACCGTGCGGTTCAAGTTCCTCGCCGAACCTGACGAGTCTTGCACTATTGAAAACCACAACGAGCGAACCTGTAAAATGAAGCATGGCGGCATAAATCAACGGCAGCCAGCCCGCCGCCGATGCCGACACGCCGAGAATTATAAATAGAACACCGAAAAGAAGATTTTGATTTATGATAGCCCTTGTTCTTCGCGACAGCCTGACTAAAAACGGCAGTCTTCTCAAATCGTTGCTCATCAGCGCTATGGACGCGGAATTTATGGCCACATCGCTGCCGGCAGCTCCCATCGCTATACCGAGGTCGCCGCTTGCAAGTGCAGGTGCGTCGTTAATACCATCGCCAACCACTGCTACAATATGGCCGTCCTTTTTCATACGTTCAACTATTGCAAGTTTGTCCTGCGGCAGACATTTGGCTTTTACATCCGTACAGCCAAGCTCCGCTGCGACCCGCTGGGCAACCTCTTCCCTGTCACCGGTAAGCATCGTCAGACGCTTTATATTTACGCCAAACAACTGCTCAACCGCCTGTCTGGCCTCCGGCCGGGTTTTGTCCTGCAAACCTATCCAGCCGATGCACCTTGGACCAGAAGCAATATACAAAGTGCTGAAACCCTGCTCCTCGTGCAGCGAAGGGTCAGGCACAACAGATGTATCAACATTATGCTCATGCAAAAAAGTATCTCTGCCTACCAAAACTCTTATACTGTTGACTTTGGCAGAAACGCCTTTACCAGGCGTCTCGGCAAAATTATCTACGTTTGAAAGTATCAGATTAGCTTCTTTTGCAACTGTTTGCAGAGCTCGTGCGGCCGGGTGTTTACTCATCTGTTCTGCGGAAGCTGCAAGTTTTAAAAGCTCTGCCGGCTCGACGCCGTCGGCAGGCGTAAGCTTGGTTACGTAAAGCTGGCCTGTGGTAAGAGTACCGGTCTTGTCAAATACCATTGCAGTTATCCTGCCGGCAAGTTCAAGGTCGGCTACCTTCTTTATCAGAATACCAAGCCTTGCTGAAGCCGATAACGCCGCAACCATTGCCGTCGGCGTGGCAAGTATCAGTGCACAGGGACAGGAAACAACTATCGCACCTATCGCACGATTTATATTCCGCGTAAAAAACCATATTATTGCTGCTATCATCAATATCGTCGGTATGTACCACTTCACATATCTGTCGATAATCCGCATTATCGGTATTTTGGTCTGTTCAGCCTGCAGTATAAGTGACTGAACCTTGCCCAGCGTGGTATCCTCGCCGATGCGGGTTACCCTGATATCGAGAACGCCGGTAAGGTTGCTGGTGCCGGCAAAGACCCGCATCCCGGCCACCTTATCAACAGGAAGAGACTCACCTGTTATCGAAGCCTCATTTACGGCACTTAAACCTGTTATAACTTCACCATCGGCTGCGATATTGTCGCCGGGCCTTACGCGAATTATATCGCTCCTGTTTAAGCGGTTGACATCAACTTCTTTTTCCTCGCCGCTGCGCTCAACAAGACAGGCTTTGGTTGGAGTAAGTTTTATCAGCAATTCAATCGCTGCTCTTGCACCGAGCGCCGTCCTTGTTTCAACAAGCTCGCTGAGCAGAAGGAAAAACGCCACAACGCTGGCTGCAACATAATCGCCGGTGGCAAAGGCGGCAATTATCGCCAGTGCAACCAGCTCATCCATATGCATCTGGTTTTTTATGACAGATTTTATCGAATGAATAACAATCGGCGCTCCCAGCAGTATCGCTGCAAGGATGGCAAGTATCTGGCTGACTTCCGCCTTCCTGCCGTAAAAAATCGGAGAAATCAAACTGTTTAAAAGAAGTGTTCCGCCAAGAAGTGTGCCTACCAGCGCCAGGCTGACCGTTACCTGCCTGCGATGTGTCTTTTCCACATCAACCTCGTGTGCCGTCAAACTTAATGTCCTATGTGCCATATTCTAATTTATTCTTTCTTTTCCTGTTTTTTCTTTTTTTCAAGCATCGGGTCTCTGTTTATCATCACCCTGAACTCGGTGCTTTTCACCCCTGAGCTCGGTTGTACTATTATTGTTTCCTGAGTATTGCTCAGAATTTCTTCCATCGCCTCCTGATAAATCCTTTCAAGCACAAGCTTGGGTCTTTTACGGTATTCCGGCAGAAGTTTCGCAAGATAATCGGCGCTTGCCTTTGCGGATTCAACCACCTTTGTCCGGTAAGCTTTGGCTTCCGATACTGTCTGGCGGACATGCCCCGAAGAATTTGTCAGCAAATTTTCCAACTGCTGCTGCGTTATATTCGGGTCGGAAAGTGCGTTGATTATTTCAATGCCGCCGGCCTCATTGATTTTGCTTTCGGCATAACCTTTTGCCTCACGAATGAGTTTGTCGGCCTCATTGCTTGCCTTTATCGAAGCAATGAAGGCATCTTCCACCTGCCGCGGCCAGGTAATCTGTGTAATCTGCATCGAATCAATTTCTACGCCGCTTTCTATCTGGTCAAGTTTTTCCTGCAAGAGTTTCTGGGCCTGCCGGCTTATCTGGGCATCGCTCTTTATCGCCTCATCAATGCTGAACTGAACCATCGTGGCAACAATTGCATCACAGGCAAGGGCCTTCAAAAAAGGTTCGACGCTTTGCGGTATCACATCAATATAATTCTGACCGGCCGGCGCAGGTTTTACATAAACATTTTTGAAAAACAGTTCACAATCGGAAACCTTGTAGGTCAGAAGCCATTTTGAATGCACGATGTTATAATCGTCGCCGGTCTTTAAATCCGCTACGGTATCATTACGCGTAATGCAGTAGCCATCCATCACAGGGTTAAGCGACCACGCGACGTTTTTTTGCGTTTCATCGTACCAGAAGGAATCCAAAGCCACACGCTGAACGGTATTTTTGCCGGGAAATTTTATTACCTCCTCTATCGGATAAGGCACCGCCCAGTGCAGACCGGGGCCAAGTATCCTTTTGTCGCTGGTTACGCCGCGTACCCGGCCGAATCTTAAAACCATCGCCCGCTCGTCAGGCCCGACCGTAAAAACGCCTGAACTGAAAAACAGCACCACAAGCACAATCATCACAATCTTCAGAACGAAGAAGCTGATTCGCAGGGCATCAGCAAGACTTCTGCTGCCCGCATCAAGCTCGCCGGTCCTGATTTCGGTTTGCAAATTTTCTTTATCGTGATTATGAATCTCGCTCATAATTATTCCGGATTATTATTATTTAGGCTCAATCTGCGGCATCTGCTTAAGGAGTTTAAACGGCTCGGCATCGGCAGGCAGCACCACAGTTGCGCGTTCCTTGAGCGTCTTTTTCAGCGTTTCAATCTCACGAAGGAACATCGCAAATTCAGGGTCGGCCTCCAGCATTTTGTAATACTCGGCGGCCTTGGCATCGCCGCTGCCGCGTATCGCTTTTGCCCTTGCTTCTGCGGCCGCCAGAAGCTCGGTAATCTTCGAGTCAGCATCGCTCTTAATCCGCATCGCCTCGGCATTGCCCTGGGCAAGAGTCGCATCGGTTTTACGCTTCCTGTCGGCCCTCATCCTCGCAAAGACATCCTCCGTAACCTTTTCGCTTACCTTGAGCATCTTTATACCGACAGATTCAACCTTTATACCGTAGGCTTCTTTTACAGGCTCGCCAATGACCAAAACCATCTCATTTTCAATCTCGCCGAACTTTATCTGCGAACGGTCAGTATTTACAAACTCACTGAAATAATGTCCGCCAATAACTTTATTCTGAGCGTCCCGAAGCCTGCTTCTGAGAAGCTTTTCGGCTCCCTCGGGGTCTCGTACCGCTTCGCGAAACTTTTTAGGCTCGGCTATTCGCCAGATAAGATAACTCTGTACGATTATAGGCTCGCTGCCTTTTGTTGTCGTCTCTTCCTCGACACCTTCAAAAAGCATCGGCCTTGAATCGTATTTTACCAGTGTTTGAACAGGCGCGGGCCATTTCCAGTTCCAGCCCGGCTCTGTAATCTGACGTGTAGGCTCGCCAAACGTCAAAACCATCGCTGATTCGGTCTGACGGACCTGAAACGATACGAGATAAAGCAGCAGAACTGCAACAATCAAAACGACAAGAATTATAACCGCAATATTTTTCATTTCGCCCTATCCCTAAAATTCATTATTAATTTTTTTCCTTTTTACTTATTTTTCTTTTACCGGCTCAATATCATATAGGTTCGGCACAAGTTTTTCCTGAAGGTCTATTATCGTTACCTGCCTGTCGCCCTCAGCCACAACGATATACTTGCGAATCTTTTCAAGGGCTTCTTCCAGCATCTCCATTCTCAACTCATGTTTATAAATCTGCTTTGAAGCCCGGTAAGCCTCAAGCTGCTGGCCGAATCGCTGGCCGGTGGCTTTGGCAAGCGTGGCTTTTTCATAGGCGTAACTCTGTGCCTGGCGAAGTTTGGCAAATAACTCGCCGCTGGCCTGTGAAAAGGCGATGTCAAGTTCTATCTTGATTTTATCCGCCTGCTGCTGTTGTTTTTTGCCGGCTTGTTGTGCCCGCATATATTTTTCCGCAAGTTCGTAAAGAGACTCAGCCTGTTTGATGGAACCGACATTGGTCGTAAAGAGCTTATCTCTCTGGGCAATAGCCTCAAGAATAGCAGCCTGTTTTTTCTGAACGGCGCCTACGACCGCCTGAAAATCCTGCGAGACTTCGGGCGGAGGATGAAATCCCTGCAGACCCATGAAGACTATCTCGACTCCAAGGCCCATCTGGTCGGCCTCCTTCTGGATTATCTTGACAAGCTCTGCGGCAGCCTTTGCCCTGCCTGCCCCCAGCAGACTTCCCTCGTCGCCTCCGCTCTCAGATTCAGGCTCGATTCTGGCTCCTGCGGCAAATTTTATTACCTCGCGGTAACATAAAGCATCAAGAACCTTTCGACTGTCGCCGTGTCCGTAAAGATATTTGTATAAATCCACCACACGATACTGAACGGGAATAGCCGCTCTTATAATACTTACGGGCACCGCGCCTTTTTCCTGCGAACTGATACTTTCAGTGGCAACCAGAAGATTGTATTCTGCCTTGTAATGTTCTTTACCCCAGAGCAGAGCGGCCTTTTGTTTATCAGGGTCATCCTCGGGCACGTAACCTATATGAATCTCCTGAATTTCTTTTGTCGCAAATTCCCTCACAGTCTCGAAAGGCCAGGGCAGCTTGAATGTAAGTCCCGGCCCGATGAGCCGCACATTGCCCTGCAAATCAAACGCCGAGCCCAAATGCTCAATTATCGCTTCCGACCCGGGCCCGACAATTACAATACAGCTTAAAAAATAAAGTATTACTGCCGAAACAATTATCAATGGAACTACAGCCTGCTCCATTATCCTGTAAAACCATGTCTGCGATACCTTAAAGCCGAATTGATAGTCGATAGCGCTGGCGGCAGTCTGTAAAATATTCCCCGGTGATGCTATTATCGCCAGCAGTCTGCTGTCAAAAGCGGCGCTGCCGTACTGGTCTTTCAATCTCGGCCGGTATATATCAAGCACAAAATTAAGAGCTGTTTCAAGCCCAAGAACAAGAATAACTATCGGCACAACCCAGTCGAGAACCGCCAGAATCGCCAGCACCTTGAATTGAGCAAAAGCCATCCCGCAAGCAGCGGCAAACGATAAAATCGCTGTGGCAAGTAAATAACTTCCTCCTGCACGCAGAGGCCGCCATTGCTGCTGACGAGACAATCCCGTGGCAAACAGAGCAAACAGAAAACTTAAAAAGGCAATAAAGACGGTCAGCACTGCACCAAGAAGCAAATGGCTCGGCCCAGCAGCCTCCTGACGCCGCAGAAGATACCTTATACACATCGCACCCATCGTCAGCTCGTATGCGGCTATAAGAATGGAAAAAACAGGCAGAATCCACTTTTCAAAGATTCTTAACCTGTTTTGAGCCACCGCGAAAAGCTCGCTGTGGGTTTTTTGCACCTCAAATATCGTATCGCCGCTGCTGCGCTGAAGCTGGGCCATATCGAGTCTTTCCTGCTGGGCCAGTGCTATTTGATAGAACTGAATCGCAAGAACGGCCCAGATTACCGCCGCAGCCAGTATCTGCCAGCTAAGCGCATATACGGCAAAACAGGCTGTTACCTTGCTTAAAATGAAACTGCCGAGAAAAAATGTTGCGATTAAAACCAGTGCCGCAAGGCTTACAATCCCTGCCTTTTTCGCATCTGTCTGCATTACTGTTGTTTCCCGATATTCCTTAATTTATGTTGTTTTATAGAAACCTTAAACCCACTGCCAAAGTATATAAGAAAGTCGCTTTACTACAAGTATAAAAGGAGTTAATATAATCGGCAAACTTTCTGAAAGATTTGAAATTTCGATTTAAAACCAAATATCACAAAAAAATGTTCTATAAACTGTTTTCAATAGCAAAAAATACTTTCATCGAAACAATTCGCCAGCCCGTTTACGCGGTTATTGTTGCCGCTGCAGTGCTGCTGTTTTTCATAAGCCCGTCGCTGTCGATGTACACTATGGAAGATGACAACAAACTCTTGAGAGAATTAGGGTTATCTACGCTCTTTATTGCCGGTTTGTTCATAGCGACATTTAGCGCCTCGGCGGCAATTACAGAGGAAATTGAAACAAAAACCATCCTGACCACCCTTTCCAAACCAATCCCAAGGTATATCTTTATCCTCGGAAAATTCATAGGTGTAATTGCTGCTGTCATACTGGCTCACTATATCTTTACCATTGCTATGTTAATGGCGATACGCCACGGCGTGCTCTCGACAGCTTCGGACACTCATGATATGACCATTATCATATCGGCTGCTATTACCATCGGTCTTTCATTTGCTATAACTGCTTTTCTGAACTACTTTTATGACTGGAAATTCACTTCTACGGCGATAATTCTGATTTCGATTTTAGCGACAATGAGTGTCGTGTTTCTTTCATTCATAGACCGGAATTGGAAATTTAATCCTGCAGGAAATGGAATTAATTCATTTGATATCTATGGCTCAATATTACTCCTGATGGCGCTTTTTATCTTAACGGCAGCGGCCCTGATGTTCTCGGCACGTTTCAACGTCCTTGTAACCATAAGCTTATCTATAGGCCTGTTTCTCCTCGGCCTTATAAGCGATTATGTGTTTGGCAGATTTGCAGAAACCCATTTATGGGCAAAAATAGGCAAAATAATAGTCCCCAGCCTTCAGGTATTTTGGATTAGCGATGCCATTTACGAGCATAGTAGCAGAATAACAATAGGCTACATAGCCTCTTGCGGCATTTATGGGTTGATTTACACTACTGCATTTATACTGATTGCAATCGCTCTCTTTGAAAGAAGACAAGTAGGGTAGAGAAACCTAAAATATCACCCCAGAATCTTTTCTACCGCTATTTCGTCACAGTTTTCCTGTTTTGGGCAGCGGGCACAATCGCTCCAGACCTTCATAGGAAGCATTTTTTTATCTACAACCGCAAAACCCTGTTTTTCGAAAAAGGCAGGTTCGAGAGTCAGGGCAAAAACCTTATCAACCCCGAGGTTTCTCGCCTGTTCGACAGCCTTTTCAAGCAATGCCTTGCCGATTCCCCTGTGCTTGTATTCATCCATAACGGCAAGTGATTTTATTTCTGCAAGGTCAGACCAGATTACCGCCAGTGTACAGCAGCCGACAACCTGGCCGTCAACTTCTGCCACGCTGAACATCTGCAGATTGTCAAAGATATACGCCTTTGACCTGAAAAGCATCTTATCAAGCTGGGCATAATAGCTTATCAGCGAATAAATCGCCTCTACATCTTTAACTGTAGCATTTCTGACATTCATAGTATGAAATATAACCCCTTTAGCTGATTTTTGCAATAAAAACTCTATTTAATCGCTTGTACGATGGATTCCTGAAAAAAAGCTGGAAAACCCAAACTTTATCACTACAATACGCCAAACTATGAAATTCATACTGATTGATAAAATAGTTAAAATGGCCCTTGGCAAAGAGATAATAACTGTCAAGAATGTATCTCTTTCGGAAGAATACATGGCTGACCATTTCCCGACTTTTCCCGTTCTGCCGGGTGTTTTTTTGCTTCAGGGCATGGTAGAATCGGCCTGCTGGCTGGTTAGGGAAACTGAAAATTATGCCCACAGTATGGTGTTGCTTGCTCAGGCAAAAAATGTAAAATACAAAAGCTTTGCCGCCCCCGGCGCAAATATCCAATACACCGTGACGGCAAAGACAATAGAAGAAAATATAAGTTCGTTTTCAGGCACAGGCGCCTGCAATGGCCAGTCTATTGTCGAAGCAAGATTCAGCCTGCGGCATTTTAATCTTGCCGAGCAGGACCATAAACTTGCCGCTGAAGATACTTATATAATTGAAAAGTTAAAGGAACGTTGGAAACTTTTAAACGGATTATAATTTGAATAACCGGAGGTTTTATTTATGGCTATGACGCGGGACCAGATTTTTCAGGAAGTTCAGGGTGTGCTTGTCGATGCTCTCGGGGTTGATGAAGATGAGGTTACGCCGGATGTAACTCTTATGGCGGACCTTGGCGCTGAAAGCATCGATTTTCTCGATATCGTTTTCCGTATGGAAAAAGCCTTCGGAATAAAAATCCCTCGCGAGGAACTCTTTCCCGCTGAAAATGTTTTAAGCAACAAAGAATATATCAGTAACGGCAAACTTACCTCAAAGGGTCTGGAAGAACTCAAAAAACGTATGCCGCATACTGATTTTTCTGAATTTGCCAATGACCCGGACGTTAATAAAATCGGCGATTTGTTTACCGTCGATGTTCTCGTTAACTACGTCGATTCAAAACTTAATTCATAAAACAAAATAAAACCGTCCCGCACCTGTTTGCATTGTGGTAGCGGATAAAAAATCCATCGATAAAACAGGGCAAACAGGTGCGGGACTCCACAATTTTTATTTTTGATTTTTAATCTTCGTTATGCGTTGGATATGGATTGATAAATTTATCGAGTTCAACAGCGGCTCAAACGCCGTTGCCATAAAAAATGTAACTATGGCTGAGGAGTATCTGCACGATAATTTCCCCGGCTTTCCCATTATGCCGGAATGCCTGATGATTGAGTCGATGGCTCAGACCGCCGGTATTCTTGTCGGACAGGCCAGAAACTATAAGGAAAAGGTAATCCTCGCGAAGATTAACAAGGCTGTTTTTTTTAATTATGTCCGTCCCGGCGACACAATCAAAATACACGCCAAAATCGAATCAATCACCGCAGAAGCCGCCGGCACAACAGGAAAAATCACGCGAAACGACAAGACAATCGCTGAAATTGATTTGATGTTCAGCCACATCGACCAGAACCTCGCAGGCAAACAATTTCCAAAGGAAAATTTCGCATTTACCGATTTGTTTGGTATCGTCCTGCGAGCTTCAGGCATTCCTGCACCGGCTCCGGAGAGCAATAAATGACCACTTCTTTTCCGGTAATAACAGGTCTGGGAGCAATCACCCCGCTTGGGTTAAGCTATAAAGACTTATGGTCGGGTCTCTGTCAGGGCAGATGCGGCATCGACAGAATCACTGCCTTTGACCCCTCAGGGTTTACCTGTCAGATTGCAGGCCATGTGCCGGAATACAACATCCGCGACTACGTTCCCAAATCAATGCGTAAAACGACCAAGCTGATGTCGCGCGATATAGAACTTGCCGTTGTTGCCGCTAACGAAGCCTTTAAAGATGCAGGGCTGAAAACAAAAGCCTCTGAAGAACAAAACATTACCATCAATCCTGAAAGGACGGCGATTATTCTTGGCGCCGGTCTTATAAGCTGCGACCTTGTTGAGCTCGCCCCTGCCGTTGCAAAAAGTATTACTGATGGAAAATTTGACATAAAAAAATGGGGTTCGCAGGGCATAGAGCAGCTTACGCCGTTGTGGCTGCTCAAATATCTGCCTAATATGCTTGCCTGCCACGTCGGCATAATCCACGATATCCAGGGCCCGAGCAATTCGATAACCTGTGCCGAGGCCGCTGGTCTCATTGCTATCGGCGAAGCCGCCCAGATAATTGCCCGCGGCGATGCTGATATCGCTCTTGCCGGCGGCGGAGAGGCAAAAGTCAATCCAATTGTTCATATCAGACAATGCCTGCTCAAAAGAGCAACAGCGGATTACAACGATAATCCCAAAGGCGCCTGTCGGCCGTTTGACGCAGACGCGAAAGGCTCGGTTTTTGGCGAAGCCGCCGCCTGTGTAATAATGGAAAATCCGGAAAATGCGAAAAAACGCGGTGCGAAAATTTATGCTCAGATTGCAGGCCTCGGCCAAAGCTGCAGTATAAATCAGCAATATGAATATCTCGAACCTGACGGCAAAGGCGTACAATATGCAATCGAAATGGCTCTTGAGGACGCAAAGATAAAACCCGACCAGCTCGATTTGATTATCCCGCACGGCACAGGAATATTTGATGACGATGCCGCGGAGGCAAAAGGAATTGAAAAAGCCCTCGGTAATACCATTGATAAGATACCTGTATTTCCGACAAAGAGTATGACGAGCAATACCGGTGCTGCGGCAGGCGCTGTCGATGTTGTCGCTGCCTGCTGTACAATGAAAGATGGTATTATTCCCTCGGCAAAAAATTGTGAAAATGCCAGTTGCAAATTAAATATCGTCAGGCAGCAGATTAAGAAAGATATTAAATATGTCCTTTGCTGCAGTTACACCTATGGCGGCCAGACAGCGGCAATAATATTGAAAAAATATGAATGAAAAATCTGAAAATCGTATTGTAATAACAGGAATGGGAATCGTTTGTCCTCTCGGCAACGATGTCAAGACAATGTGGGATAGCATTCTCAATTGCCGCAATGGAATGGCTGCGACCACAATCTTTGACGCCTCGGGATACCCTACAAAATTCTGTGCAGAAGTCAAAAATTACGACCTTACAAAATATACAAAAAATCCCAAACTGCATAAAAACAGCAATCGCCATAGCGGTTTTGTCATTGGCGCAACTGCCGAAGCCTGCCGACAGGCAAAAATCGAGTTTGACTTCGGCGAGCTCAGTCGAGCCGAAACTGAAAATCCAAATGACGGCATAGACCGCAGGAGAATGGGCATATATCTCGGCGCAGGCGATGGCTCTGTTGACAATGAAAATTTCTTTAATGCGATAGTTCAGGGCTGGGACGATGCAAAAACACAGATGGATTGGAAGAAATGGGCTGCTGTTGCTTTTGGCAGAATGCAGCCGTACCGCGAGCTTGAGCAGGAACCGAATATGCCCGCAGCTCACGTTGCGATATTCACCGGCGCCCGCGGCCCGGTAAGAAGCTGTCTTACAGCCTGTGCCGCAAGCACTCAGGCCGTCGGCGAAGCATTTAAAATCCTGCAATCAGGCCAGGCTGATATAATGCTCGCAGGCGGCGCTCACTCGATGATACACCCGCTGGGTATCACCGGCTTTAATCGTCTTACCGCCCTTTCGACAAGAAACGACAGTCCGCAGACGGCATCACGTCCTTTCACCACAAGCAGAGACGGCTTTGTCATAGGCGAAGGAGCGGCAATCGTTATTCTCGAAACGCTCGAATCGGCCAAAAAACGCGGCGTTGAAATTCTCGCTGAAATCATCGGCTACGGCAGCAGCAACGATGCCTTCCGCGTAACTGATATGCACGAAGAAGCCCGCGGCGCTGTCCAGGCAATGGAAGCCGCTTTGAGGGATGCAAAATTATCTTATAAGGATATAGATTATGTAAGCACGCACGGCACAAGCACCGCTGAAAATGACTCGATTGAGACCCTTGCTTTAAAGAAGGTCTTTAAGGAAGAAGCGAAAAACACCCCTGCCAGCAGTGTCAAGAGTATGATGGGCCATTTAATCGGCGCAGCAGGTGCGGCAGAATTGATTACCTGTATCCTTGCGATTCGTGATAATATATTGCCGCCGACAATTAACCTAAACGACCCTGACCCGAACCTCGATTTGGATTACGTGCCGAACAAACCGAGAAAGGCTCAGGTCGATATCGCACTGAACGAGTCTTTCGGTTTTGGAGGCCAAAACAACGTTGTTATAATAAAAAGATACAAAAATTAACCACGAATGAACACGAATTAACACAAATTTTTATTTTTATGATAGATATAAGAGAAATCAGAGAAAACCCCGACAAATTTAAAGCGGCCTGCAAAGCCAAAGGATTTGCAGTTGATGTTGACAAATTGCTTGAACTCGATGCACTACTTCGTAGTGCTAAGACTGGCTTACAGGAAATAATAACCAAAAAGAACACTGTCGGCAAATCTATACCGAAACTATCAGGCGATGAAAAACAAAAAACCTTAAATAAACTCAGTGAACTTAAAAACGAAGAAGCCGCGATTGGCGAGCAGCTTAAAAATCTTCAGCCTCAGTATGATGCGCTGATGCTTCAGGTCCCTCAGCCGCCGGATGATGATGTGCCGCAAGGCAAAGACGATACGGAAAACGTCGAGATTTCCAGATGGGGCGATATTCGCAAATTTGATTTTGAACCAAAGGACCACGTCCAGCTCGGCCTGGCACTGGACATAATCGACATTGAAAGAGCCGTCAGGCTTGCAGGAACGAGAAATTATTTCCTGAAAGGCGCCGGCGCCCTGCTGCACTGGGCCATCCTTCGTTTCGCAATGGATTTTATGGTAAAAAAAGGATATGTGCCTTTTTCAGTGCCAATGCTTATGAAAAACGAGGCAATGTCAGGCACGGGCTATTATCCCGGCAGCGAGGAGCAGACTTACCGAATGGAGCGGGACGAATTAAATCTTGCCGGCACAGCCGAGGTGCCTTTAACCGCTTACTTTACGGATGAAATCGTCCCCCAGGAAATCCTGCCGCAGAAATTTGTAGGTTTAAGTACCTGTTATCGCAGAGAAGCCGGCGCGGCCGGCAAAGATACCTACGGCCTTTATCGAATCCATCAGTTCGATAAGGTCGAACAGGTTGTTATATGTGAAAATGACCCTGCCGAAAGCGCAAAATATCACGAGGAAATACGTGCAAATGCCGAAGCCGTTATGCAGGCAATGGAAATCCCGTATCGCGTCGCAAAAGTCTGCACAGGCGACCTCGGCAGAGGCCAGGCCAAAAAATACGACATCGAAGCCTGGATGCCGTCTCGAAAAGGTTTTGGCGAGACGCACAGCGCAAGCAAATTTTACGACTTTCAGGCAAGAAGACTAAATCTCCGCTACAAAGACGGTAAAACCAAAAAGAATCTCTTTTGCCATACGCTCAATAATACCGTTATTGCTTCGCCGAGAATCTTGATACCGGTTCTCGAACTTAATCAGAACGCCGATGGCTCAGTCAATATCCCAAAGGTCTTGCAGCCATATATGAATGGAAAAGAGATTATAACAAAAAGTTAACGAGGACAAATCATGAAAACGAGAAATTGTTGGATTTTAGTTATGGTGTTCGTAATTTGTGGGTGCGGGCATGTTGCAACAA
>Ga0315284_10003742_pt1 | contig 21592 bp, 11 predicted proteins | sample YL17G09_16_MG_FD_203696 | JGI IMG/M metagenome (GOLD analysis project Ga0315284, IMG submission 203696) | Sediment microbial communities from Yellowstone Lake, YNP, Wyoming, USA - YL17G09_16 | ecosystem: Environmental > Aquatic > Freshwater > Lake > Sediment | place: USA: Wyoming | collected... | reverse complement strand
GGGTCGTGTAGACAAAGGTGCGCGGATTCACCGATGGGATGACATCGCCGCACGGGCGCACCCCCTCGGCCGCATAAAACCGAAGCAGGGCGACACCTCGAGCGGTCTCGCCGCGCGCTTCCGCGACGGTCTTTCCATTTTCCCGCACCATCGCCTGGGCGACTTCCTCGAGCCTGCTCAGGAGAATGTCGGCAGCCTTGCGCAGAAACTCGCCGCGCGCAAAGCCCGACAGCGCCTTCCAGGCCGGCAGGGCCGCTTCGGCGGCATCGATGGCGCGGCGTACATCTGCGACATCCGCCGCCGCAAACCTGCCGATCAGGTCGCGCGTGTCCGCCGGATTCATGGAGCTGAATGAATTGCGCGCCGCTGCCCATTTGCCGTCAATATAATTCCCGCATGTGTCGGTCATATTTTATCTCTCATGCTCAACGCCCGCTTGAATCGCCGCGGATCCGCCGGCCTGCCCAGGGCGAAAGCGTTCATCTGACGGATCATTATGGCTTCGTGATCCGAAAACGACAGGAGAGCCGTAATTATAAGCCTGTTTCTGAATTTCGGGAACTACTCTACTGCATATCTTAGTGTTGAACCGAAATCCGTTTCTTTACTGTGACGCTCCGGCGATCTCCGCGTGAAATGCACGCGGCAGGGGGTGTATAGTGTCTGCTGGCTTCTCGCCGATGCGCTATTCACCACTAACAAAGGACACGAAATGCGGCTTGATTACGGTAAGGCACGATGGTTTCATCACTGTCTCTTCTTTTTCCCTCTGATTGCAGCCACGACGGGATTCGCGCAGCCCTCCGGCGGGCCCTACGGTCCGGTCCACCGGCGCTATGAGATCCCGAAGGCGGCGCACGTCTATTACGTCGCACCAGACGCAAAGGCCGATACTCCCGGTACGACGCCGGAGCAGCCGACAACGCTGGAGGCCGCCATCGAGCGAGTCGTCACCGGCGATGCAATCGTAATGGGTGGGGGTGTCTACCGCACGGGCGGCCTGCTTCTCAACCAGGGCATCACGCTGCAGCCATACGCCGACGAACGGCCCATCCTGAAAGGTACGCAAGTGGCGACGAAGTGGGTGGCGCTGCGCAACAACGTGTGGAGGACTTCATGGGCACGGCTGTTCCCGGCCGCGCCCCTTGGCTGGTGGCAGCGCGACCGCGAGGGCATGCGGACGCCGCTGCACCGGTTCAACAACGACATGGTGTTCGTGGATGGTGAACTGCTGAGGTCGGCAGGTTGGGAAGGAGAACTCGACGCGCACTCGTTCTACATCGACTACCAGAACGGCCAGGTGTATATCGGCGTCGATCCCACCAACAAACTGGTGGAGATCACCGCCTTCGACAGCGCGCTGGTTCGAACGAGCGCTCCGGCTCACGGCAGGACGTCGGATCGCAAGGGCCCGGTTATTCGCGGCATCACGTTCACCCAATACGCCTACCGCGCACTGGAGGTGGAGGGCAAGAAGCACTTCACGGTTGCAGACGAGCCTACTGACGAACCCGTGGGCCCAGCCGACCCCGCCACGTACGGCAAGGAGGTGGTGGGCACGGTGCTCGAAAACGTGACGATTACCTACTGCTCGCGGGTGGCCGGCTACTTCCGAGGGGACGGCCTCGTCATTCGGAACTGCCTGGTCAGCGATACGAGCACGGAAGGGATCTACGTCATCGGATCGTCCGACGTCCTTCTGGAAAGGAACATCATCCGGCGGAACAACGTCGAGCAGCTCACCGGCTACTACCCGGCGGCGGTCAAGATCTTCAACCAGTCGCGCCGCGTCACCTGCCGCGACAACCTGGTGATTGAGCAACCTTACTCGAACGGCATCTGGTATGACGTCGGCAACCGCGACGGCGTGTTCGTGAACAACTGGATCGAGGGGGCGATCGACGGCTTCTTCTTCGAGATCTCACGCGGTGTGACCGTCGCGGGCAATGTCTTCGTCCGCTGCAACAAGGGTGTCCGGGTGTTGAACTCGGCCGACGCGCGCGTGTACAACAACACGTTCGTAGATGCGCCGGCGTCTTTCGAGCGCAACGAGCGGAGCGCAACGGGCGACCATTTCGGCTGGCATCCCGCCACCGGCCCGGACGTGGACCAGCGAGAAGGCCACGTGTTCGTGAACAATCTGCTGGTCGCGAGCGACGCGTACCGCGGGCCGATGCTGCGCTTCGAACAGCCGAGGTCGCTGTGCGTGAAGCTCCCGCGCCCACAGGCAAGGGAGATCGACGGCAACGCCTACGTGCGCGCGATCGCAATGGACGCGCAGCCTCTTATCCTTTTGAGCCCCACGGCCTCAGACGGCTGCGCCTCCACACTCGGATCGCTTGATGAATTCCGCAAGCTCGCGCCCGCATTCGAGGCCGTCGGTCAGCAGCTCGACCGAACGCCTCGCTCGATCTTCCGGAGCCCGGACTTGGGCCGCTATGAGTTGCTGCAAGCCCTTCCGGGAACGAGGAAGCCGCTCCCTGCGGACATCCGCAAGCTCCTCGACTGGAGTGACGAGGAGGTGCAATCGCCGGGGGCCTACCCGTTCCGACGTTGAATCACCAGCAAAAACATTTGCAGCAGGTGGATATCATGTTCGAGACAAGGATGTGTTCAGGCTGACCCTCCGCATTGATGTCTTGAATCCGTTTGCGCTTATTTCCTGAAGGTTCTGGAGACGCCAGTCCGGCCGTTCGTTACCGTGAACGTTCCGTTTTTCTCGACCGATACCTTGATCCATTTCCCGTCCGGAGAGTTCCGAAGGTTGGCGATGTACTCGTCGGGCGGATTGTCCTCGGGAGCGTTCTCAGACCAATGCAGCTGATAGGCAGCGACCAGTCCCGGCGTGGATTTGATGGTTTTGAGAACGACCGGGGCGCCGGTCTTCCTCGCGCCGTTGTTCATGACGGTCACTTTCGGAGCACCCAGAACTCGGCGCGGCCCGCGGCATCGCGTGCCAGCTCGGTGAATCCGGTATCCAGAAGGTATCCGCGCAGAGGCTGAGGATCGGCCATCGTCACAGGCTTCATTTCCCCAGTCGGGATCAGGGTGTCCGATACCGCGCGCGATGATGCCTGCCATCCGGCCTTCCACGCGTGTCAGGCACAGAAACCATTTTGAGCCTGCCATTTTAGAGAGCAAGTTCGATTCGTGCGGAAATCGGTTGGGTGGACTTTGCTTTGAAAATAAGGACTCGGTGTGCAACAATCGCCCATCCCCCGGCGAGCACAAGGACGTGGCGTTCGTTGCTGCTGCCAGGATATCCGGCGGGGTGCTGAAATGAGCGACATCGGCAATTATCTGGAGACGCAGTTTTCACTGGCAGGAAAAACCGCCTTGCTTACCGGCGGTGCCGGGGGCATCGGCCAGGCGCTGGCGGTGGGCTTGTGCGGTGCCGGCGCGCAGACCGCCGTGTGCGACGTGAACATCGCGCGCGCCTGCGAGATCGCCGCGGAACTCGCAGCGAAAGGCAGGCAGGCGAAGGCGTTCAAGGTGGACTTGACGGATGTGACGTCGATCCGCGCATGTGTCGAGGCGGTAGCGTCGGAATTCGGCAAGATCGACATCCTGATCAACTGCGCCGGCGTGAACAAGCGTGAAGGATTCCTGGATGTGGAGGAAAAAACCTACGACTTCATCATGGACGTCAACCTCAAGGGGACCTTCTTCATGACGCAGGCGGTTGTGCCGTACATGATCAAGCAGGGCGGCGGCAAGATCGTCAATTTCAGCTCACATAACGCGCAGGGGATGCTGGGGGGCGTATCGGTGTATGGGGCGACGAAGAGCGCAGTCTCTGCCCTGACGCGCTCCATGGCGATCGAATGGGCGAAGTTCAACATTCAGGCCAACGCGGTGGCGCCCGGTCACATTCTGACGGAACTGACGCAGCTCACCTGGAACCATCCGACGCGCGCCCCGTACCTGCGGGAGCGCATCGCGATGCGCCGGCCCGGTCTGCCGGAAGAAATCGTCGGCATGGTGTTAATGCTCTGTTCCAATGCCTCCAGCTACATGACAGGTCAGACCTATCACCTGGATGGCGGTTGCCTGGCAGGGGGAACGCCGTGGGAATACGACACAAAGTTCTGATTCGGAGGAGTGAATGATCGGCAAAAAAAAAGTAACCGAGCTCCGTCATCTGGCGGCCAAAATGCGCAGAGACATCATTTTGATGGTCGGCGTAGGGCAGGCCGGGCACATCGGGGGCTCGTGCTCGGCCGCGGACATTGTCGCCGTGCTCTATGGCCACAAGATAAAGCACGATCCCAAGAATCCTAAATGGGAAGGGCGTGACAAGCTGCTGATGAGCAAGGGGCATGCGGCGATCATCCAGTACGCGGCACTGGCGGAACTCGGGTACTTTTCAACTGTGGAGTTGGTGACACTCAAGAAGCTCGGATCGATCCTGCAAGGCCACCCGGATATCCACAAGACGCCGGGAATCGAGGCCAATACGGGATCCCTGGGGCAGGGGCTCTCGATTTCCAACGGCATGGCCCTGGCGATGAAACTGGACAGGAAGGACAACAAGGTCTATTGCATCCTCGGCGACGGCGAATTGGCCGAAGGGCAGGTGTGGGAGGCGGCGATGTTCGCGGGGGCCAGAAAGATCGACAATCTCGTCGCGATCATCGACCAGAATGGCATATCGGCAATGGGCCGCGTGGCCGAGCGGATGAACAGCAATCCGCTGCCGGAGAAATGGCGGGCCTTCGGGTGGCACGTGCTGGAGATTGACGGTCACAACATAGAGGAAATCGTCGCGGCTCTCGATACGGCCGACACGATCAAGGGGCGGCCAACGGCAATCATCGCACACACGATCAAGGGCAAGGGATTTTCGTTTGCCGAGAACCAGGCGGCCTTCCACAACGGGATCATGACCCAGGCTCAGTACGAGCTCGGCCTTAAAGAAGCCGACGCGGCCCTGGTGGAATTTCAGCTTCTTGAGACGGAGGCTTGATCCATGGCAACCTACAGTAATCCACGCATGGCCTATGGCGAGGCGCTCGTCGAACTCGGCAAGGAGGATCCGCGCATCGTGGTCCTCGATGCCGACTTGTGCAAGTCGACGATGTCGGTACTGTTTCAGGATGCATTCCCGGACCGCTTCTTTGAGATGGGCATCGCGGAAGCCAACATGATGTCGATGGCGGCAGGACTGGCGGTCAGCGGGAAAATCGCGTTCACCAGCACGTTTGCGGTCTTTGCGACGGGCCGCGCGTACGATCAGATTCGCCAGACCATATCGATCGGCAAGCTCAATGTGAAGGTGTGCGGTTCGTCGTGCGGGCTATCGGATTTCGGTGACGGCTCGACACACCAGTCGATCGAGGACGTGGCGATCATGAGCGCGATCCCGAACATGACGATTCTTACTCCGGTCGATGCGGCCGAGACGCGACTGGCAGTCCGCGCGGCTGCAGAACATCCCGGGCCCGTGTACATGCGCGTGAACCGAAATCCCGTGCTGGACGTGCTGACCAAGGACGACACGTTCAAGATCGGCCGGCACCGCGTGCTCCGAGAGGGGAACGACATCCTGCTGCTGACCCATGGAGTAATGGTGGAAAAGGCGCTGGCGGCCGCGGTGCTGCTGGAGAAGGAGGGCCTGAGCGCCAAGGTGGTGAGCATCTCGACGATGAAGCCGTTCGACTATGAAGGAATAGCGAACATGGCTCGAGGGATGAAGGGCGTGGTCACGGCGGAAGAGCACAGCTATATCGGCGGCCTGGCCTCGGCGACGGCGCTGGCTTTGCGACGCAGCGCAGTGCCGTTGGATTACCTGGCGATCAATGACGTCTTCGGCGAGTCGGCGCATTATCCCGAGCAGCTCCAGGCGGCGTTCGGCCTCACCGCAGACAATATCGCAAATAAAGCAAGGAAACTGGCAACCGCCAAACCGTAGAAACGAGCGCGACCTTTGGGGCTATCCCGGCAGGCGAACCGGGGCGATCCAGCCCTATCAGTATTCTGAGGGATACGTTCGGGACGGGCGCCGTGCTGAAAGCCGCCAACGCTGGAGGATGCTGTGGGCGAGTCGCGATCTTTTCCGGAACAACCGCCGGCCGCTTCCTCGGTCGAGGACGAAACGCACCGGCTGATCCGGAAGGTGCTGCGGCGGATCATTCCGTTCTGCATCCTGTGTTTTCTGCTCAACTACGTCGATCGGGCCAATATCGCAATCGCCAAATCGTCGATGATCGCGACGGTGCAGGGATTCACCGACAACGTGTACGCCCTTGGCGTGGCCGTCTTCTTCATTCCGTATTGCCTGTTCGAAGTGCCGTCAAATCTGATCCAGCAGCGCGTGGGCGCGCGGCGGTGGATCGCCCGCATCATGATCACCTGGGGTATGATCTCGACGTGCTTCATGTTCACGCGCGGGCCGCGGTCCTACTATATCCTGCGGGCGTTGCTGGGGCTGGCGGAGGCGGGATTCTTCCCCGGCGTGCTGCTGTATCTTTCCTACTGGATACCGCATCGATATAGGGCGGGGGCGGCGGCGCTGTTTTTCCTGTCGCAGGCTATCGCCCAGGTACTGATAAACACGCTTGGCGGGGGCCTCCTGGCGCTGGCCGATTACTTCCATCTGCCGGGGCATGCCTGGCAGTGGCTCTTCCTCGTGGAAGGGGTGCCGTCGATCATCGTGGGCGTGATCGTTCTGTATTACCTGACGGACAAGCTGGAGGATGCGCACTGGCTGTCCTCGGTGGAGCGCTCGCGGCTGATCGACATCATGGCCCGGGAGAATCGGGAGGTGGCGGGTCGCAGCGCTTCGGACTTCCGGCAGGCGCTGGCCTCGCGTTTCACTTGGGGTTTATCGCTGATCTACAGCCTGATGGTGTGGGCGTACTTCCCGGCGAATTTTTTCACGCCCGACATCCTCAAGGACGCCCTGGTGCAAGGGCATGTCATCACGGTAGCCGCGCAGGGGAATGCGGCGTCGGTGCCGGCGATGACGCCGACGCCCGAATATGTCGTGTCGCTGTACCTGGGCCTGCTGTCAGCCATCCCCTTCGGGGCGGCTGCGCTCACGATGCTGGGAATCGCGCGCCACTCAGACCGGCGCAACGAGCGCAAATTCCACGCGGCGGGGGCGTGCGGGCTGATGGCGCTGGGACTGGCGCTGGCGGCCGTGGCACCGCGCCTCGCCGGCGGGATGACCGGAACGCTGCTCACGGTGGCGGGACTGTCCCTGACGGCGATCGGCTGGTTTGCAGCGTTTGCGGTGTTCTGGGCGATTCCGCCGCAGTTGCTTACGGGAACGGCGATCGCCGCTTCGCTGGCCATCATCAATGCGCTGGGAAACCTAATGGGGAATTTTCTGAATCCGAATCTGCGCATATGGTTGGCGCTCGACCGGCCGACATTCCTGCTGGTGGCCGCCGGATGCGGGCTGATGGCGGCGGTCCTGCTGCCGCTGCTGCGTCTGCCCGAGCGCGATCTGGCAAGTCCGACCGGCTTTCCGGATTTGGCGGAATCGTAGGCTAAGATGATCTATATGTCGCGGAGCCTCTCCTCGCCGGGAATCCTGGCCGGTGTTTTCCGGTGTGCCGAAAGAAGGCGACGGCAGAGTGGTTTCCCGCGCGAGAACGGGGGTTTGCAGGGGGGATTTACAATATCGGGGCGTCGGCGGGGTCGATGCTGGCGGGGCCGCTGGTAGCCTTTGCAGTCTTATAAATGAACTGGCGGAGCGCCTTCGTGATCAGCGGCGGGCGAGCCAGTTGGACATGCGGGGCGATCCGGATTCCTGCGGCGTCTGGGCGCCGTGCCTGACCTATGCCGACGGCCTCTTCCACCTGATCTATACGGACGTGAAACGGTATGGCCGGGCGTCGGGCGGCGGCACGGCCAATGCATCGCTGCGCGATTTTCACAACTACCTGGTGACGGCCGAGCGCATCGACGGCGACTGGCCGGAACCGACCTATCTGAACAGCAGCGGCTTTGATCCGTCGCTGTGTCTTGGGCCGGGAGACGGCGATCCAAAAGATGGTCTGGACGCCGAAGGAGCCAAACAGGCTGCCATTCGCTGAATTGTCAACGCCCTGGGGCGGCCATGCGAATTGAATAGAGCGAGCTGCGGGCTCCGATAAACAGCGTACGATTGTCCGGGCCGCCGAAGGCGAGGCTGCCGGGACGCTCGGGGATTTCCAGGACGCCGATCTGCTTGCCCTCGTGGTTGTAGACATAGACCTGATCGCCGGCGATGTATACGTTGCCCGATGCATCGTTGATAACCGATGTGCCGCCTCGGTCCACGAAGACGCCGGTAGTCGGCTTCTCATCGTTGCCCAGCCTCACTCGATACGTCTTGCCGTCATCCTCGCTGGTTACATAGTGCTCATCCCCCGGCGAGAACGCCGCGAGGTTCGAACTCTGCAGGATCGGGCGCCACGTCCCACCCGCAAAGATCGCCGTTTTCGTTCCCGGCGCGTAGAAATACCCGCGGTGAGCATTCTCCACGACGCTGATCACGGCAGTATTGCTACCCTGCCGGTATGCGTAATCACGACGCTCCATCAGGTCTTTCAGGATCGACAGCATGTTGTGCAAGCCAACCGGAAGCAACAGCACTGTGTCGGGCTGCTTCTCCGCTGTCTCCGCCACTGCCCGCGGCGCCGAATTACTCTCCGCCACGTTGAGACTATAGACGGCTCTTTCATACGTGACGATCAGCAGTGTCGAAGGCTTCACAAACCCCATCACCATCGGCTGGCCCTGGGTTGTCGCTATCTGCTCCGCCTTCTTGTCGACTTCATTCCAGCGATAGATCTTGCTCATCGCGGCGTCCGTGAAAAACAGGTGTCCGGCGTCGTCGGGGGTCAGGCCCGATGCGTTGCCGAATCCGTTCGCCAGTTTCTCGAGCTTGGCGCCCTTGTCGAACGCCGCCGGCAATGCCGCCGCCGTCGGAGCCTTCATTCCCTTCTTGACGACGAAGTTGGTGAAGAACTGCGGCCGCACGGCTACGCCGCTGTCCTCGTCCAGCACGGCATCGTCGAAGGCCAACCGGGTCTGACTGAACACTTTCATGTTCTCAAAATTGATGTTGTCGGAATTGCGCACCACGGCGGCATAGGTCTTCGGCAGCGTGGTTCGGGAAACGCGGTACATATACGTGTTTGCAAACAGGAGATTCCGGCAGTCCTTGATCTCGAGCGCAATCGCCTCGTGTCCGGCCGGATTTTCTTCCTCGGTCTGCAGCGCGTAGAACTCCCAGTTCTGCACGTTGTGGAACTGCGATTCCACGCGCATGTGGTGCTCAACCGAGATCTGATACACCTTGCCCGGCGCAGCGGTGTTCTCTATTCGCAGTCCGCCAGTCCTCGAACTCGTGCCGTGAGGCCAATTCCCCCTCAAGATCCCGCCCCCGCCGTCTTTGATCAGCAGATCGGGACCCAGCGGGCTATCGCCGGACCCTCTGCCGAAGCCCATACCGCCTCCAGGAAATGACACATCGTCGAGCATCGAGTTGTTTCCCGCCATCCAGATCACGCCTGCGGCACGGCTGTTCATACCCGGCGCAACGCTGATCGAGACCACGATGTTCCTCCCGCCCTTTGGCGCCACCAACACGCCGACAGGGTCTCCTTCCCCCTCGAACCCTGACGCCCCGTTCATCAATGAAATCGACGTATTTCCCGGGTTCAATCCGATCAAAACCGTATCCGGCTTAAGCTCGATCGAGCCTGACACGCGATAGATTCCGCTGGGGAAGAACAGCGCCTGGTGTTTCTCGATCGCCGCCCGCAACGCCGCGGTGTCGTCGGTTTTCCCGTCCCCCTTCACGTCCAGGGTCCGCACATTCACCCACTGGTTCATGACCGGCAGCGCCGGAATATCGCTCGCCACCGTCGGAGCGGGCTGCGTCAGTGCGTGCTCCTGATGCCGCATCGCAATCCCACGCTCTCTCCCGTCATCACCGATCTCCAGCCCGAGCGTGAAATGATCCACCATGTAGTGCCGGGACGGTGCGGCGACCATCTTGTCGCCTTGATAGAACTGTGGGACATTGCTGCATGCCACATTCGTCAGCGTTACTTCCGAATGTGTATTCCGCACATTGCCTGCCTTCAACGCGACTGAGCGGATGTCCTCCATCCGGAGATCGCGACCATAAAGCTGCTCCACTTCCCCAGGCGCGATCTGGAGCGCGATCGGCATGTGCGCGAAACGGACCCGGACGAGCGTGAAGCCCACTTCCATCGTGTGGATGGCGCTCTCGCGCTGTCCCTCGAAGCTCGAATCCATCAGCAGAAACTGCCAAACCGGCGCGGTCCTTTTGGTGATGATCCCGTACGTGCCTCCGTACACGTGGATATCGCTGGCCTGATTGCCGATGTCTTCCATTGCCGCCTTGGCCGAACCGACGTGAAAGTCCATATGCTGAAGGGAACTGTGCTGGGCCACGTGGAAGCGTATGCCGATGGCCGCAGGATTGCCCTCCTGCATCTCGAAATCGATATTGCTCATGCCGCTATAGAACGTTACTTCGCTCGCGTCGCTGAACGGTCTGTTCGCCATAGGGCGGTAGCCCGCGAAATGAACCATGTACTTGCCCGTCCCCTCCTGGAAACCCGGCGTATCCTTGCCCAACAGAAACACCGGCCGCTTCCGGCCGTAGCCGATCAGCCGAATCCCCTCCCAGACATAGATTGTCTTGCCAAGCCGGTAGCGCCCTTCGGGAATGAAGACGACGCCGATGCGTGTTGTCTCCTGCACGCGATCGATCGCCTGCTGGACGGCATTGGCGTCATCGCCGATTCCGTCAGCGTGCACTTCGAACTGGTCTTTGGTCAGATAGACCGCGCGAGGGTCTTCCGGGCGAAGCGGATAATACGAATCCGCGTAAACTGGAACGGTACAGAAAACAACCACGAGCGCAAAGATCACAGAGCAGAATCGTTCCAAACGCATCGGAATCCTCCCTGGCGCGCGGCAAAAGGTCAGCTCTTTGCTCCGATTGGGCATAGGCACAGCGCTGACGGGGCGATCATCGGCAAAGTGCCATCATAGGTGACATCCCGTCTCGGCGCAATGGTCCGCTTGATTTGTCCCTGTTTTTCCGTTGACTTACATAGTTAGGTTAAATTAATGTGGTCCTCGCCGTACGAAACCCAGCCGGCACAGGGCCAGCTTGCTAGCGTGCCCGGCCAAAGCGGGTCAACTACAATTCCTAAATGAATCCCAATTGGCCAGGTCGCTAGCGGACCTCGGAGGCTTGGGATGTACGAACTCCTCATACTTTCTATCGGAGCAGGGGCCCACTCCCTCGGGCTCCGAGTGGCTGTCGTAACCCGTTGTTTCGGATTGCAGTCTGTTTGTGCTTGGCTCGTCTGAAATTGGGCTGAAGACATGAAAATTCGGGCGGATAGGATGGGTGCCGTCCGCTCTTGATTTGTTCGCTATAGGTTCAAAAGTAGATCACTAATCCGGCCGGGAGAAGACGTTGTCTGGTGCCATGCGGGTTGAAGGGGCTGCGCGTGACGCTTCGTCCATGTCCAACCATTGATGAAAGGATGAATCATGAGCTACCGTATTGCATTAGCCGCGCTTGCCGCGGCATTAGTATTCTGTTTGGCGATCCCGCAGGTGGCCGCCCAGTTAACCACAGGTACCGTCTCGGGAAGCGTCCGCGATCCGCAAGCCGCGGTAATCGCCGGTGCAACCGTGACGCTGGTCAGCGAAACGCGCGGAACACGGCTTCCCAACGTCAATTCCAACGCGAGCGGTGACTTCGTCTTGCCTAACGTGCCGCCCGACACTTACACGTTGGAGATCAACCAGAAGGGTTTCAAGACGCTCAAGCGCACGGGCATCGCCGTAAGCCCGGGCGACCGCATCGGAGTGGGCGTGCTCGCGCTGGAAGTCGGCGGTATTGCCGATACCGTGACGGTCACCGCTGAAGCCACGCTCTTGCAGACGCAAAGCGCGGAACGGTCGGCCACGATCGCGCAAATCGAGGTCCAGAACCTGCCGCTGGCGAGCCGGGTTTTCACAAACCTGACCTTGTTAATGCCGGGGGTCGGCGGCACCTCCGGCCAACCGGCCCGGGTCGGTGACATAACATCCTACTCAGGCGGCAACGGGAACATCATGATGGACGGTATTTCCACCATGGATACCGGCAACAACGCCACCTTGATTTCAGTGAATACGGAGTCGATCGAGGAGATTAAGATCCTGGTGTCAGGCTACCAGGCCGAGTACGGCCGCTCCAGCGGCGTGCAGATCTCCGCGGTCACCAAGAGCGGCACGAACCGCTTTCATGGCACGGGTTTTTTGATTATGCGCCAGTCGGGGTGGTATGCTAACAGCAAGACTAACATACTCAACGGTGACAAAAGGCCCTACGTCAAGCAAAAAGATTGGGGCTTCACGATCGGAGGACCCATCGGGAAGCCGGGGCACGACAACAAGTTGTTCTTCTTTTACAGCCACGAGCTCGACCCACGCTCTATGACGGTGACGGGCGGCACCAATGTGACCTACCGCTTTCCGACGGCGCTGGAGCGCGCCGGCGATTTTTCGCAAACGACGGACAATCTCGGCAACCTGTATCCCTATATAAAGGACCCGCTTATCAGCGGCACGTGTTCGGCTTCCAACCAGACCGCCTGCTTCAAGGACGGCGGCGTTCTCGGAAAGATCCCCGCCAATCGCCTGTACCCCTTGGGGCTGAAGATCCTGAGTCTGTACCCCAATCCGAACCTCACCACTGCCGGCCTTAATTACAATTACAAGGCGGACCTGCCGATCCAAAGTATCATGTCGCAGGCGCCGATCATGAAATTCGACTACCAGCCCACGACAAAGCTGAGAGGCTCGTTCAAGTTATCCCTGTGGGAGCAGCCGGCCACTCTTCAAACGGGCACCCTTCCCGGCTTTAACGATACCCAGGTGTACAAAAGGTGGTTCTACACGTGGGCCAGCACGGTCACCTACAGCTTCAATCCGACAACTTTCCTGGAGGGGACCTTTGGCCACTCGCGGAACGATTTGGCCGGCTGCTTTGGGCCGACAAATACCGCCGGGCCAGGCTTTTGCACAAGCTCCATCCCCATGAACACCGTGGCCAGCCTGTCCGGAGCCGGCCTGACCGGGCTGCCGTCCCTGTTTCCCGATTCCGGCGTGCTGAACAAAAGCTATTACGCCTTCCAGGCCATGGAGACAGTCAAGTCCCCCATCTGGAACGGGACAAAGATGAGCCTGGTGCCCCAATTCTCCTGGGGAGGCCGTGTTTCGAACGGACCCCCGAACTTCCCGTTCCCCGGCTGGCTGAATACCAACCAGACCACCGACACGACCATCAGTCTCACGAAAGTGAAAGGCAGCCACACGCTCAAGGCAGGCTTTTACCGCAACCACAGCTTCAAGGCGCAGCAATCATTGGCGGGGACGTGGCAGGGCTCTATCAGTTTTGCTAACGACGCGAACAACTTGCTGGACACCCAGTTCGGCTTCGCCAACGCGGCGATGGGCGTTTTCAGCTCGTACAGCCAGTTGTCGAAATACGTCGAGGGCAATTACGTCTACACCAATCTCGAGGGTTTCATCCAGGACAACTGGAGGGTTAATCCCAGGCTCACGCTGGACTATGGCGTGCGCTTAGTCCATCAACAGCCGCAATACGACGCGCTGGGGCAGGGCGTGAACTGGCTGCCCGACAAATGGAGCCTGTCCAGTGCGCCGCTCTACTATTTGGCGGGTTGCGCCACGACCGCGCCCTGCAGCGGCTCGAACCGCCAGGCGAAGGACCCGCGCACCGGCCAACTGCTGGGGCCTAACACAGCCGTGGCGATCGGCACGCTGGTGCCGGGTTCGGGGAATTTCATCAACGGCCTGGTTCCGTCGGGAACAGACCCAGTACCCACCACCACCTACAACTGGCCGACGCTCCGCCCGGCGCCCCGTTTTGGAGTCGCCTATGATGTCACCGGCAAACAGAAGCTCATCTTCCGCGGCGGCGCCGGCATGTATTTCGATCGTCCCTCCGGCAACACCATTTACAGCCAGATCGCAAACCCGCCCAACGAACTGAGCCAGACATTGTATTACTCCCAGTTCCAGACGATGGGTGGGCTCACCACCCAAGGCGCTGCCAACCTCAATGTTTACCAGCTCAACAGCGGGCTCCCCAGCACCTGGACCTGGAACGCCGGCGTGCAGTATATGCTGCCTTTTAACACAATGCTGGATGTCTCCTACATCGGCGAGCACGCCTACGATGTCGTCGAACAAATCAACATCAACCCCGTCGATATAGGCGCCGCCTATTTGGCGGCGAACCAGGACCCGACGGTCACCAGCTCGCTTCCCGGCGGGGCGGCAGTGACCCAAAACATGATGCGCTCTATCCGCGGCTACGGCAGCATCAACATGATGATACCGCGCGGCTTTTTCACCTCGCACACTCTGCAGATTATGTTAAATCGTCGCTTTGCCCACGGTCTGCAATTCAGGCTCAGCGACACGATCATGCTCAAGCGGTTTGGAGATACCGGGGCGCGCATCCAACACGCCACCGACGGCAGTTGGTCCTATCGTTCCGACCAGGACCAGGCCAACGAGCTGTTTACCAACTACATCCCCACCCGGCACACCTTCAAGGCCGATTTCGTGTATTCTATCCCGGCGCTGAAGAACGTCGGCTCCGGTTTCGCCAAGCAAGTCTTAAAGGCGGTGACCAGCGATTGGCAGCTCTCCAGTATCTGGGCCGCCAATACCCCCAGCACTTACACGGTCGGTGCGTCCTTCCAGAACGGCGCCGGCAATCAGCAAATCACCGGCTCGCCGGACTTCGGCGGGCGCGTCAAGATTATTGGCGATCCGGGCAGCGGATGCAACACCAGCGACATTTACCGGCAGCTCAACATCTCCGCCTTTGCCCCGCCCGCAGTCGGTAGCGTGGGGCTTGAGTCCGGGAATGACTACATGCGCGGCTGCTTCTACCAAAATTTCGATTTTGCCTTGCAGCGCGAGTTCCGTCTGGGCGAAAGTCGGAAGCTTTCGTTCCGGATCGACGCTTTTAACGCGTTCAACCAGTCCCACATCACCGGGCGAAACACGACCATGCAAGTGACGAGCCAGACCGATGCGACGATCGTGAATCTTCCGTACGACTCCAGCGGCAACTTGATTCCCACGCGATCGACACCGAGATCCTCGGGCTTCGGCATGGCCACCGGCTTTCAGGGGGCGCGAACCATACAGGTGTGGCTTCGATTCACGTTCTGAGGACGCGCGCCGAGTGCATCGCCATGCGCCTTATTCGACTGCCTGCCGGCGGCTGAGTAAGGCGCCTGTCATGAGCGAGTCGCGAAGCGACGACTGAGGTTTAATGCGCTGCAACGAGAACCTCAGCCGCGTCGCTTCGCGACTGGCCCTCGTTTGTCCCGAGAGTTTTCTCTCGGAGTAGAGGGTGTGAGCCCTCATGCTTCGGGAAGATTGCGCCGCCCGGGATCTTGGGTTGCGCTCTGTTTGCTCGCTTCTCGCATTTTTAAATCGCGCTGAGGTTCTGTATTTTCGGGCAAATGGAACGTTTGCCGTTTGCCCTGGACTTGGAAGAAAAACACTAATCCGGCCGGGAGGAGACCTTGTCGGGGGTTAAAGGGGCTGCGCGTGACGGTTCTCGGCCGCGCGTTTTCACGATTATGGGACCGCACGCCGGGTCTTTTCCGATGAGATCCGGCATCCTACTCTGGCACCGCCCCGAGGAGAACTTATGAAATTAATACGAGTCATCATCATTTTCGAACTGCTCTTTTGCGGATTGTGTTGGGGGCAGGCGGCGGACCAATGCACGCCTTCAAGCCTGAATGTTCCGGGCGCAAAGTATCCCTGTATTTATACCGACGGTCGCGCGACCTTCCGCGTTGTTGCGCCCGACGCCCAGAAAGTGCAGGTCAGGGTCGGGCGGGCCTTCGATATGGAGAAGGGGCCAGATGGTGCGTGGATGGTAACCACGACGCCGCTGGTGGTGGGATTCCACTATTATTCGCTGGTCATCGATGGCTCGACCGTCGCGGATCCGGCGACCCGCACATTTTTCGGCTCCGGCTGGGACAACAGCGGGATCGAAATCCCCGAGCCGGCGGATGTCGACTATTACCTGCCCAAAGACGTGCCGCACGGCCAGGTGAGCCAGCGGTGGTGCTACTCCAAAATCACAGGAAAATGGCGGCGCTGCTATGTCTACACACCGCCGGGCTATGAAGCCGGGAAGGCCCGCTACCCCGTTTTGTACCTGCTGCACGGCTGGGGCGAAAACGAACAGGGCTGGCATACCCAGGGGCACGCCGATCTCATCCTGGACAACCTGATTGCGGCGAAGAAGGCCAAACCGATGATTATCGTCATGGATAACCTCAATGCCGTCAAGCCGGGCGAGGATAGCTCGATATTCAACGCCCGCAGTGGGGCACCCCCGGCAAGAGCAGGCACGCCGCCCGCACAGGCAGGGGCGGCGGCCCAGGGCGCGGTGGCGGCTCAGGGTGCGCGTGCAGCGACCCCTCCGGCCCGGGGCGGCGGGCTGGCCGGTTTCACCGGGTCGGCGTTCACCGATATGATGCTCACCGACCTGATCCCGATGATCGAGAAGACGTACCGCGTGCTTCCTGGCCCCCAGAATCGCGCCATGGCAGGCCTGTCAATGGGAGGCATGCAGACGTTCCGGACGGCTCTGGCCAACCTGGACAAGTTCGCCTACATCGGAGGCTTCAGCGGCAGCTCCGGCGGCGGCCCTGGCGGCACGTTCGATCCGAAAACTTCCAATAACGGCGTGTTCGCGGATGCCGCCGCGTTCAACAAGAAGGTCAAGATCCTCTTCCTGGGAATCGGTTCCGTAGAAGGTCCGAACACCAAGAACTTCAGCGACCAACTGACCAAGGCGGGGATCAAGAACGTGTACTTCGAGTCGCCCGGAACAGCCCACGAGTGGCTGACGTGGCGCCGGTGCCTGAACGACTTCGCTCCCCGGCTTTTCAAATAAGCGTTGGGTGAATGAGGTCGAAAATATAAAGCAATCGGACGGCATGCCGCAGGCCTTGGCGTTCCGGCGAGCCTTTGAGTGAGTTGCGGAAACGTCGGCTGCCCTGGGACCGCGCGCGTCCCGCGCGCCAAAACGTATATGGTCACCGACCGCGGTATGGCGGGAGGATCGTGCCGTTGCAGTCAGGCTGTAATTAGTTTGCGGATCCGCGGGGCCTGCGCAATATACATTTTGCGGTTGTCGTCGGATTCGGCGCGCGGGACGCGCGCGGTCCCAGGGCGGCCGGCGCCTGAGATGGCCCCAACGGGGCCTTCTCGATACGTGGTCCGCCCCGCTTTGCGGGGCAAGCCAAAGCCACGGCTTGAAGCCGTGGTCGGTTACTGGTCTTTGCGGGTCAAAGCATTCTGGGACTCAACTTCGAAATCCGGATTCATATTGCCTCTCGGGACGTTACCCGAATGGCCGGGATATGAAACTATAATATGTCCAAAACACGAGTTGTCCGAGGCGGGGGAAGATAATATGCGAACTGCAATATGTGGAATTCTAATAGTGCTCTTTTTATGCGCGCTGGCTGCCATCGCCGCGCCTCCCATCCGCGTCATGCTGCTGGATGGGGAGTCGGGTGGGCCCTACCACGCCTGGCAGGAAACCACGCCGTACTTAAAGCGAATGCTGGATGACACCGGCCTTTTCCAGACGGATGTGGTCACGGCTCCGCCGCGTGGCGGCGATTTCACCAACTTCAAGCCGGATTGGAGCAAGTACCAGGTGATCGTCCTCAACTACGACGCGCCCGATGAACGCTGGTCCGACGACTTGAAGGCCTCGTTTGAAAAATATGTCAGAGACGGAGGCGGACTCGTTGTTGTCCATGCCGCGGACAACGCATTCCCGAACTGGCGGGAATTCAACCTGATGATCGGAGTCGGCGGCTGGCGCGGGAGGAACGAGAAGTCGGGACCGCACTTCTATTATAAAGACGGCAAGCTGGTTGCCGACACCAAGCCGGGATCCGCGGGCAGCCACGGCGCCCGGCTCCCATTCAAGGTCGTGAATATCGTGACCGACCACCCCATCACCAAGGGTCTGCCGAAAGAATGGATGCACGTGGCCGACGAACTCTACGCCGGGATGCGCGGGCCAGGCGAAAACATGACCGTATTGTCCACGACCTATTCGGATCCCGCCAACAGGGGCACGGGATTTGACGAGCCGATGCTGATCGTGCTTTCGTACGGCAAAGGGCGCGTGTTTCACACCCTTCTGGGGCACGACCTTGCCGCTCTCAGCTGCGTCGGATTCATCGCCACCTATCAGCGCGGCACCGAATGGGCCGCAACCGGCAGCGTAACGCAAAAAGTTCCCGATGATTTCCCCACCGCCGACAAAACCAGCACGCGCAAATCTTACGATCCGCCGCCAGGCTGGGGTACGGCGGCGGCAGCACCTGCCGGCGGCCGCGGCCGAGGCCAAGGTGGCAACACCGACCGGCCCGCTTATCTGAATCCTTCACTGCCCATCGACCAGCGCGTGGACGATCTCGTCTCGCGCATGACCATGGAAGAAAAAGCCGGCCAGTTAGTCAATACGACCCCCGCGATACCGCGATTGCAGGTGCCTGCGTATAACTGGTGGAGCGAAGCTCTGCACGGCGTGATGACGCGGGATGTGACGGTTTTCCCGCAGGCGATCGGGCTGGCGGCGACGTTTGACAGCCCCCTGATCAAAGATATGGCCACGGCGATCAGCACCGAGGCGCGGGCGCGCTTTCACGAAACGCAGCGGCAGGCGGCAGGCGGCGGAGCAGCCGCGTTCGGGCGCCTCGGCGGATTGGATTTCTGGGCGCCGAACATCAATATTTTCCGCGACCCGCGCTGGGGGCGCGGGCAGGAGACTTACGGGGAAGACCCATTCCTGACGAGCCGCATGGGCGTGGCCTACGTAACCGGCATGCAGGGCGACGACCCCAAGTATTTCCGGTCGATCGCCACCCCGAAGCACTTCGCGGTGCACAGCGGGCCGGAATCGACGCGCCACACGGTGGACGTGAAGGTCTCGCTGCACGATATGGAAGACACATATCTGCCGGCCTTCCGGGCCGCGGTGGTGGAAGGCAAAGCGGATTCGGTGATGTGTGCCTACAACCGCATCAACGGCGAACCCGCCTGCACCAACACATTCCTCCTGCAGGACACCCTGCGCGGTGCATGGAAGTTCAACGGCTACGTCGTGTCGGACTGCGGAGCGATTACCGATATTTTCCGGGGACATAAGTTCGTCGGTACCATGCCCGAGGCTGCGGCTCTTTCGCTGAAGAAGGGTACCGATAACGACTGCGGGGGGGGCGATGCACCGGCCTACCTGGAGGCGATGCAGAAAAATCTGATCAGCCAGAAAGAGGTCGACATCAACCTCAAGCGGCTGTTCAAAGCGCGATTCCAGATGGGGCTCTTTGATCCGCCGGAAATGGTGAAGTACGCGCAAATCCCGGCGGCGGAAGCGGACAGCGAAGCGCATCGGCAGCTGGCGCTGAAAATGTCGCGCGAAACGATGGTGCTTTTGAAGAACGACGGCGTGCTGCCGCTCAAGTCGTCGGTCAAGAATATCGCAGTTGTGGGACCGCTCGCGGATTCGTTGGTCGCGCTGGAGGGGAATTACAACGGCACCCCCTCGCGCTATACAACCGTGCTCGATGGCATCCGGAAACAGTTTTCATCCGCACAAGTGATTTATAATCCTGGAACGAAATTTCTACGCCTTCCCACGACGGTCCCCGGATCGGCATTTCGCACCACGGATGGAAAACCGGGGCTGACGGCCGTCTATTTCAACAACAAGGACCTATCCGGAACGCCTGTGGCCACTCGAATTGAAGCTCAGTTAGGCAATCCCGGACCGGGATTTGGAGCAGCTCCCGGTGGCCGCGGAGCATCGGCCCTGCCCGCCGAGGTGGGAGCGGAATTTTCAGCGCGATATACGGGATCCGTCACCCCGCCGGAAAGCGGCAAGTATGAACTCTCGATCAATGGCGCCGGCGGAATTCGCGTGTGGCTGGATGGCAAGGCTGTGATGGACGATTGGACCACGCGCGCTGCCGGCAGATTCGGCGGTCCGCCTGATCCGGAAGCAGCGCGCCTCAGGACGGCGATCGTCACCCTGGAACGCGGCAAGAACTACGATCTGAAGGTGGAATTCTTCCGCACGCCGCCGGCGCCGCCGGTCGCGAACCCTGCCGCTCCTGCTGGAGTGCCGGGCGGAGGGCGAGGTGGATTCGGGCTCGGCCCGACCGGTCCGACTCTGCAGTGGAATCCGTTGAACGACGTAACGGATGCTGTCGCCGCCGCGAAACAGGCGGACGTGGTGGTCGCCGTTGTCGGCATCACCTCGCAGCTGGAAGGAGAAGAGGGCGCCGGTCGCGGGCTGCAGGTTGAGGGATTCAGCGGCGGTGATCGGACCACCATCAATCTGCCAAAAGACGAGGAAAGCCTTTTACAGGCAGTGAAAGCCACAGGCAAACCGCTCATCGTCGTGCTGATGAACGGGAGCGCGCTGGCGGTCAATTGGGCCTCCAAGAATGCGAACGCGATTCTGGAATCGTGGTATCCGGGCGAAGAGGGCGGCGCGGCGGTCGCCGAAACGCTGGCGGGGATCAATAATCCGGCGGGCCGGCTGCCGGTGACGTTCTACAAGAGCACCGACGACCTGCCGCCATTCGAGGATTACTCCATGAAGGGGCGGACGTACCGCTATTTCACTGGACAGCCGCTATTCCCATTCGGCTACGGGCTCAGCTATTCCAGGTTTGCGTACAGCAATCTGAAGCTTTCGTCACCCGCGCTCACCGCAGGCGCCGGACTGCAGGTAGACGCGGATATACGGAACACCGGCAGCATAACCGGAGACGAAGTGGCGCAATTGTACCTGATCTTCCCGAATCTGCCTGGCGCTCCGATCCGTGCGCTGCGGGGATACCAGAGAGTGAACGTCGCTCCGGGCAAAACCGAACATGTCCGATTCACGCTCGATCCGCGCGATCTGAGTTACGTCAATGAGGCCGGCGAGCGGGTCGTCGCAACAGGGTCGTATCGCATCTTCGTTGGCGGCGGACAGCCACGGGCTGGCGCCGCGGGCTTGGAAGCGCGGCTATCGATCACGGGTGAGGCGAAGCTGGAGCGGTAAATCAGTCTGGCAGGCTCGGTGCGTGAAAGCGGGCGCATTTAAGCGGCTATGCTGCTCATCCATGCCACTTATCAGTGCCACGGATATTGGGAATGATCTCGTTAATTGACAAACTGCTATGGTACTGATCCCTGTAAATATGGGACGCATTCACGAATAAGAGAGGCCATGAACCGACGCATCCTGCTTGTTACCGGCGACGCCGGGGAATCGTACGAGACGCTTTACGCGGTGCACCGTTTCCAGGAGGCAGGCGACACTGTGGCGGTTGCCGCGCCTGCGCGCCGACGCCTGCATCTGGTAATGCACGACTTTGAGCCGGGCTGGGATACTTACATCGAGCGCCCTGGCTACTGCCTTGACGCAACAATCGCTTTTTCCGAGGCGCGAGTCGAAGACTTTGACGCCATCCTG
>Ga0315284_10003739_pt1 | contig 21603 bp, 32 predicted proteins | sample YL17G09_16_MG_FD_203696 | JGI IMG/M metagenome (GOLD analysis project Ga0315284, IMG submission 203696) | Sediment microbial communities from Yellowstone Lake, YNP, Wyoming, USA - YL17G09_16 | ecosystem: Environmental > Aquatic > Freshwater > Lake > Sediment | place: USA: Wyoming | collected... | reverse complement strand
GACTTCGAAAACCAAATATCTATGGGAAGTAATACTATAATAATTATAATAAGAATTCCCAAATAAATTTTGTCTGTCATTTTTTTCTTTTTGATATATCTTTAAACATTATTCCGCAATTGTTACAGACGAAATATTCGTCGATTAACCATGAATGATAACCTGGGCCGATGATTCCGTTACTGTTGCTTTTAATAATGTGTTCTTTATCGGTTGATTTACAGGAAGGACATTTGAGTTTATCTATTCTTTCTTGTTCTTCTTTTTCTTCATCCTTAATATGAGAAATTAATCTCAAATATTTTTTCGGTAGGTCATCAACACTATGTATGTAGACCTTTTTGTATAGTTCGTCTTTCATTGGTTATTCTTCCTTATTATATTCAAATAAACTACATGAATCAGTTGTATATTTAACTTCCTTAGATAATATACACGATATGTTATTATAAAATCTACAATTTCCACAAAATGCGGGTAATTGATTCCAATGAGTTTTTGCTTCTTCCTCTTCAATCTCATTATCTGTCACGTAATCTTTCTGTGATATAATTCCTAAATTATATCCCCGTTGGAAATAATCTCTATCTCTATAATCAAATTGATGATTTAAATCGGAATCTCGCATTTTTACAAATTCCTCCGTAATTTTATTTTGTTCAATCTCAATCTCTTTATTAGTTGCCCTTACTTTGTTAATAGATTTTTTTATATGTTCCATATCAACTTTTGTGGGAAGATGCCAAAAAGATGGGATGGCAGATTCCCAACTAATTGAAAGACTTGTATCTGATTGGGATTCTAAATTTTTAATCTCTTTACGTAGTTTAGATTCTTTTCCGTCAATTTCTCTATTATAATCATCAGGTTCGGTATCCAATAATTTAATCAATTCTTTTTGTTTGATAATTAGTTGCAGTGATTCGTCTGATATTTTATCAAACAACTCATCTAAATCATTAAAACATTTAGTTGTGGGATAAATTCCATATTCATCAGGATTATCAAGCATTTCGCTTATAATTCGTGTTCTTTCTGTTATAAATTCTTCTTTGTTCATTATCTATTTTATTATAGTAAAATTAATTAATACTTCAAATGAAAACATAGTTATGGATCCTGTTGTATTAATACCAATTCCTGCGTCATATTTCCATCTCTTGCTTACCTTTGGAGCATACATATTCGGCCATCCTCTTAATCCTATCAGTGCTATAAATGAGGGTTCTGGCACTGGAGTATTGAATTCCATATGGGTAATACCTTTTGATGTGATGCCTCCTGACAAATAGAAATAATGTCCATTTATCGGCGGTAGATAATAGTTTAATGATCCCGAATAAGAATTAAAATAATAATCGGGATAAATTTTATTTGGGCGCCATCCTCCTGATATAGAGAAATTATGAATTTGTGCTTCCATACCGACAAGCCCCTTTAATTCACTGTCGCCTACATAAATGTTGAATTGAGCATTTAAAATGCTTGGAATAAAGATCAAAAGAAATAATAGAGTTTTCATGATTTTTTGTTATCATATTTTTTATTGTTTTAATCCTGTAAATAATTCCGCTTTAATTGGTGGATGAGACCTATAATTAATTAATTCAAAGTCATCAACAGTTAATTGTAATATATCATCAAGTGTGTCTATAATTTTATTAATACTTAAATGTGGTAATTCATATGGTTCTCTTTCTATTTGTTCTTTTGCGAGAAGAATGTGATCGAGATATAAATGAACATCTCCGCCGATCCATGTGGCGATACCTGGCATCATATTTGACACTTTGGCAATAATCAAAAGTAATAGTGACATAGATGCAAGATTAAATGGTACACCCAAGAAAGTATCACATGATCTCTGATACATATTAAGATCGAGATAGAATTTAGGAACATTACAAAGATCTAAGTATTGCGTAATATTTTCGTTTTGATAATGAGGAATTGATGTTGCTCCATCGGATCCTTGATAATAAATCAAAATTCTTTCTCCATCAGTCAGAGGATTTACGAGGAATTGATATAACAAATGACATGGAGGTAACGCCATATCGGGAAAATCCACTTTATTCCATGCGTCAATGATATGATATCGACTATATGGGTTATTTCTTAGGTTATCAATAACATCTTTGATTTGATCAACGCCATTCTGATTTCTCCATTGTGTACCATAGATTTTACCTAGATCACCCATTTTATATTCCTTATAGGTTGATTGATTACCATTTTTGATTTCTTCGATGAATTCATTCATTAGGAATACTTTATATGTACCGTCAGGATTTTTCTTTAGAATGCCATTTTGATCCTCTCCGCCATTTTGTTCGGCATATTTCAAATACCAACGATAAGCATCTCCATTCCAAATCTTTATGTCGTTATCAACAAGGTATTTGATATTAGTATCACCTTTTAAAAACCATAAGAGTTCATATATTATGATTTTAATTGGCATCTGTTTGGTTGTTAATAATGGAAATCCGTTTTGGAGATCCATTTTAATCATTGCCCTATTTATTCCAAACGTCTTTGGCATATTTGGTCTTGCGCTTTCTTTTTCACGACCATCCCTAAGAATTTCTCTTAATAGATCCAGATATTGTTTCATTCTCTTGTTGGTGTTTCGTTTTGTTCCATTGCCGCGACGCCCATCGCCGTGACTTTCCTTATTATGGCCATTGCCGCAAAATAACAACCTGGAGCTTCGTTTCTTGAAAGAATATGTTTAGCTTCAGATAAATAATCTTCCATATAAACAATCCATTCTTCAGGGGTATGAGTATGTGTTCCTGATGGTATTACATCGTCCCAACGTTTATTTTGGTAATCGCGTTCTCCATCAATCAGTTTATAAACATCTTCTCTTTTCATATTATGCTGTTTTTATTTTCTTAGGATCTTTTGAAAGGCCCTCATTTATTCCCTTTAAGAAATCGGATTTAGTAAATCCTTCATTTTCATCATCAATAAATTGTTTGATGACCATACCGATAATAGTTCCCATTCCGTGAAGATCACGTTCATACTTGTCTCTTTCAAAGACAGAAGTTAATTTTTTCTCTATTGCGTTCATTTCTTTCTTGGATTGCCTAATACCTCAATCTCTTTGGTGATACGTTCAATATCAGCCTTAGTAAGAGGTACTTTTTTATTTGTTGTTTTCTTATTGATCTTTTCTGGCTTTTCACCTGATTTAAGTTGTTCTTCCCTCATTTGCATTGCGTTATGACGCCTCATGTTAATTCCTGTTGTACCCTTCATAGTTATTTATTTTTTATTGCTATTATGTGTTCTTTATCATTTATTTTAATCAAACTCATTTTATATTTTGAATTAACTCTTCTTTGGTTGCAAATACATCATCTTGTTTATACCAATTAAATCCCATTCTATGCGATCGTGGATCACCATCGACATATTCTTCATCAGAAGTTACTACGAGATATTTTATTTCTATTCCGTCCATATGTTTAAAATGATCATTTCCATTAATCCAAGGTATGGATTCGGTTACTCGAATTTTTTGAATTTTACTTTGATAAATTTTATTATCGGTGAGTATATATACTTCCTGATTGATTTCGTATTTTATGTTATAGGTTTTCATTTTTTAATTTATTTCATTACATTCTATTCCAAACTTCAACATTTCTCCAAGGGCTTCAACTTTTCCTTTCCATTTCGATTTATAGATTTCATCGACAATTTTTTGATTTGTGTCTGTCTCTTTTTTTTGCATATCTTCATATCTCATAACTTCGCCAAGACAGATTTGCATTACTGTGTCTATTTCATCAATTGGAAATGCAATATATTTCATAATTTATTAAATTCTGGTATCCATCTCTTAGGTAATCTTTTGAACTTGAATGTTTTTCTTTTTATTTCTTCCTCACTAACCTTCTTATTTCCGAAGAATCCGCCGCCACTATATGGTCTTACTTCCCATTTCCAATTTTTTCTCATTTTGGACGGCTCGAAGATACCGATATTATCTTTCCAAAAATCCCAATGGCCTCTGGATTTACCATTTGACCACATAGAAATATAACAGAAATAATGAGTATAATTTTTCTTGAGGTATTCATCTACTTCGCCACGATATCCTTCAAGGATGAAATTTCCGTGGTCTCTTGAATAAACGAAACACATTGTTCTTGCTCCTTCAAACCAATCAGGATTTCCACTTGCAGGAACTTTAATAACGGGGTATGTTTTCTTCTTTGATAATTTGAATGTTATCGATTTTTCAAATTTCACATTTTCTCCTATATTATCCATAATTTTAAAATTTAAAAAGTTTAGGAAGGTGTTGAAGCGTATCGGTTAGTTAAGCTTTTCTAAGTTAAACCAGACTTCAACACCTTCGGGTTAATTAAGCGATCTATGTTTGAACCACTTGTCTGACTGGACTATCTGCCAGTTTTATACAGACCCTAAACAACGTACTTTGAAAGATCTTTCCGTTTCATTTCCAAGTGAAAATGGCTTACCGCTCCCCTAACTGGGGATTCAGGCTGTTTGTTTCAACACTCGCCGATCCTACATGTGGACAACCGCCCGTCTTGGTCTGGGCTGTAAGTGAATCATCCCTTTTCATATGTGAAGCTCATTAGATACTCATCAGCATTATAACGGGGAACTTACTGTCACCTTCGGCGAAAAGACTCTCAAAGAACGATTTCAAATGCAAATATACGAAGAGTTTTTTTAATTTCCAAAAAATAACGAATCTTTTTTTGGAAATTCTTGAGAATTATATATTTTATCATAACATTCATCACAAAGTTGACCAGCGCCTTCGACATAGGTTTTTCTAAGATCTATCACATATAACTTTAGTTCCATCTGGAAAACAATGGAATATGTAGTCAATATCTTTACATACTTTATCAACAGCGTCGGCATCCCTAATATCGCCAATAACATATTCAATGGATGGGTTATTAAACTTTCTCTGCATAGCTACCTGCGCAATTTCTCCTCTGGAATATATTATAATCTTTTTGGCTTCTCTATTTAACAGTTGCTGAGTTAGTTCGTTTCCCCAAGAGCCTGATCCTCCATCGATTAATATTGTTCTATCTTTAAACATACTACTGATTTTTACCTAAAATATAATTAACTACTCGATCTGAAACATTCAAATCGGTATATCCTTGTGGTGCTTCCCAGTTTCTTTTCTTCATATACATTAATTTAAAACAATCGAGTATCGATTCGGCGTTTATTCCAGAGATAACCGCTCCGCCAGCTTCAACGACTTCGGGTCTTTCAGTTTCGTTTCTTACAATTACACACGGAACTTTCATAAGACAATATTCCTCAGAACAAAGTCCAGAGTCGGTTAATCCAACCCTTGCATTTTGTTCCATATTAACAAAATCGAAAAATCCAAAGGCATCAAGGAATTTAATGTTCTTGTGAGGTGGAATATTACAGGATTTCATTTTATCTTTTGTTTTTGGGTGAACACTACATATAATTGGGAGGGGATAAAGTTCAGCGATGAGATTCAGACCTTTTAAAATCTCCTCAAGTCTATCAATGTTATTTACATTCTCTGATCGATGAATATCAACGAGGGCGTATGGTATTGGCGGTTCGACAACGCCTGGCCAGACGTCAGGTATTAATCCCAAGTCATGAAGAATTCTACTTTCATTTATCTTACTTTCATAATGTTTTAGTACTTCAAGAGTTGGATTTCCACATTGGAATATCCTTTTTGGGTTTGCGCCTTCACGTAATAGAGTGTGACGGTTGGTATCTGTATAGAATAGGTTATAAGTACAAATACTGTCCAGTAATTTCCTATTAACCTCTTCAGGGATCTCATGGTTGAATGACCTGTTGGCGGCTTCCATATGATATACGGGAATACCCATCCTCTCGGCAATAATCGCACATAACGCACTATTGGTATCCCCCAATATAAAAACCTTATCTGGTTTGATATCTTTAAAAATCTTTTCGATCTGAGGAAACATATCAGCTAATTGAACACCTAATCCAAATTCTGTATGAGTATTACCATCGTTCATACTTGTATGTAAAACAATATCTGGCGAGCGTAATCCGAGCTGATCAAAAAATATGTCTTTAAGATTAGATGTAAAATTTTGATTGGTGTGGACAACGGTATTTTGGCAAGCCGCGTCTAGTTTAGGTAAAATTCGTGAAAGCCTTATAATTTCAGGCCGCGTGCCGATAATAGTAATTAATTTCATAATACATATTTTTTAGTTTCTAATTATTTTTCCTCTTCTTTGTTTTGCTTTTATGGACATCAACACTTTTGTTTCTTCTGAATGGTTCTTCCCTAACATTGGTGGAATTTGTCTTTTTCTTGATTCGATCATCTTTAATCTGGTTTCTATTGATCTTTTTTTCCCTCGGTGTGATGCCCCGTTTTTCTCACATGTTTCCTTTGATGGGTTTGGACGTTTATGCCGAGACTCTGTCATTCTTGTTATTGTTTCAGGAGATGGGGAAATCCCCTTATTCCAAGCTTGCTTTCCTTTATTAGACTCACTTACTCTTTTTTTGGTATACTCAGGGCAAATATGTCCTTGATTACTATCTGCTCGATGGTTAATATTAAACCACGGATGTAATGTATCAATATAATATTGCTCTCTTTGTATAAGAGATTCTTTGTTATATGAAGTTAACTCTAAAATTTCAAAAATCAAATCGCCGATTCCATATTTATTATAATGACATTGAAGTTTTGGCGAATGGTGTTTATTTCTTTTTAATTTATTTCGATGCCCCGTAAATCGAAATGGAATATGGACAGAGCTTCCAATATAAATTCTTTCAGGATGAATTTTGCTTTGTATTTTATAAATACCTGATTGTTTTTCCATAACTTTTCAATGATTATTAAAATTATTATTTAAAAATTAACTTGTGGCATAGCGTTATAATCAAGATACATATTTTCGACATCACTAAAACTTGCTCTTTGTGTTGCGAGACTTGGTAGAAATGTATATGTGTTACATCCTTCCATTTGTAATTGATAATAAAGATTATCAGTTCCTGGACTCGTTGGGAATTCCATCATTTTATTTACAGTTCTATTATAGAATCTTGAATTGATTGCCATTGCGTGAGTGGTATATGTACATGGAGATTTAGTTAATTCATAATTAAGAGTTTTATAATTTTCTTTAGTTACTTTGAAATTTTTATCCCCTGTAACCAACTTAAATCCATTGACATGAAGTATATGATTACCACCAATATAAAGGAGATCCCAATCTTCTGGTAAAAATTCCATTCTTTTGCTAAATATTTGGTTGAATTTACCAACAAATACTACATCATCTTCAAAAATGAGAATGTTATCATATTTGTTTAAGATGGCCTCTTCAATTAATCTAGTGTGCATTGTGGTCACCGCATAACATGCTTTATCTCTTGGACTTAGACCCGTACTATCAGGTATCTTAGCTCCATCTATTGCGGAAATACGTTCCACGTTGACTCTAATTTTATCGAATTCTATCTGACATTGTTGCATTCTGTCAGGTCTTCTGTCTAAATTTATGACATAAATTTTTGTGAAATAATCGTTTAGTGTTTTCATAATTCTATATCTTGTATTCCTTCATTTCTTTTAATGCTAAATCCTCTTGCGGTTGGTTCATTTGAATCTGTTTTCAAATCGTTTATAACGATTCTATCTCCACGGCCAATGCCCGTAATTAACATATCATATACAACGCCAAGATTTTCTAGTTGTGTTATTGTTGCCGCTCTTTCACTTTCTCTGCGCCCTGTTACTAATATTATTTGATAACCTTTCATATTCCATTCACCAAATTTTTCTAATACTCCTCGCAAAAGAATAGGTTGATGTTTGGTTTGTGCGTTTGGTTCACCCCAATGAAACAAGATTGTTCCATCAATATCAATAAATAATGTTTTTTGTCCTTCAACTTTCATATTAATTATATGTTACGATAGTTTGATGTTATTTTTAAGAGCGGAATTGTTTTTATTAATTCTTTCAAACCATCTTCAATTGATATTGTTGTGGAATATCCGAGTTGATTTATCTTATCATAACAAACAACATAGTTTCTCCTGTCAGCGTCTTCACCAATATCCGCATAACTAATGTATGTTTTAGGAACATATTCTTTAATTAATTCACAGACATCTTTTTTGGAGAAATTCATTTTATCTGAGCCAACATTGAATATGTTGTTCTTAAATTTATCCTGATTATTAATTGCGGTTATAAATGATTTTCCCATATCTCTAACATGTATAAATGTTCTCATAAAATGGGATTCATAAACAACAGCATATCCGTCCAATATACATTTATATGTTAAGTCATTTATTAATAAATCTAATCTCATACGAGGAGAAATTCCAAACGCCGTGGCGAATCTGAAAGCAGTTGTGTTATCTCTATTCATAACAAGATGTTCTGCAAGTGTTTTTGTTCTACCATATGTTGATAGGGGATTTAATGGGGTTTCTTCTGTACAAATTTCTTCTACATTCCCATAATTAGACCCCGTTGAACTATATATTAGATATTGTTCGGGTGCCATATACCTCATTAATATCTCAGTACCTTCAACATTTACGGAATATGATTCTGATTCACCCATTTTCACACAAAGTGGATATCCCACATATGCTGCTAAATGAATTACAATATCTTTTCCCTTAAGCGATTCTGATATCTTTTTTTCATCACGAATATCACCATAGATAAAATTAAAATTGGGATTGGTGACATATGGTATTAATGTATCACCATTATTGAAAAATAAGGAGTCGTATACTGTTACATTAAATCCCTCATTTAATAGTTGAGGAATTAAACTCGTACCAACATAACCTGCGCCGCCAGTAATAAAAATGGATTTATTCATATTTTTTATTTTACCTTTTCACTATTATTATACTTTGTAATCCATTTGAAAGGTTTAATAATTCTGTATTAATTTGATATTGATATTTTGTTTCATTAATCCAATCAAAAAAGGCGGCTTTTTCGTGGGCGTCAACATCAGCCGCAACTTGAAATGAATAACATCCCCAATCATTAAATCTTAATATTATTTCTTTCCATTCACATTTATCAATAAATCTTAATCCGTCTAATGTTCCTTCATATAAATCTAAATCAAAATTAACACCAACTATTTTATTTATGTTATATTCATTTGGATGCTTCAATTCATATGTCATTACTTTTTCAACGAAAACATTATTATGTTTTTTTAATAATTCTCTCGTTTTATTTTCATCAAATTTTAAATTTCCTTCATACCAATCAGTTTTATCGGGGATAGGTTTATTGGTTTTTGGAAGCCCTACGAATCCATCAAATGTAAAAATTTTTCTATCTTTACTAATCTTTGAGGCAATTGTATCTGTCGATATACCACCACCTGTTCCAAATTCTACCACATCTCCAGGTTCATTAACTTGGTTGATTAAATCACAAAATTGAAATGTTAAACTCGTCATTTATTTTTGTTTTAATTTTATTGCATTTTCCATTATTTTTTTACCGTTAATTTTTTTAACTAGAACGGCTGGATTACCTTTGTACACTCCCCATTCTTCAGTATCACCCATTAATAAACTCCCAGCGGCCAATAAAACACCTTTTCTTAGTATTGAATTTGGTAACACAATCGAATTCGTTCCTATATTAGAAAATTCTTCCATAATTACATTGCCCACAATTACTTTACCTCTAAATTCATCTGGTATTAGTGCCCCTCCAATTCCGCTATCATCAAATCTATCAGATCCACAAATTATTCTAGCCCCCGCCATTATATTATTAAATCCTTTAACAATCAATTTACCATCTTTTCCGCCGATACAACTAACATGTGGTCCTATATGAACATAATCTCCAATTTCCAAAGCGGTTGTACAAAAAAATCCCCAATCGATTGCTACATGATTACCGATATTTGTAAGCTTAGGTCTTTTAAATTTAGTCCATTCATCGATAAAAACATCATTTCCTGTGGTGTTCATTATTTTATATAATTTAAATAAAAGAAATCTTCAGCGGTTAACATATTAATTGCTCGTTCATAATTTTCTTTAATATATTCCATTTTAGAATTATATAAATCTATAGATATGTCTTCTATTTTAAAATCATCTGTTAACATTATAATTCCATTTGGATTAAAAAATTTTCCAATTGTTGGCGTTCCCCAAAAAATAGGTATCGTACCTGTTGCAAAACAATCGGTAATTTTTTCACAAAATATATTTGGATAGTTATCATTTTCCATTGCAATTGAAAAATAATAGTCATTAAGACCTTGTTCTTTAGTTTCGATAAAAGTACTGCGTCCTGATCCAAAAAGATCAAGTTTATTTTGAAATTTTCCCGCTATCGATTGCCTATAATTATGACCTGGACACATTGTTTTAATGGAAGCTATCATTGATATTAATTTTGTTTTTTTATGTATCCCTCTATCTTTAACCCAAGGAACAGCATTAGGTATTACTAATCTCATTTTATTTGACATATTAAGTAATCGTTCATCATGCGTGAAAATTAACTCATATTTTTTTTCTATCTCTGATATGTTTTGGGATATATGCTGAATTAAATGTGGAATAATCGCTGACGATTCCAGAATCAACGCATAATTCTTTTTTAAATTATTTACTTGCCAGAATATACCATCATCAACATGAATTGAGATGTCTCCAGAATGTGTGGTTTTATCCCATTCCACATATTTGGGAATACTACCGTGCGATGAACATATGTCATGCTGAAATCCGCCACCTATCATATTTAGTTTAATTTTTTCCATAATTACCATCCGTTTTTTATTGTTTCTATGACATAATTAACATCCTCATTAGTTAAGTCATAATTAATTGGTATGTTTATTTGTGTTGAATCAAATTTTCTTTGATTAACTAATTTATTATTAATTCCACCAAAAATATCGTTTTTATCTATACCCATATGTACTACACTACATTCAATTCCCGAATTTCGTAATTTTTTGACGAAGTTTCTTCTATCTTTAACATGAAAACCATATAGCCAGTATGCTGATGTTCTATCATTCTTATAATTAAATAATTGTATCCCATCTATATTAGAAAGATTTTTATTATATACCTCAGCAATATTTCTTATTCTTTTCATCTTCTCATCAAATATTTTCAGATTAAAAATTCCAAAAGTTGCCGCGATATCATTCATATGGTATTTATATCCATAGTTTTGTAAATTATATTCTCTTTCACCTAACTCCCCAGCCATATCTAAGTCCCTATCAATACCAAACCATCTTAATTTTTTTAATTTACGCTCATTTTCTTTAGTTAATGAACAAACAGCCCCACCATCTCCCGTCGTAAGATGTTTTATTGATTGAAATGAGAAACATGTGTAATCTGAAATACTTCCGATAGGTCTATCTTTATAATTAGATCCAATCGCATGGGCGGCATCTTCAATTACGATGAGATTATGTTTTTTGGCTATTGATGTTATTTCATCCATATCACATGGATAACCGCCCCAATGAATAATCAATATTACCCTTGTTTTATTTGTTATTTTTTCTTCTATTTTTGTCACATCAATATTACCTGTTTCATATGAAATATCAACAAAAATTGGTTTTGCTTTCTGATATAAAATAGATAATCCTGTTGCTATGAAAGTTTGTGCTGTTGTAATTATTTCATCACCCTCTTTTACTCCAGCATTTACCAATGCTAAATGTAATGCTGATGTTCCACTATTTACAGTCACTGGATTTATCAATCCTAATTGTTTATTTAATAATGATTCAAACAAATCTACTCTTTTGCCCGCGGAAATTAATCCACTATCTATTAATTCAGATAAACCACTTTTTATATCATTATTTAATGTTGTACTAAACAATTTCATAATAATTTTTTATAATATTCTATTGTATTACTAATTCCATCTTCATAACTTGTGAAGTCAAAATTAGGAAAATATTTATTGAACAATTTAGATCCAAGTATTTTTGTGGGTGCTCCATCCATCTTAGTTGTATCGAAAATAATTTTCACATTATAATTTAACATTTTTTTTATTAATAGTACAGAGTCTTTTATTGAAATACCACTTTCTTGTCCGAGATTTATTGGGTTAGGGATATCGTAATACTCATTATCGATTATATGTTTGATGATTCTACAAGTATCTGGCATATATATCCATTCCCTTATGGGCGATCCTGTTCCCCATACTACAAATTCTTCATCATTGTTTTTCATAGATTGTATCATTCTCATAATAATACCACTCATAGCATGTGTTTTTGACGCATCAATATGATCATTTTCTCCATAAGAGTTCGGGAGTATTAAATTTATGGTTCTAATTCCATATTGTTTCTTATAACATTCTGATATGTTAAATGAAAATTTCTTTGGAGCTCCATATGATTCGATTGAAGTGTGTACCGCTCCATTCCACCATTGATCTTCATCTTGTATATCGATGTCGCCTGGATATGAACAATTAGATATTGGATTTATTATTAATATCTTTTTATTAACTTCACGTACGGCATTATAAAGGTTTAAATACATTTGAGTATTATCAAATATAATGTCAGCCGAATATTCATTTACATAATTTATAGAACCAACATGTGCCGCGGCATAAATAATAATATCGGGATCTGTTTTACTTATCACCGATTTCAATTGAGTAGGATTCATAAGATCACATCCTGTTCTGCGACTTTCATTAAATATTATATAGTTATCATCATTCGCAAATGCAACATTTAGGTTTTGTCCCATAAACCCAAAACCACCTATTATTAAAATTCTTTTCATATTTTTATTTTTTAAATTCATTCTTCATCATTATTTTAACCAATTCTTTGAACTTTGTTTTTGCTTCCCACCCTAATTTTTCTTTAGCTTTAGATGGATCACCTAAAAGTAAATCAACTTCAGCGGGTCTATAATATATTTCATCAATACCGATTATTAATTTATCTTCATGCATATCCCATAATATGGATCTTTCATTTTCATCCCATTTCCATTGAAATCTTGGATTATTTTTTCTTGGAGAACCAATATGAGTTTTAAAATCCCAATTATGCTCAGGTAAATGTAAAATACATTCATCAATAAATTCTTTAATTGTGTGCGTTTCTCCAGTTGCTAAAATAAAATCTTCAGGTTTATTCTGTTGTAACATTAGCCACATACCTTCTACGAAATCAGGAGAATAACCCCAATCTCTTTTTGACATTAAATTTCCAAGATAAAATGGTTTTCCAGTTTTAATATATTTTACAAAACCTTCAGTTATCTTTTTAGTGACAAAAGTTGATCCTCTTCTTTCACTTTCATGATTAAATAGAATTCCATTGACGGTAAACATCCCATATGCTTCTCTGTAATTTTTTACAATCCAGTACGCATAAAGTTTAGCTATCCCATATGGGGATCTAGGATAAAACGGAGTTGTTTCCTTTTGAGGAGTTTCTTGAACCTTACCGAATAATTCTGATGTTGATGCATTATAAAATCTAGCATTGGGTGCGTGTTTTCTCATAGCTTCCAACATATTAAGAGTCCCAATAGCGTCAGTTTGGGCGGTATATCCTGGAACCTCAAATGAAATTTTAACATGGGATTGCGCTCCCAGATGATAAATTTCGTCTGGTTTGACAGTAAACATAATGTGATCAATCGAAAGAGCATCGGTGACATCTCCATAGAGTATTGTTATCTTATCAATAATATGGTCGATTCTTTTAGTGTTAAATGATGATGATCGCCTTTTAATTCCATATACATCATAACCTTTATTTAATAATAATTCAGCCAGGTAACTACCGTCCTGCCCCGTAATTCCTGATATTAGCGCTTTCATTTTCATAATCTATGTATTTTTGTGAATGTCTTTGAAAAAATAATTGATGTATCCGCAAGACTAGATATTCTACATAAAAACTGATTACATTTGGAGAGGAGAAGAACCTCTTTAATGGCTTCTTCCCAAAAAATTTTATTTTGTAAATTTGTGTGCATTGGAGATTCATCAAAATTACTTTTTTTCCCTCTAATCATATTAGGCGAAAAAATCATTTGATGTCCAAAATGGGAGCGTAAAATGTTCAATGATTCATCATTATCTGAGGCAACAAAGATTTTATTAATATTTTCTGTGTTAATTATTTTGTTTATTTTATTTATATAGTCATTGTTATAAAATACTCCGTGTTGCGGATGATGGTGATTCATATCCCCAAGGCGAATATGTACTCCAAGACAATTTTCATTAATTTCTTGAGAATTATTTTCAACCCAATCTAATATGTTTTTTTGAATTTTTATTTTTGAGCATATTAATTTTAATTTTCCAAAATCATCAGATCTTTCTATTACCCCCAATTCACTTGGATTATATAACCCATTATAAATTTCATCACCTTGTATAAAAGAGTCATCATAATATTGATCAAATATCCAATCGAAAGGGTTTTCTTTCATAACATTATTTTTTGAATCAATGTAAATATTATCAATATCATAAGGAAGCCCACAACGAATAATTCTCAAGAATCTGGCAAATATTCCGGGGCATATAGGATGATAGAAATGAAGTTTAAGGTTCATATTTAATTGAGTTATTAACTATTTTCGAAATTCTTATGATATCTTTTTCAGTTAGATCAGGATTATTTGGAATATATAACCCATAATCATGAACAACATCAGCAAAGTCCAATCCTGTTTGTTTTCCATAAAGATCGGTGAAGAATGGCTGACGGCCAATAGAACCACATACTAATGGCCTACAATCAATATTGTTTTCTTGTAAATTTTTAACGATTATATTTATGTTTTTATGTATAATTGGATACGCAAAATTTGATATTTCTATATTACGATCCATTTTTATTTTCCATTCATCGTTTATTATCAACTTATCATAAAATAAAAAATTATTTTTTCTTTTTTCTATAACGGAATCTAATTTTTCTAATTGTAATAACCCTATTTTGGCTTGTAAATCTGTGGATCTTAAATTAAATCCAGGATAATAAAAAGTATATAAAGCTTTAAATTCATCGACATTATATTTTTCTCTTAGATCTTTTCTTGTTTTATGATCTAAATCTCTGTCCCATCCATGACTTCTTATAGAAAGTAGAATATTATAAATTTCATCATCATCTGTAGATATCAATCCACCTTCAATAGTTGAAAAATGATGTCCATAATACATGCTAAAAGCACTCATCAATCCGAAATTTCCTGTCTTAACTCCTTTATAAGTGGATCCTACGCTTTCACAAGAATCTTCCAATAAAATCACATCATTTTCACCACATAGTTTTATTATTTCGTCCATTTTACCTGGGAATCCAAGAATATGAACTATCATTAATGCTGACGGCTTATGCTCGTGGATTAATTTTCTTAGATGATCAATATCAACGCCTAATGTATCAGTATCCGCATCGCAGAGAATCGGTTCTAATCCTAGTTGAATTATCGGTGCAACTGTTGTTACCCAAGATACCGAAGGAACAATAATTTTTTTGTTCTTTAATCTCTGAGATAACATTAACGCATAAATCATAAGTAAATTTGCGGATGACCCTGAATTAACAAATAAAGAATGTTTTCTACCTAGCCAGTTTGACCATTTATTTTCAAATTCTATAGTTAATTTACCTTTAGTTAATTGTTCATTTTTCTTTAACCATTTTACAAGTTCGGCGATGTCTTTTTTACTTATGGTGTCTTTAACTAGTGATATTTTTTTCGTGTTTGTTATCATGATTCATATAGTTTTTTTTGCCAATTAATTGTGGATATCAGACCTTCATTTATAACCACAAAATTGGTTTTATTAAATTCCTCTAAATATCTATCAATACATATGTTAACTATTTGAGGACTTCCATTTATTTCTTTACTAATTAATGGGATTTCTATATTTTTATCAAATATCTTTCCAATGTCTCGTGCTAATTCTCGAATTGTAAATGATTCCGTACCTCCAACATTATAGGTTGTCTTTTTACCATATAATCCTATATTCATTATCATTTCAATAACATCTGTTACATATGCATATGTTCTTATTGATTCTCCACTATCTAATAATTTAATGGTTGGATTTTTTATCGCTTTTTCTATTAATGAGTTGACTACTCTAGTATCTCCTTTTTTTGTTCCGGGGCCGTAAGTCAAACTAACTCTTACTATTTTTGCGTTTATACCTTGTTCTATATATGTGTGACATATTGCTTCTCCACATTTCTTTCCTTCAATATAACATGCTCTTGGGTGATCGGGGGTTGTGTTTCCAATTTCTTCTTCAGGAATGTCATATTCGTCCAGACCATCATATATTTCACTACTACTTACAAATAGAAAAGTACCGTCTTTCTTTAATTTCTCAAATAACCATATTGTTGATACTGTGTTTATCTCTATTGTTTTTATTTTATCTATTAAAAATTTGGCTGGCTGTCCATATCCTGATGAGTGGATGATATAATCGAGTTGTGGGATATCTTTATACATAGATTTATCGGTTATATCTCCTGTTATCAATACGCAATTTTCAAATAATGGAGCAAATATCGGATCTATAGAATTTTTAGTCCACACATAGATCGTTATATTATATTTTTCTTGTTGAGATTTGATATATGATAACAAATATACTCCAAGTAACCCAGATGCCCCAGTAATAAGTATGGATTTATTCTTTAGTTTTGATAGATCAATATCTATTTTTTTAAGGTCTTCATTTATAATGTTCAACATATCTATTTTTCGTTGTAATAATCTCCCCACTCTACTAAAATGGTTGATTTATTATCTGTTCTTTCATATGCATATCTATAATAATCAAAGATTTGGTTAGGTTCATCTAATCTCATTATATCAACATTCTTACATAAGAGTCTAAACCCTTCGGTAAAATCATCTATATGTTGATAGCTTGGATGAAGGGGTCTTTGAGATCCGATAGCGGTTCTTATTATTATTTTGGATTTATAATCGGACATTTGGTTAACCTTATCAATATGATTAACTAATTGATTCGTTGCCAGTATCAAAAAATTCCATCTTGGGAAAATAGAAATTGGAACTCTACCATTTAATGACATTCCGAATGATATACCCATCTGCATATCCTCATTGACAGGCATTTCTAATAATTTATTTTTATCGATATCCGTAAGAGTATTTGTCATAGCGGTTCCAGCATATGTAACCGCTTGTCCCAAAAAAAATGTATCAGGTTGTTCACCTAACCAAGTCATAGCTCGTTTTAATTCATCAAAATATTTCATAATTAAAATTGTATTCTAATTCCACTACCCGCGTGTGGATATTTGTTATTATATTGATAATAAATGATTTTTTCTGTCCATTCATAATAAGAATGATATTTTTTATTCCACACAACTTGTGTATCTGTGCAAACAGATTTATTATTATCTTCTATTATAAATGTGATTGGTAAATCGTGGTAAACAGCATATTTGTGATTTTCATTAAATGTTCCTGTTTCTGCCGTCATATCTCCAACAAAACACCAAACATGATTTCCACTTTTCTTTAGTTTTTCATCGAGAGCCACACCAACTGCGATTGGAATGTTACCCGTTACAATTGCTGAGGAATATATTTTATGAAAAGGATAGCATAATGAAATTGATTTACCATCTAGAATATCTTTTTTCAATGTTTCTCGATCAACTCCTTTCAATAGGCATTGATAATGAGATCTCCAATTACAAAATACCCAATCATTTTCTTGAATATTCTTAAATATTTCAAGCATTTCTTCTTCGTTGTTACTATACAAATGAATAGGGGCTTTTATTTTACCTGTGTTAAATAATTCACATATTTCATCTTCAAATGATATTAGATCTTCTTTTGTCATTTGTCATTATATTTTAATCCAATTATTGGGAATTAAATCTTTTATGTCCTCAATTCCTTCTCCCAACCATTTTTGAGGGGCTATAACTATTCTATCATCGTATTGAGATAACCACGCACTCCACCAGCTAAATGAACTATTAGCTATTATGTGATGTTTCATTTTGCTCATCAAATATAACGAAATATAATCAATTTCATCAATAAAAACAAATCTATCTCCAATAAAATTTTCTCTACACCATTGCATATCATCAGAAAAAACCAGGATTTTTAAATCGGTTGGTAACAGAGAGATAGCTTGATTATAATATATCATTGTTTGTGGTGGATGTATATCTGAATAATACTTAACATAATTCCCTCTCCGGACATGTAAACTTATGTTACCAAATAGATCTGAATATTGATTAATTTTATTGTTAAATTCGATTGGCGGACTAAATAATTTTATGATATCATTTCTTCTATGTTTAAAATATTTTTCACTTTGAAAATATCCAAAATATTCGTGTTCATTTTGGTATCGCATCGGAACATAAATAAATGGATATGATAGACCCGGTACTACAATGTTATTTTTATTGGGGAATCTATTAAAAAGATACATATAATCTGCAGCATGTGGGGCATTCCATATTTCACCAGTCTGCATAGTCCTTATTTTTCCACCTATATCTAATAAACATAATTCGTCATTATGATCTTTAGCTAATGACCAAACTGCTGCGATATGAAATAATGAGTTTCCTAAACCTCCGATAGGGTGAATGTAAATCATATTATATCCAAGTTTTTAAACCTTCTTTATTGTAGTTATCAATATCTTTTGTTACTAAATTTCGTAATTCAAAATATCTTTCTTTTGGTATTTTAGGACAGAAATAATTATGGGGGCTCTGATGCGAAAATAAAGACATATTATAAGAGTCGTTAATTAATCCCATTGATTTAACTTCGTCATATAAATCTGTGCCAGGATATGGTGTAAAAAAACTTAAAGTAATTCTAAATGGTTTAAGGCTTTTTACAAATTCAACGGACTTAATAATTGATTCTTCTGTATCTCTGGGAAACCCTATTATCATATATGCTTTCCATTCTATTGAATTACTATTCAATATTTCTGCGGCCCTTAAAAAATCATCTGTTGTTTCACCCTTCTTAACATATGCAAGAGTATTGTTATCTCCACTTTCCAGCCCTAAACTCATTTGTCCACATCCAGCCGCTTTCATCATTTTAACCATTTCGTCTGATATCGAATCTGCACGGGTATCACATCTCCAATGAGCAGGAACATCGTATTTTGAACAAAATTCAGCGAGCCGTCTCTTATTGACTGTAAATGTTTCATCCCAAAATGTAAAATAATTAGATTTAAATCTTTCGTTCACATATTTCATTTCAGATATAATCCTATCAACGGATTTAAATGTAACTTTATGTTTCCACATTATTTTAGACGCGCAGAAAGTACACATAAATGGACATCCTCTAGTTGATAATACATGACCATAACCATTTGGTGAGTATTTGTCCAATAGAATGTCATAATTCGGGAAAGGAATTTCATCTAAATTTTTAATTCTATTTCCATGTGATTCATATTCTCCACAAAAAACTTCTACTCCCTCTGGATATGCTGTTGGATCGGTTGAAGGGTGATTACCGCCAACAATAACAGGTATTTTATATTCATTTGTGATCTCAATGATCTTCAATGCTGATAGATATTTAACATTAAGAACATTAATACCTATTTTATTAGGTTTAATTTCTTCTATTGTTTTACGTAATTCCGTCCATACTGGGTGATTTGGATCGTTAAGTGAGTTAATGTATATGTCATAGTGATCAGTTCTTTCGGAATATCCCGCATAGTGAGCATTTTTACCAATTTCCATATTTTTAATAAAAACCTCGTCACCTTCGGCCACCATTTGTGTTCCAACAGCTAACAGGGAAAGCGGAACATAATCTTGTTCTAACCCGATAAATCGATAAAATGGTGGATTAAATAATAGCGTCATTCAGATATTTCGTCATATAAAGGCTTATTTTGTAAATATTTGGCGGTCGCAATCGAAACGTCAGGAAATTTCTTCATATCGTTGAATGGATTAAGATCGTTATATATGTATAATACCCGATCAATAAATTTAATGTGCTTTATTCCTGCCATCTCAATCATTGGATACATAAACGCGAGATCTCCGCATGTCGGTAGCATATTACCATTATCATCATTAAAATCTTTCTTATCAATTAAGTCCCATAATTTTTTCTTAAATGTCCTTAAATGACTTGTCAGCCAAACACAGCTCCTTCTATATGTTCTGGTATTGTAAATAGGCCTACAATAATTACTATAGGATTTAGTTAATGGCTCAAATTGTCCATAAGTTAACCATACATCTCCTTGATATATTTCATTTAAATATGATAAAACATAAATATCAGACAACCAATCATCTCCATCTAATGTTATAATTATATCTTCCTTATCAAATGAAAAGGTTTTTATCCCTGTATCCATATTTGGTAATGAATGACCTAGTCGAACATCGTTTCTAATTGTGTATGCATCGTCGTATTTTTGAATTATATTCCAAGTGCCATCTGTTGAATGGTCATCAACAATTACTAATTTATAATTTTTGTAACTTTGATTGATAACAGAATCTAAGCATTTTTTTATCCATTCAACAGAATTATGAACAGTAACTAAAATGATAAAATGATTATTCATTATTTATTTTTCTTATTATATTTCCTATTAAATTATTTGGAAGATTAGTTAATCCGCCATTTGTCCTTGCAAAAAATTCGCTCCATTGAGAATGGCCAGCATACCAATGAGCCCCTATTGATCCTTCTGTAAATCTTGGCGGCACATTATTTAAAAAATCAGGAATTGATCCCGCATTATGTGAATAAACCACATCCATATCTAAATTTATTGCTGGCGATAATTGATTAATTGTTTCAATATTACGAAAATATTCATTATATAACGTGGGGCCAATCGCTTGATATTGCGATGGCAACGGTCTACTTTTAATTATGTCCAATAAATATTGAAAAAATTTACTTTTTGGTTGCGACATTAAAAATCCAATAGAATGCCCATATGCGGAACTACAGACAAATGTTTCTTTATTTCGATTTTCAATTGTGTTGACCAATAAATTAGTTATGGGTTTAAAATATATTATATCCATATCTGACCAAACGCCGCCAAAGGTGGTTAAAAGATGTAATCGTATAAAATCTGACTTATGGACTTCAGTTGCAGTATTTTTGAATCCGATCTCATCGAAATCTACCGCCATTGACTTTATTGGAAGCTTTAGCATTTCAGATGAGTAATCGTCGCAATTAACGGGATAACATAATTCACCTGTTGGCCATGTTATGTGGGTAGTTGGATATTTAGGATACCAAAACATTATTTTCCAATCTGGATTATATTTCATAAATGATTTTACAGTTAAAAATCGGATATAGGGCATCACGCCGCCTCCCCAATAAACGTGAAAAATTTTAGGAACTCGCAATTGCCATTTCATTTGCCCCATATTAATAATTTTGTTGGATTTGCTTTATATATGTTTTCGCGCAAAGTTACATTGT
>Ga0315284_10003738_pt1 | contig 21606 bp, 21 predicted proteins | sample YL17G09_16_MG_FD_203696 | JGI IMG/M metagenome (GOLD analysis project Ga0315284, IMG submission 203696) | Sediment microbial communities from Yellowstone Lake, YNP, Wyoming, USA - YL17G09_16 | ecosystem: Environmental > Aquatic > Freshwater > Lake > Sediment | place: USA: Wyoming | collected... | reverse complement strand
AAAGTGTAAACGTTATTCATTGACAGGCCCTTAACAGCAGTTCCTGGGTGCCGGATGAATTTCCCGATCCTGACGAGCAAAGATAATCCTCTGGTTCGTACCATCCGCCTGGCCGCCGGCCAAGCCCGCCGTTGTCCCCCGGATCTGGTCGTGGCTGAGGGACTCAGGGTACTCGAGGAGGCAACCCTTGTCGGATGCACGATCAGGGCTGTTTTGGTCTCCGAGAATTTCGGTGCTGACCCGCGCGAGGCTGCATTGCTTGATTCCTGGTCATGCCGAAATGTGCCCCTGCGCCGGGCTTCCACTTCCCTGCTCAAGGATCTCTCTGACGTGGTCTCTCCCCAGGGTGCGGTCGCGCTGGTTCGAGTTCCCCGCCTCACCTTGACCGCAGTGAAACCGCAGTCGGCTCCCCTGCTTCTCTGCCTGTGTGGTATTCAGGATCCCGGTAACCTTGGAACTTTGCTGCGCAGCGCGCGTGCCGCCGGCGTTTCTTTGGTGTGTTCCACATTTGGAACGGTATCAGCTCGAAATCCCAAGGCAATTCGCGCCAGCGCCGGGGCCTTCTTTCACATTCCTATCGTCGAGGGGCTCGCTCCAGCCGAGCTTATCCGATACTGCAGGAACCAAGGTATTTTCATGCTGCAGGCTCGTGGCCATGCCGAGCATTCCTGCTGGACAACGGATCTCACGAGGCCGACAGCCGTCATTCTTGGCAATGAAGCACGCGGTCTGGCATCAGCCATGTGGGGAGACATTCCATCGATCCGTGTTCCTATGACATCCGGCGTAGAATCTCTCAACGTGGCAGTTGCAGGCGCGGTCATGCTCTTCGAGGCGTTCCGTCAGCGCTCTCCTGAAGCTGCTGCCCCAACCGGTGAGACCTAGCATGAGCGACTGGCTTTTTCCTGATCCGCCCGAATCTCCGGCGCCCCCTGAAGCTCCCCTGGCCGAGCGCATGCGCCCGCGCTCTCTGGATCAGGTCATCGGGCAGCAGCACCTGATCGGCAAAGGAAATGTGCTCCGTGAGATGATCGAGCGGGATCAACTCGCTTCCCTGATCCTCTGGGGGCCTCCCGGCACAGGCAAGACCACATTAGCCCGCATCATCGCCCGCGAAACCAAATCCGGCTTTGTTTCTTACAGCGCCGTCCTGTCGGGCATCAAGGAAATCAAGGCTGTAATGGCCGAATCCGAAAGCCATTTCCAGCGAACTCACCGGAAGACCGTCGTCTTCATTGATGAAATTCACCGGTTCAACAAAGCGCAGCAGGATGCGTTCCTTCAGTATGTGGAGTCCGGAGTCGTAGTTCTGATAGGCGCCACAACAGAAAATCCTTCTTTCGAAATCATCAGTGCGCTACTGTCTCGAGCCAAGGTCTACGTCCTGGAATCACTGACGGTAGCAGATGTGGAGCACATTCTCCTGCGCGCACTCGAGGACAGAGAGAACGGCCTTGGCAACCGTCCGGTAGAAGTCACGGAGGAGGTTTTGCACCAACTCGCCGTGTACGCCAACGGTGACGCGCGCATCGCTCTCAATGCCATCGAAATCGCCGTGACTCTTGCCCATAGCCGCCCTCACAAAGACATTCCGGAGCTTACTTCCGCGGACCTGGAATCGGCTTTGCAGCAGAAGTTCCTCCGTTATGACAAAACCGGCGAGGAGCACTACAACCTGATCTCTGCGCTGCATAAATCGATGCGCAACAGCGATCCCGATGCCGCTCTCTACTGGATGGGAAGAATGCTCGAAGGCGGCGAAGATCCGATCTACATTGCCCGCCGCATGGTGCGCTTTGCTTCGGAAGACATCGGCATGGCCGACGTTCGCGCCCTCCAGGTGGCATTGAACGCAACGGAAGCCGTGCGCCTGATCGGCCTGCCGGAATGCAAACTGGCACTGGCACAGGCTGCCGTGTACCTTTCCGTGGCCCCGAAATCCAATGCGCTCTATACCGCCTACTCGGCGATAGAAACCGATGTGCAAAAAAGCTTGAGCGAGCCCCCTCCCTTGCACATTCTCAATGCTCCGACACACCTGATGAAGGAGCTCGGATACGGCAAGGGGTACCAATACGCCCACGATCTGGAAGATAAAGTTGCCGACATGGAATGCCTGCCCGAGTCATTGCGCGGACGGCAGTACTATCGCCCAACCGACCAGGGAATGGAGCGCCGCGTTCAGGAGATCCTCGAACTCATCAAAGAAAAGAAGAAGGCTCAGAAGTAGCGGAAGTAGAAAAGCAACACCACCGCCGCCAGGACGAACCGATAGATCACAAACGGCAGAAAAGTCCGCGTTTGGAGATACCGAAGAAAGAACCGGATGCAAAGAAAGCCCGTGACGGCGGCGCATGCGACGCCCAGTGCGAGCACACCCCAGTGGATTGCGATAAGTTCAGCAGGGGCGCCTGACGCAGCCGAAACGGGCGCCCGAAGCGCGCGCATGAGATGCCATCCCTCGAGGAGTCCTGCCCCCACGATCACGGGAGTCGCAAGCAGAAATGAAAACCTCGCCGCGGAGGCGCGATCGGCATTTCGAAACAACGCAGTGCTCATCGTGATGCCGCTGCGCGATACGCCGGGAATTAATGCGATGGCCTGGCTGATTCCGATCAGGATCGAGTCTCCCCACGTGAATTTCTCCAGAGATCGCCAGCAGCCGCTGCGCCGGTCGGCGATATAAAGCACGATGCCGAGAGCTGCCAGCGTTCCCACAGTAACCAGAGGCGACCGCAGCGACTCTTCCACTTTCTTCTCGAATAGCAGCCCCATGACCGCGGCAGGCAGCGTGCCGACAACGATGAACCAGGCCAACCTTCGTTCCGCGTTGCCAAAAGGCTTGCCTGTGATCAAACCGACGATAGCCTCCCGGGTCAATTGTATCCAGTCTTTCCAAAAGTAGCAGAGAATTGCCAGTGCCGTGCCGACGTGCAGAGAGACATCGAATACGAGCCCTTGCGGCTTCCATCCCAGCAGCCATGGCACCAGGATCAGATGGGCCGAACTGCTAATGGGCAGAAACTCCGTCAATCCCTGAACGATTCCCAGAACCGCAGCAGCCAATAATTCCATTGCAACCATCCAAGTGTGTGTAATAGTTGCATAGATTACCTTAAAATGCCCAGATTCCGAAGCCCGTAACCCGGCTTACCGAGTCTCGCCTATTATAGTGACGATCGCCCCTGGGACCGCGGGCGTCTCGCCCGCAGCTTTGGGACGCGGCATAGCCAAGGAATTTGCGGGCGGGACGCCCGCGGTCCCAGGAGGTCCCCGTCTTGATCCATGCGCGGTATTTGTCACTGTATTTTGCGATTCTCAATAAGTCACATTCAAAACAGGGCATCGCTTGCGAGGAGCGCCATGACCAGCAGGGCATAAACATTGATCGAGCGGAAGGCGGGAGAGAACGTGCCGGTCCTGAGATATTTTCCAATCAGCCGCGATGCCTCCCAGACAAGCCAGAGGCCGGAAAGAACGAGGCCCACGCTTACCCAGGGAGAGGCAGTCAGAAAATAGATCGGCAGCAACAGACTCGAAGCCGAGGTGGCCAACATCCATATAAAAGTCAGGCCGGCAAGCTGACGGGCGCTGAATAACCTGGTGAGCGAAGGCAGTCCCGCCTTCTCATATTCCTCCCCATACTCGAAGAGCAGCAGCCAAAAGTGAGGAACCTGCCAGATAAAGAAGAAAAACGCCAAAGCAACTATATGTGGGTCCAGGGGTTTCCCCCCGGCGGCGGTCCATCCTATCACGGGAGGCAGCGCTCCGATCAGGGCGCCGGGCATGACGGCAAAAGCCCAGACTCTCTTCAAATAGGTGTACATGCCGTTGTACCAGACCACAGCGCCCAAGCCGATCCACGCAGCGGCAGATCGGTGCAAAAGCCACAAGAGGAGAAATCCGGCCACAAGCAGCAGCGCAGCGATCGTGATCGCGATGCCGGGGCTCAAGTCGCCGCTGGGAATCGGGCGCGAGCGTGTGCGTGCCATGCGCGCATCGAGTTTGCGGTCCTGGAATTCGTTCAACGCGCAGGCGCCCATGGCGAGAACCAGGACGCCCAGAAAAACGGTGAGAATGCCGGCATTCGCAGTGCGGCAGAAAACTACGTAGCCGGTCGCAGCGGACAATGCGGAAAAGACCGCGATTGGAAACTTGACGAGCCTCGCGAGCATCCTTACATGCCTTCCCGCAAATGCGCCAGGATGCCTGGCGCCCTGCGTTCCCGGGCGCATTGGATCCACGGCAGATGCTGCGAATGACCTGATTTTCATTTCAGGCTCTTGATCAACTCGATGATCTGGTTCAGCTCAATCTCCGAGAGCTGAACGGAAGGCATGACAGGCGGGTATCCTTTCACGATTTCCGTATTCGGCGCCTGGATCGCTTTTGCCAGACGGGTTTCATCCACGCGGATGTCACGCTCCCGGCCGCTTGCATCCTTGATGGTCTCGACACGCCCGTAGAGCCCCTTGAAGGTCGGCCCGACCATGACGCGGCCATCGAGCGAATGACAGGTCAGGCAGGATTTCTGATTGAGGAGCGCCATCGTGGGATCAGTGGCCGGCAGTGCCGCCGAGGCCGGGACTTTTGCCTGGCCGGGGATCGGCGCATTTTCATCCCCGAAGTACCACGCCTTGAAATCAGACACGGGCACCACGATGACCTTCGACAGCATGTTCGCGTGGTTGACGCCGCAAATCACGGTGCATTCGATATCGTAGCTTCCCAATTGCGTGGGGATGAACCATGTGTAATTCTGCTTCCCCGGAACAACATCTTCTTTGATCCGGAAAGCCGGGATGTAGAAGCCGTGAATTACGTCGAGCGAATGGAGTTCCGCCTTTACCGGCTTGTCGAGCGCCACCACCAGTTCTGTCGTCCGCTTGCCGTTCGGGTAGGTAAAGGACCAGGCCCACTGGCGGGCCGTCACCTGGATGACCATGGCATCACGCGGCACGTTGCGCATGTAATTGAAGTTGGTCCAGCCATAGTAGAACATGCTCAGGAACAAAAGGGTCGGCACGATCGTCCAGACGATTTCGAGCCAGGCATTGCCTTCAATATCCTCGCCCTTGGGATGCCTCTTCTTGTTGTACTTGATGACGAAGTACACCATGAGGGAGGTAATGAAAACCAGGAACACCAAGCTCAAGACGAGGATGTACAGGAAGACAGAGTCTACCTTCCCCGCGGCGCTCGATGCTTGCTGAATGAAAGGCATGGCATCACCTGTATGAAATATCGAGAAAAATCAGGGCAATAAACACCGTCAGCAGAGCCAGTGCCACAAATACCGCGGCCTTGAGAAAAGGCTTCTCATACTTCAGGTGCATGAAATAGTAAAAGACCAGCCCCGCTTTCAGCGGGGTCAGCGTCAGTAGCGCCGGCACGGACAAGGTCGGGTGAAAAATCGTGCCTGCCACAACCAGCATCGCGGTGAGAAATAGCAGCACCAACCAGACTTTTACGAAGGTCAGATAGGAAACTATATGACCATGCTGCTCTGCACGTTCCATCTCACGCTCCATCACGCCGAAAGGTACAGTAGCGGCAGCAAAAAGATCCAGATCACGTCCACGAGATGCCAGTAGAGGCCTGCGTTCTCCAGTTTGTTGAAATCCGTACTCGTGATCTTTCCGCTGCGTACAAACGCCAGCATTATCGACAGCACAATGATCCCCGCAATCACATGCAGACCGTGCAGGCCGGTCATGCAGTAATAGAGCCCATAGAAGATCTTCTCGCCGTCGGGCAGCTTGAGCAGTTCCGGCCCGTTCGGATATATGCCATGACCTATCTCTGCGCTCCATTCAATGTACTTGTCCACCAGAAACAAGAGGCCGAAAACGATGGTGGCAGACAGACACAGCAGCGTCAGCCTCCTGTTGCCCTTCTGAATCGCGGAAATTGCGATGGCAACCGTCAGGCTGCTCGTGAGCAGGATGACGGTGTTGAGAACTCCTATAAAGGTGTTGAGATGCTGGCCGCCGTTGTGGAAATCGAACGGGTACTTCGCACGATAGGCCGAATAGAGCAGGAACAGCCCGCCGAACAGCAGAATCTCCGTGAACAAAAAAAGCCACATCCCCAGCTTGGATCCTTCATAGTCTTTATGGGCCTCATGCGACGCGTGGGTGCTGCTGCTCATTGGGCAGCCTCCGGATTAAAAACATAAGGACGATCATCAATCGTCGGAATTTCTTCGAAGTTATCCCGCGGGGGAGGAGTCGGAATCAACCATTCCAGGGTGACGCCTCCCCAGGGATTCTGCGCAACCTTTTTCCCTTTAATGAGTGCAATCGCCAGATTGGCAAAAAACAGCAGCAGCCCCGACGCGAGAATGAAGGCGCCGATCGAAGCAATGACGTGACCGGTGTGGTACTGGGGCAGATGCGTGAAGTAACGCCGTGGCATGCCCATCATGCCGAGGATCAGCATGGTGAAGTACAGCATGTTGAAGCCGATAAAGATCGGCACCCACGCAATGGCCGCCATCTTTTCGTTGTACATTTTGCCGAACATCTTCGGGAACCAGTACAGAAGAGCCGCCAGGAATCCCATGCCCGTGCCGCCGAACATGACGTAGTGAAAATGTCCCACGATAAAGTAGGTGTCATGAAGATGCGTGTTGACGTTGAGGGCGCCCTGCATGAGCCCGGTAAGCCCGCCAATGGAGAACAGGAAAATGAACGTGAGCGCGAACAGCATGGGCGGTTTGAGTTCGATCGATCCTTTGTATAGCGTGGAGGTCCAGTTGAAAACCTTGATGGCGCTGGGGACCGCGACAATGAAGGTCAGCAGCGAAAACACCGTGTTCGCAAGTTCGCCCATGCCGCTGGTAAACATGTGGTGTCCCCACACGAGAGATCCCAGCGCGGCAATTGCGATCGAGGAGTAGGCAATCGCCCGGTAGCCGAAGATCGTCCGGTGGGCGAAGGTCGGAATAATCTCCGTGATGGCGCCCATGGCGGGCAGAATCATGATATAGACCGCCGGATGCGAGTAAATCCAGAAAAGATGCTGGTAGAGGATCGGGTCACCCCCCTTGGCCGGATCGAAAACGCCAACCCCGAAAACACGCTCGGCCACCACCAGCAGCAGGGTTATGCCGATGATCGGAGTGACCAGGACCTGGATCCAGGCGGTCCCATAGAGAGACCATGCAAAAAGCGGCATGCGGTGCCAGGTCATCCCTGGAGCGCGCAGCCTGTGGATCGTGGTGATAAAATTAATCCCCGTCAGGATCGAGGAAAAGCCGAGGACAAACGCGGCAAAGACCGCGAGCGTCACATTGGTGCCGCTCCTGAGGCTGTAGGGTGCGTAGAACGTCCATCCGGTGTCCGGCGGGCCGTTGCCCGTGAACAGCGCCGCAACAGCAATCAACGCGCCGGCAATATAGAAATACCATGACATAAGATTCAATCGTGGAAAGGCCACGTCCCTGGCGCCGATCAGGATGGGCAGAAAAAAATTGCCGAAAACCGATGGCAGGCCCGGCAGCACGAACATGAAGATCATGATGACGCCGTGCACCGTAAAAAAAGCATTGTAGGTTGCCGGCGCAAAAGGCGGCGGGTTGACGGAGAGCTGTTCGACCCTCATCAGGACCCCGATCGCCACGGCAACGAAAAACAGCACTGCCAGCGAAGCAAGGTAGAGAATGCCAATCCTCTTGTGATCCGTGGAGAGAATCCATGCCGGGAATCCTCTGCGATCACCCGCATCCAGATAGCTCGAAACCGATGCGTTTTGAGCTGCGCTTGTCATGCTTGGTACCTCGCCTTTTCTTTTTTGCCTTGCGAACGGCCCTTGAGGAGATACACCACAAACCCGCCGATGCAGACCAGGATGATGGCTCCCAGTACGCGCGTGATGTCGAGCACATATTGCCGGCTCTTGGGATCGTAGTTGTAGCAGAAAGCCAGGAATCTCGATATGGAGGGGCGAACCTTGCCCGCGGCGGCCTCTTGAATCGCCATTTGGACATCCGCGGGCAGGAATGTGATCCCGTACAGGTAACGGCTCACGGTTCCTGCCGGTGTCAGCACGATGATAGCGCCAGGGTGAAGGAATTGATCTCCATCGGCGCGGAAGTTGAAGCCTACCGAGTCCGCCACCTGCTTTGTGTTCTGCGCCGATCCGGTCAGAAAGTGCCACGCCGCCGGCGTGACCGGTCGATTCATCAGTTTCAGGTAGTTGATCTGTTTCTGGCGGGCAATCTCGGGCGTGTCGCGCGGATCAAAGCTTACGGTAATCACCTGGAAGTCCCTGCCCGGCTCAATCCCGATCAGGTTGATCATATCCGCCAAGCCATTCAGGAGGGGAGTGCATATGCCCGAGCACGACAGGTAATTAAGCGAAAGGATGGTGGGCTTGTCGATCAACTGTCGCAAGGTGATATCCTTCCCCTCTTCATCCTTGAGCACCTGATCAAGCGCCACTTGCGCTCCAGGCTTCTCATCGATCCCGACTTCTACGGGAGTCTGCCCCTGCACAGCCACGGACAGGCCAGTGCCGAGAAACAGGCCCAATCCAAGGCAGAGTAGAAGTTTTGATTTACCCATGAATACCTCTACATCCTCTGACGCTCTGGGACCACAAAACACATTAGGCGGCATAGCTGCAACCAAAAAAATCTCACCGCAGAGAGACGCGGAGGATTTCATGCAGTCGACAACTCCGGGACCCTTTCTGTCGCCCTTTCAGGGCTCTTTTTCCTTTTCATCCCTTACCCCGGGCGGCGCTTCGCTTGCCCGGGGCTACTGTCTTGCGCGCCTCCGGCGCGGCGGCTGGAGCCCTGCCCAGGAGGGGATCGCGGCGGCTGGAGCCCTGCCCAGGAGCCTGGATCGCGGCGGCTGGAACCCTGCCCAGGAGCCTGGATCGCGGCTGCTGGAACCCTGCCCAGGAGCCTGGATCGCGGCTGCTGGAGCCCTGCCCAGGAGCCTGGATCGCGGCTGCTGGAACCCTGCCCAGGAGGGGCAGTGAGAAAGTAGCCGGGGGCAAGCGAAGCGCCGCCCCCGGTTTGCAATCACAAGCGCCACGAGCCCTGAAGGGGCGCAAAGAAAGTCCTCTGCGGACCGGCAAGAATTTGTGCGTGAGTAGCACGAAATCGCTTTCGTGTGTTTCGTGGTTCCATTCATTTGCGCCCCGGTGGAGTTCGTGGCGGCAACATCTTCAGCAACTGTGCGTGGAGCGCTTGCCATTCGGCCGCATTCAGGGTTGCCGTGTTCACGGAAAAACCATTTCCGGGAATGCCGGGCAGGATGCCAGCCGCAAACTCCTTGGCCCCCGCGCGCCATGATTCAGATCCCGCCAGGGTTTGGAATACCCGGGATGGATCCATGACTACCCGGCGAAAGGTCTCCGCGCCGACGTCATGGTCCTCCGCCGCAACCGCAAGCGGGGCCGCGGCACTGAATTCCTGTTCCAGTTTCGCGATGGCCGCACTGACGGGGATCCTGTTGGGTGTCTTGTCCCCCGCTGCCGCAAGCTCCTTTGAAAGGGCTGCCAGGACATCCTCGTTTCCCGTCCCATGAGGAAAAGCGCCGAGCGATTGTACATAGTGGGCCAGGGCCATTCGGTCGCTTTTGGACAAATAGTCGAATGCAGCCATGGTGGTGCCGCGGACTCCCCCGGTCAATGTTCGGTAGATCGCCGGGAGGTCCGTGCCATTCGTCCATCCAGGCGCCAGGGTGAAATTGCGCGGCCGCGGATTCAGTGTCGCCACCGCTGGGCCATCGCCCAGTCCTGACTCTCCATGGCAGGCCGCGCAGTTCTTCTGAAAAAGATCTTTCCCTTTGGCAAGCAGCCCGGGAGAGGTCACCAGCAGGGTTTTGGGATCAACCGGAGGAATGATCTTGCCTCTCTCAGCGGGAAACTCGGCAGGATCGAGCCACCCCGGTTCCCCCACCATGGGATTCACAGGCATGGGAGCGGCCGGTTTGTTGGCGTTGCGAAGCCCGGGCACAAGGATGCTGGCAAAAAGAGCCGCGATTGTGAGCGCTCCCACGACTACGATCAGGCTCGCAAGAAGCCTCTTGAGTTCCTCCGCATTCACGTATTTTTCAATCATAGGCGGAACTCCAGGCCTTCCCGAAGGAATGGATCACCGACGGGCATATCCGCTCCGCCGGTCATGGCACGCCGAATCCAGAGGAGGCCCGCAGAGATAAAGAACACCCCGAAAGAAAGCTCGGGCCAACTGAAGAGCAGCCCCTGGCGGAGAACAGGAAAAATCATCCAGTACAGATCAAGCCAATGTGCCACGAGCATCAGCACGGCCACCCAGAAGAGCCGCTTCGGCCGGCTCTTTGCGCTGCGGGGAATGAGGACAAAGAAAGGCACCAGAAAGTGCAGGACCGCGAGCAGGAGGATGAGTGGACCCCACGGCCCCTGGAGACGCGCTTTATACCAGAATACTTCCTCCGGCAGGTTCGCGTACCACATAAGCATGTACTGCGCAAAACCGATGTAGGACCAGAACACGATGAATGCGAAAAGAAATCCGCCGAGATTATAGATGTGATCGGGCTTGACCCCGGGCAGCCTCCCGCGTTTCATAAGGTAGAGGACCGCCAGCATTGTGGCTGCCAGTCCGGCAAGAAAAGTGCCGGCGAAGATGTAGATGCCGAGCACATCGCTGTACCATAACGGTTCCAGGCTCGAGATCCAATCGAAGGCCACGACCGTGATAGTGATCCCGAAAATTATCATGAAAACGGGCGCAAAACGCCGGGCGCGCACGTTGAACCTGGGGTCTTTGTCACGGTCCTGCCGTATGGATCCGCTTACAAAAATCCTATAGGCCAGAATCCAAAGACCGACGCACGCCACCACGCGCGCCGAAAAAAATGGCATGTTGAGCCAGACCGCCTTGCCGGCAATCACCGGATCTTTCAGGCTCTCGGGCTTTGTCCATGGATAGAGAACGGGCAATGAAAGCAAAGCCAGAAGAGCTGCAGGCGCCATCAGGAGCGCAAGCCCTGACAGCCTCTCGGGCACGCGGCGCAGGGGCACACTCCATGTAGCGCCAACCACATGCTCGAGGGCCACAATGAAGAGGCAACCCAGCCCGACCATAAGGACGAACAGGAACCAGACAATCCAGTTAATCCAGAATCGCTCCCAGCCGGCAACAAGTCCGGTAGCCACGACGCCCGCAAGACCGGCGGCCGCCGCCACTCCCAGCATCCTGGTATTGCCGTTCTCGTTCACTTCAGAGTCTCCTTCCGAACATCTTCATCCTTGGCGTTGAGAGCCCTCTGCAGCACGCGCACATAGTGTACGACAGACCAGCGTTCGTCCTCACTCAGGTCGGCCGCATAGGAAGGCATGGCATTTTTGCCCATCATGATGACGTAGTAGATTTTCCCGTCCTGATAGTCACGGATCTGCTGGGATGCGAGATTCGCCGGCTTGGCGCCATATACGGAAGTTAGCGTAGGCACGCCATTTCCCAGAATTCCGTGGCATACGGAACAGTACGTCGCAAAAGCCTGCCGTCCCTTCTTGAGGACATCGTCAGTCCGAGGTAATGGATTGGCGAGGGCGGCAGCTTCCTCCTGGCTCGGGACCGTGAAGGGAAGATGGCCTCGGGCTACGGTTCCCGCCACGGGCATGCGCATGGCGGTGCCATTCTTGAAGAAACTGCTTTCGCGCTGAGGATCGACTCTCGGCTGATCCAGCATATGAACCACAGGGATGGACAATGGGAAAAGCTTCACGCCCCAATAGGTGACGTAGCCGGCCACCAAACAGGAGATCCCAATCACGGCTGCAACCTTCAACAGGAGACTCGGGGAGATCGGATCGGGCGGCGCAGGCTGCTCGACGACTTCGATGGCCTGTGCCCCGGCTTTGCGGAGCAGGGCGGTAATCGCATCAACATCCAGAGGCTGCCCATCCGCCTCGACGGCAAGGGCAAACTTATCCTTCGTGATCAACGGCATCGACTTGGAACGCAGCATGGGATGGCGGAAGAGCGGAAGCCGGTTCAACAGGAAGAGCATGCCCAGCCCTGAAGTGAAGCAGGCAAACAGGACCGTCACTTCAAACATGATCGGGATGAAAGCTTCCCAGGAGAGCACGGGCTTGCCGGCCGTCACCAGGGGGTAGTCCACGCCTTCCGTCCAGAGCTCGAAGGCGATGGCTGCGATCGCACCGATCAATCCCATGACGAAGACCATGCCGCCGACCGGGCTTTTCCTCAGGCCGAGAGCATCTTCCATGCCATGAACGGGGTAAGGCGTGTAGGCATCAAGACGCGCGCTCACCTTGGACTTCACCGATGGAATGGCATCCAGCAACGACTGCGCGTTGTCGAAGAGCCCCAGGACAGAGAAGGCTTGATTACTCATGTTCGCCTCCTCTATGCCGCGGCCGCGTTCCAGGCAGCACGGTCTTCATTTCTGTTGTAGCAATCACGGGAAGAACGCGGGCAAAGAGCAGCACCATCGTGAAGAAGAGCCCGAAGGATCCGAGGAGAATTCCGAAATCCACCAGGGTCGGCTTGTAGATGTGCCAAGAGGACGGCAGATAGTCCTGATGCAGGGAACTCACGATAATCACGAAGCGCTCGAACCACATACCCACGGTGACAGCCAAGGCAACGAATATCATCGTGAAGTAATTGCGGCGGAACCGGCGCACCCACAGCAGCTGCGGAATAAGAATATTGCAGGTGATCGTCGTCCAACCAGCCCACCAGTAAGTTCCGGCAACGTACTGCTTGAACGTGTGGTGAATATAGTCGTTCATGCTGTACCAGGCCGTGAAAGCCTCCATCAGGTACGAGTACCCCATGATGCAGGCGCAGGTCAGGATGATCTTGTTCATCACCTCGAGGTGGTACATGGTGATGAGGTTCTCCAGGCGCATCGTGACCCGGACCACAACGAGCACAATCACCACCATGGCAAAGCCGGCAAAAATAGCGCCCGCGACGAAATAGGGAGGGAAGATCGTCATGTGCCAGCCGGGGACCAGAGAGACGGCGAAGTCGAACGACACGACGCTGTGCACCGACAGCACCAGTCCCGTAGCCAGACCCGCGATGATCAGATAGGCTCTCTCGAAATGCCTCCAATGCGAAGCCGCTCCACGCCACCCTACGCTCAGCATCGCATAAAGGAATTTGCGGATCTTGCCCTTCGTCCGGTCTCTCAACGAAGCGAAGTCGGGTATCAGGCCGAGGTACCAGAAGAGGAGAGAAACACTGAAGTAGGTGCTCACCGCAAAGACATCCCAAATCAGGGGAGAGCGAAAATTCGGCCAGATACCGCGCTGGTTGGGATAGGGAAAAAGCCAGAATGCAACCCAGGGCCTGCCGACGTGAATCAGCGGAAACAGGCCGGCACACATTACGGCAAAGATGGTCATGGCCTCCGCAAATCTCGAGATGGCATTGCGCCAGCGCGCCCGGAAAAGCAGCAGGATTGCGGAAATCAATGTTCCCGCATGTCCAATCCCAACCCAGAAGACAAAGTTGATGATGTCGAAAGCCCAGGCCACAGGAATATTGTTGCCCCAGACCCCGATGCCGGTGGCGATTGTGTAGCCTATGAGGGCCATGCCGATGAGCATGACCGACGAGGTAATCGCGAAGGCGACAAACCAGACCAGCGGCGGCTTGATCTCCACGTGGGCGAGCACCTGATCGTCGAGACTTCCGATGCTCACCTTGCCTTCGGTGATCGGCGCAGTTTTCAGGATTTCCGGCAAAGCGATGGTCTCGGTCTTCATGCCTTGCCCTTTCCTGTTACGGGATTCGAAATATCCGCGAGATACGTCACCGACGGCTTGATGCCCAGCTCCGTAAGCATTTTGTAGCTCCGGTTCATCTTTGACATCCCGGCAACTCTGCTTTGCGGATTGTGCAGGTCACCGAAAACGATAGCCTCTGCCGGACAGGCCGCGGCACAGGCCGGCCGGATCTCTCCATCCTTGATCGCCCGTCCTTCCACCTTCGCCCTGAGCTTCACGTCTTCAATGCGCTGGACGCAAAACGAGCACTTTTCCATAACCCCGCGCGGCCGCACGGTCACCTCGGGATTGAAAACCAGCATCTCAGGCTCTCTTTTTGTTGAATTGTACTCGAAGAAATTAAAGCGGCGTACCTTGAAGGGGCAGTTGTTCGAGCAGTAGCGTGTGCCCACGCAGCGGTTGTAGGACATCTGGTTGAGTCCGTCAGGGCTGTGCGTTGTGGCATTCACGGGACAGACGATCTCACAGGGTGCGTCGTCGCAATGCTGGCAAGGGATAGGCTGATGGACCACGATCGGGTCCTTGGGATCGCCTTCATAATAGCGATCAATCCGGATCCAGTGCATTTCCCTGGCTCTCTCGACGCGCTCCGGCCCGACGACGGGGATATTGTTTTCCGATTGGCACGCGATCAAGCAGGCGCTGCAGCCGACGCAGGCGGACAGATCGATAGCCATGCCCCACTTGTGTTCGGTGAACTCCCGAACAGGTATCAGCGATGGCTGCTCCTGCTCTCCCTTTGCGGATTCCCTGCCCGGGATCTTCCTGGCATACTCGCCCAAAGTCCAGGAGCGCGCCAGATCACGCCCCTCCATGCGGGAATGTTCCTGCGTGCGCGGAATGGAGCGCTTTCCGCCGGCTGCGGAGATTTTCACGGCCTGGCGCAATTGCGGGGAAGCGGATGACGCATCCATCAGCAGATACGCGTTGGCGCCGACGCCTGTGGCCACATTCCCCGTGCGCCGCCCATAGCCCAGGGCAAGACTCGCAACTCCAGCGGCCTGGCCCGGCTGGATTGAGACCGGCACTTCCACGCTTGCGGCGCCGGCCGCGACCGTGACCAGATCCTCATCCTGGAGTCCTAAACGTGCGGCATCCGAGATGGAAAGGAGAAGCGGATTTCCCCACGTCGCTTTCGTCACTGGATCCGGAAGCTCGTTAAGCCAGCCGTTATTTGCATAGCGCCCGTCGAAGACTGCCATGTCCTGCAGGAGAACGAGTTCCAGATCGCCGGCAGCGGTCCGGCTCGAAGCCGCGACGCTCATGGCTTCCGTGATCGCCGCCGCACGTGGCATGCGCGCCGGTCGCGGCTTGGTCTCACGCTTCAGGACACCATCGTGTAGAGCCGCGTTCCAGAAGTTTTCGAACGGCACCGGGCTTCCAGCCGGAAAGACCTCCTTCTGCCATCTGGCCTTCAAACACTCGAGATAATTCAGCGGTGCTTCCACTCCCATGGCGCGTAGCCAGGAGAGCAGCATATCTTCGCCCTGCCTCGTGTTATGAATCGCCCCGATGGTGGGCTGGCGCAGGCTCAGAAGGTCCGCGCCGGGCTCGAAGTCTCCCCACGACTCGAGCCAATGGTGCTCAGGAAGCCGCCAGCGGCAGTCAAGCGCCGTTTCGTCCTCGTAGAGGCCGATGCGGATCTTCATAGGAACTTTCGCCAGCGCGTTCTTCCAAGACAAGGGCTGCGGAAATGAATAGGCGGGATTGGCGCCCCAAAAGATCGCGGCGGCAAACGTTCCTTGAGCAGCTTCCTTGAGAAGGTCCTGCAACCCGGCATAGGTCAGAAGCTCCGGGTTCGGCGGAGCGAGAGTCGCATCCACAGTATGCCCCTCGGCGCCCAGCATGGCATTCAGCAAGTGGCAAGCTACATGGGCTTCGGGAGGCAGCGCTGGTCCCGCAAGCACGAGCGCCGACTTTCCTGCGCGCTTCAAATCCTCGGCCAAGGCCCTGAGAACGTGCGGTTCGATGCCCAGCTCCCTTCCTGTCGAATCGAGGTCGAACGGTTTCAGGCTTTCGGCTTTTAAATCCTTTGGAAAAGGAATGCCATACAACTCGTTCAGGAAGCGCGCCAAGGCAAATATCAATGGGGCGACGCGCGAGGGGCGGACTTGCAGGCGTTGGTCGGCGTTGGCTCCGGTAAGCGTCATACAACCTTCGATGACCCAGAGACGGTTCATGGGATCCGTCGGCCCGGTAATGCCGCGTCTTGCCGCAAAATCCTGAATGAGCTCGGGCGCGCTGCTGTCAGAACCCAGGAAATCCGCTTGCAACGCGACGATTACTTCCGCGCGATCCAGGCGGAGCCTCGGCAGCGCCGACTCGCCGTAGAGAGAGCGCGCGGCGATCATCTCCGGCTGAGATACCGCGGGCTCCCAGGCAGCATGGCGCAGCATGGGCAGGGCCCGTTTCATGGTCTCGATGAGAGCCTTTCGCGTGGGAGAAACGACGGCTTCTGTCAGCAGCAGCACCGGCTTCCCGGCATCCCGAGCCGCCTTGAGAGCCTGCACGATCTCCTGATCAGCCTTCTCCCAAGTAGCAGGCATGCCATCCATGGACGGGTTCCGAAGCCGATCGGGATCATATAAACCCAGCACATCGGCCATGGCCCTCAGGCTGGTCTTGCCCCGGGAGAGGGCGTGTTCAGCGTTCCCCTCCACATGAATAGGCCGCCCCTCCCGCGTCTTGACCAGAACGCCATGCGTGATGAGTCCTTCCTGGAAGGTGCTTGCATAGTAGGTGGCAACGCCGGGGATCGTCTCTTCCGGTCTCCTCGTGTACGGGACAATCTTTCCTCTATCGATCCGGCTGCAAGAAGAAGCGCCCAGTGCCAGGGCGGCGGATGCGGAAAGAAGACCGAAAAATCTGCGCCGTGAAATCCCATCCTCTGGCACATCGATGGGCAGGTCCGGCCGGAACGGAAATTCGTCCCTGCCGGCCGGCGATACCCCGGCAAGCTCGCCAAGAGACCGATAGCGGCGGCCTTTTTCGTCCGGCAATGCAGCGTCTTTGGAATCGCGGTTCACAATCCTTAGTCCTTTTGCCGCTTACTCACCGATGGCATGCGTTGCAGTGTTCCGGTCCCTTTTGGATTTTTGCCTCCGCGGGCAGTGCATCCTTCGGATTGCGATGGCACCCCAGGCAGTTTCCCATGCGCATAGACATGTTTTGATATACGACATCCATGGTCTGCACTTCGCCATGGCAGGTTTGGCATAAAACGCCGGCGCTGACATGAGGCCGGTGATCGAAGAAGATATAATCCGGCATTTTGTGGATTCTTTCCCATTTCAATGGTTCGCCCGAAGTGTAAACAGCGGCCAGCTTCTTGATGTATGGGCTGTCGGTCTTCGTCACCCTGTGGCAGTTCATGCATTTTTCAACGGGCGGAATCCCGGCCATCCGCGACTTCAGCGCGCTCGAGTGGCAATACAGGCAGGGAACTTTCAGAACACCTGCATGGAGTTTGTGGGAATAAGGAATGGGCTGCTCCGGCGCATAGCCGCGCGCATAGCGATCGGGCTGGGTGTTCCAACCGACGCCCAATACCGTGATCAGGACCGCTGCAACGCCCAAAGGAAGTATGAAACGCGAATAGTTCAACAGATCGCGTCCGGACTTTTTCCAGCGGCTGAAGTCCAGGCGTTCAAAGCGCAACCCCACGCTTGCCCCCCCATTCAACAACGCCAAACCTGTTCCTGTCATCTTCCATAAGGAATGACTCAGAGTCAACGCCAAGAATGAAAATTCTAGGATTCAGACAGCACAAGCAAAAAACTGCCAAGAAGGACGCGAATCGTCCTAGCTGCAACGAAAGGAATTCATGGCGGAGCGGCTCGAAAAGCAAACCACGAGACACACAAAATCGTCATCGTGGATTTTGTGCTACTTACGTACAAATCCTTGCCGGTCCACACAGGATTTTCTTTCGCCCCTTCAGGGCTCGTTCGCTTGCGATTGCAGACCGGGGGCGGCGCTTCGCTTGCCCCCGGCTACTGTCTCACTGCCCTTCCAGGGCAGAGCTCCACAAACAGCAGCTCCGGCCTCCAGGGCAGAGCTCCACCAGCAGCAGCTCCGGGCTCCGGGGCAGAGCTCCACAAACAGCAGCTCCGGCCTCCAGGGCAGAGCTCCACCAGCAGCAGCTCCGGCCTCCAGGGCAGAGCTCCACAAGCAGCAGCTCCGGGCTCCGGGGCAGAGCTCCACAAGCAGCAGCTCCGGCCTCCAGGGCAGAGCTCCACCAGCAGCAGCTCCGGGCTCCGGGGCAGAGCTCTAGCAGCCGCGGCAGCGGCGGAAAGATAGTAGCCCCGGGCAAGCGAAGCGCCGCCCGGGGTGAGGGATGAAAAAAAACAGAGCCCTGCAAGGGCGACAGAAAGAATTCCGCATGGGGGGTGGACGGTTAGCTCCTCACGCCCCAATATCTTGTGATCACGCAAATGGTAGCCATGGATCAGTGTGCCCGCTCGGCGAATCCACGGTAGGTGCGCCGATAGCGCCTCCAGGGCACCAGGGAGGACTGCGCCGTATGTTACTGGACGGGATCGCTCATAACTAAATATAGGGGCGTGAGGAGCTAACCGCCCACCCCATTTCCGCATTTGTTGACTGCCTGCAATCCTCCGCGTCTCGGCGGTGAGATTTTTTGGTTGCGGCGTTGCCGCGTCGTGCTATTCGTGTCATTCGTGGCCAGGCTTTTGCCAATCGCCTGAATCGCAGGACTCTTAACTGTATTGATGATGATGTGGAGGGCAATCCAGTGGTAGAATAGGCTGCCGACTAGAGCGCTCGAACCATGCGGGCCCCTTTACTCGGGCCCAGAGCGATTTAGTCTGCCACAACTATCAAACGGGTCGCAGGATTGCGATGGATCCCTTTTTTGGTCCTTTAAGAGAACTGGCTTTTGTTTGCGCCGGGTACGCTATCGGTTGCTTTTCGCCCGGTTACTTCCTGATACGTTTCCGCACAGGAAAGGATATCCGCACCGTTGAGAGCGGGAGCACGGGCAGCACTAATGTGTCCCAAGTGTTGGGTGTACAAGGGTTTATCGTCACGCTGCTTGCCGACGCCGCTAAAGGCGGCTTGGCTGTTTGGGCTGCTCGGCATTTCGAGCTTTCATCCTGGGGCACGATGGCCGTTTTCGTCGCGGTCGTGGCAGGACATATCTGGCCTGCTCAGTTGGGTTTCCACGGGGGCAAGGGGCTGGCAACAGGAGGCGGGGCGCTGGTTGCGCTCGATTATCGCCTCGCGTTGATTCTCGGAGGCATTGCCTTGCTGGGGCCGCTGCTCAGGCTCGGAACGGCAAGCCTTCTGATCGCTGCCATGGTCTCGCCTTTCTTCGCCGCCATTTTAGGTCGCCAGGAGGCCGAAGTGGCAGGGCTGGGAGTTTTCGTATTGCTGGTTTTGTTTGCTCACAGGGACAATATCCGCGCATTCTTCGCCGGGAGACGCGTCAGGAAAGGACTGCAGGCATGACGCAAACCAGAGCACTCTCATTCAAGATCGCAGATGAACAATCAGAGTTCGAGCAGATTCATCGGCTGAATTACCAAGCTTTCGTGGTGGAGATTCCACAGCATCCACCGAATGCCGAGGGTTTGCTGGTGGACCGGTTCCACTCCGAAAACACATACGTGATCTGCAAGAACGACGATCGTGTGCTGGGAATGATTGCCATTCGCGAGAAACGTCCCTTCTCCCTGGACCAGAAGCTGGTAAAACTCGAATCCTATCTCCCCGAGCACCGTGCGGTCTGCGAATTGCGACTTCTTGCGGTCACCCTTGAATATCGAAAATCGAGGGTTTTCCAGGGCCTTCTGCTCAAGGTCGGCGATTACTGCGAGGGTCGAGGCTACGATCTCGCGATCATGTCCGGAACTGTCAGGCAGCTGAGATTATATCGCCAGCTCGGATTCGAGAATTTCGGACCCCTGGTCGGCTCCGGAGATGCACTTTTCCGGCCGATGTACCTGACTTTCAGCGCTTATCAGGGATTGAAAGCGCGGTCCAGAACCTTCCTGCATTTGGCCCCGCCTCTTGCTGCCGGGCAGAGCCATGTGGGCCTCCTGCCGGGCCCCGTGACCATGAGCTCGCAAGTGAAAAAGTCCTTCGGCGGCGCCCCTATTTCTCATCGATCCAAAACCTTCATGGAGGACTTCGCTCAGACAAAGCAGATGGCCTGCCGGCTCGTAGGGGCACGGCACGCTGAAATTCTTCTGGGCTCAGGCACGCTGGCCAACGACGTAATTGCCGGTCAGATCTCGTTGATATCCGGCACCGGGCTCGTACTCAGCAACGGCGAGTTCGGCAACCGGCTCATCGATCACGCCACCCGTTTCCGGTTGCGCTTCCGGACCCTCAAGAGCGAATGGGGACACGCCTTTGATCCCGACGAGATCCGCAAGACGCTGAAGGATAACCGGAATCTCGACTGGTTGTGGGCGGTTCACTGTGAAACTTCCAGCGGCATACTCAACGACATCGAGCTTCTCAACGAGCTGTGCGCGCCTCGTGGGATCCGCTTGTGCCTCGACTGCATCAGCTCCATCGGCACGGTCCCGGTCGATCTGAGTGAGGCCTACCTGGCATCTTGTGTCAGCGGCAAAGGTTTGGCCAGCTATCCGGGCCTGAGCATCGTGTTTTACAATCATGAAATCGTGCCGGCACAGCACGCACTGCCGCGCTACCTGGATCTGGCGCTCTATGCCGCCTGTGATGGCGTGCCTTTTACTACCTCCTCCAATTTGGTATACGCCCTGCGGAGTGCCATTGAGCAGTTTGAACCCTCGCGCTTCCAGGCAATTAGAGCAGTCTCTTCCTGGTTGAGATCGGAATTGTGCAAGTCAGGATTTAAGATCGTGGGTATTTCTGTACCTAATTCACCCGCGGTCACCACCATCGAGCTTCCAGCAACACTTAGTTCCGAATGGGTGGGCAGGAAACTCAACGAAGCAGGATTCCAGCTGAGCTACAGAAGCCGGTATTTGCGTGAGCGCAATTGGATTCAAATCTGTCTAATGGGTGAGGTGGAGCAGGAGAGTCTGGTAACGTTATTGGGGCTGCTGAACCGGCTTTGCGCCACCGCGGGCGCCCAGGAACGCGAGGTTCATATCTCATCGTAAGTGATTGGGATAGGCACCGAGCAGGTTTTTTGTAAGCGGTTTTTTCAACCTATGGCAAGAAGGGAAATGGCAACGCATGTCTAATCATGAAGAAATCCTGGCAGAACTTCAAAGGCTACGCGCCGAAAACGAGGCGCTCCAAGAAATCGTGAGTCTCCGCTCTGAAAACGAGGAGCTCAGAAAAACTGCCTCTGAGGGCCTCAGCCTGAAAGTCAGCGATAAGGGCGGCGTTTCGGTGTACGGGCTCGGCCGGTTCCCCGTAACGTTATACAAGGAACAGTGGCACAGGCTCCTCGCCTTGACGGATGATATCCGCTCCTTCATGAAGGCCAACGAGGATAAGCTGAAAACCAGGGGCTAGCCCTGCGCGTGCCCTACAAGTTTGCTGATAACAACAGCATCGCCGGGTTCCGTTTCAGATAACATCAGCCCCAGCCCTATGTCATGGAATCGCCTGAGCCCACGAAGCAGCATCTGTGGTCCCGGAACTTCTCTGGCGTTTCTATTCAAAGCCCCTCCAAGACGGCTGATAATGATCAATACGGTTCCTATGTAGAGCCTGTCCCGAAAACCGGCGTTTTCGATTTGGTCCGCACGTTATATTAAAGCAATCTTATTATCTTAAACCAAGAGGATCACGGTCGAATACTTTCGTTGAACAACAAGAAAAAATGACCGCATTTGGAGACACCTCGCCCCTGGGTCTTCCTTTTCGATCCCGACCTTT
>Ga0315284_10003737_pt1 | contig 21607 bp, 27 predicted proteins | sample YL17G09_16_MG_FD_203696 | JGI IMG/M metagenome (GOLD analysis project Ga0315284, IMG submission 203696) | Sediment microbial communities from Yellowstone Lake, YNP, Wyoming, USA - YL17G09_16 | ecosystem: Environmental > Aquatic > Freshwater > Lake > Sediment | place: USA: Wyoming | collected... | reverse complement strand
GATGCTTTTATTTCCTGTCCTGGATTCCATGAGCTGTGCGGAAGATACAATTCAAATAATTCATAACTCCAAACACTTGGAAACATCAAGAGAATGTACTGGTTTCCCATAAACTCTCCATAAAAAAGTTCATAATTTTCTATCCAAGGGTAATTTCTAACGTTTTTCAAAAACTGCTTTCCAAGCATATCATCTGTTGCAGTTATACTCCATCTTGTCGGGACTAATTTTTTATTTTTCTTCAAACCCATCACACCAACACTCAGTATCTTGCTCAAAGTATACTCATTGAATTCATTTTTATACAAATATTCAATTGCTTCTGAAGCTTTAATTTCATCATTAATAATTTTATCCACTTTTTTATCAACCTTTAGATTTCCTGTTATCTCTACATTTTTCAGTCCAGCTCTCATCCCATGGGGGGTCAAGACCTTATCTTTTTCCCTGCCGACAATTAGTCTATTTTTCAATTCAATTTCAATATCAATCTGTCTTGAGGAGATTGCTACATCCTTTGCAACTTCAACAAATTTCTTATTAAGTCTTATATCACTGACTTTTGCCTGAAATCTTGAATTAAGAAGCCCGTTTCTCAAGCTCATGACTTCTTCTATATTTAGATTATTATCTGCCCAGTATTTTGCATCATCATAAAGCCAAGAATTTTCATCTTTATTCAATGGACTTAAGATACCCACATTAACAAGAGGGTACTTTAATTTAGAACCTATAAAAACACTTGGGGGGGAAATTGAATCTATCCTTGAAATATTGCTAAAATCCTTTATTTTGAAACCAACATCTGCAGTTTTCTTAATTGCTTCAAATTTTATAGCCTCTCCCATTTTCCTCTAAAATAGAATTGCTTTAAATTTTTATCATACTACGAAATAGTTAATAAACTCAAAATCCAAGTCAAAAATTACTCTTTAATTTCTTTGGTTATAAAAATAGAATGTCCCTTTCCAAGAACTTTCTTTAAAGTTCCTTCAAATTTCCTAGAATATATCTCTCCTTTGACTAATGAGTTTTTTGCTTTAGCGAAAGTTTGTAAAGCTTGTATATTGTCTGGAAAAACCAATTCAAATATTTCATAATCTTTAGGATGTCCTAATGTGTTTCCATTTAATTTATTTAATAATATATTCTTTTCATTTACATTAGTAATATTATAAAATCCCCCAAAAGAAAAATATTTGTTAATCAACTCTCCAAAAGATTGTGCGCTAATATTTGGAAATCTAATTAAATCTTCTTTATCAGGAAACTTCTTAACCAAATCATTAATTCCCATAGAAGAGATATATACTAAATCTTTCATAAAAAAACAAGCAATTTTTATTTTAAAAGAATTTATATTCAAAATAAGAGGACTCAAATCCACCCTCTTTTTAATATCCCTTCATTCTTTATCACAAATCCCATCTCTTTTTGAGGCAGATTCCTGTGCTTTAGAAGAATTGCTTTCTTTTTTCCATCATCATTTTTTAATTCAATTATGCATTTACTCCAGTATTTGAATAAATCTCCACCAACAATGTTTGTACTTCTTTCAACGCCTTTCTTGAACTCTTCCTCAGATAAAAATTCCATATAAACTTGGTTTGTGATTAAAACAGGAATGTTTTGCTTTCTTGATATTTCAGCTAGAATCCTCATCTGCTTTGCAATCTCTCTATTTATCTCTTTTATCCTTTCCTCATTCTTCAAATTGTGGGCTTCCCCAATTTCCAACCTATAAAGCATAGCCATTCCATCTATAACAATCAATCCAATATCTTCTTTTTTTACAAAATTTAACAATTTCAAAAAATCTTTTTTCTGCTCTTCAAAATTTGTAGGTTTTAAAAGAAAAATATTCTTTAAAATATTCTCAGCATTTTCTCCTCCAACAATTTGCTTAACTCTTTCAACACTAAATCCTCCCTCTGTATCTACAAAAATTACCTTATTTCCTTTTTTAGCCTGACTGCATGATGCGAGTATTACAAAATTGGTTTTCCCACATCCAGGTGGACCTGCAATCATTGTGATAATATCTTTTTCATACCCCCCATAAAGCCAGGTATTCAAATCATAACTCCCTGTTGAAATCTTCTCGGTTTTCATAAGAATAAAATTATCAAGAAATTAATAAGGATTGTTATTTAAAAAGAACATGATTATTTCAATTTCTTAAAATCAGTTTCTATATTTTCCAAGTCCTTTGTTATTGCAGAGATTGCATCATTTATTGCTTTCTTAGGGGTTTTTCCCTTTGTCCTTACAGCCAAAATAGGTTTTTTAGTAGGATGTTCCCTTTTCCAAGCAGCAAAAGTGACTGAAGAGTCCTTATTCAAATAAACTCTTAATATCTCAACAAGAGTCAAACTTCCAATCTCCAATTCAAGTTCTTCTTTTGAATCCTTAAGAATATTCATTTCCATAATAGTTTACAATAAAATTAGTTTAAAAACTTTGCCTACAAAGTTTTTAGACCGAACGAAGTGATGTCTAAAAAGTCTTCAATTATAATTACTTTCCAAAAAGAATATCATTAGCTTCTTCATCAGAAATTTCTTTTTCTTCTTTAGGCTCAGTATCTTCCTGTTTTCTGTTTTTCTTCAAGAAAGAGAAAAATCCTCCAGAACCTTCAGCTTCTTTTTTCTTCTTTATTTCCTGCAAATCTGCTATAGTAAGAGTTTCTGTTGTTTTACTGTCAAAATTACCTTCTTTTTCAAACTTTTCTCTTGCTTCTTTCTTAGCAGGGTCTTCACTTATTCCTGCTTTTACATATTTAGGTCCTTCTGAAGCTGAAGAATAAGCACTGTCTCCTTTTCTTATTTTAACTCCAAGATAGCTTTCAAGTTTTCTTATCAGAGTATCTGCATTGTTAAGAATAATTCCTTCTTCAGCACTTTTTACAAGAGATTCTGGTTCTCCTATATTTTCTGCCAATTGCTTTTGAGTAAGCTTCTTTGACCTTCTCATTCTCATAAGAACCCAATGAAAATTATCAATCAAATCTGTTCTAGGTTGGGGCTTTTTCTTTTCAAGATTACTATCAATTACATCTTTTAATGTGGTATCTTGTTTACGCTTCCTCGAGGACTCTTGCCTTTCCTTCTCCAGAATCATTTTTCTATGTTTTTCTGGGTCAAGCTTAGCCATTGCAGAAAGCCTCTCATAAACGCTCTTAACCCTTTCGGGCTTGTTTAAATCAGCTGGCTGAATAATAGGCAAATCCTCTTCATTAGAGCAGTTTTTGCATATTTTAACAACTCCTTTGCTAGATATAGCGTCAAATAATCTCTCCTTTTCATCAGAAACACCGCATCTGTAACATTCTGCCATAAAAAATTGAGTTATGCCCCCTTTTTTAATATTTGTATTATAAAAAGCATTAATTATATCTATAAATTATAGAAAACCCTTCATTTTTATAACATTCAAAAGCTTTCTTAAAATTAATATCTAGATCATTTTTTATTTGGATGTTCTCCTCATCATTTAAAGGCATATCATAATCTGTAAAGAATATATAAACATTTCTTCCTTTATAAGAATCTTCGGCCAAACTGCTCAAAGATTGTAAACTCCAAGGATTAGGATAAAAATGTGTTTCTTTTTTTGTATAATAGTAAACTATTGGGGATTCATCGGTTACAATTAAAGCATCTTTCTCAAGATTCTTTAAGAATTTATTTCCTTCTAAAAAGCAAGAATTAGTTCCAGTATGTGAATCTTTATAATTAATAAAAAAGTGTAAACTTAGTGAAAAAATTAAGATAAAAATTACCCCACCCAAAATTAATTTTTGATATTTCTTAAATTGACTTATAAACAATCCCGACAATAAACAAATTGCAGGAACAACTGCTAAAATAAATCTCTCTTCTTTATGAGGCATATAAATAGCCATTCCTAAAAAGAAACCAAACCAGATTAAGAGTAAATAAATTTCTTTTTTGATAAATTCTTTTTTATATAGCATATATATCAAACCCAAAACAAAAACAAAACCGATAATTGAAAATATACTCCACCAACTATTAAAAAAGAAAAACCAAGGTTGAACTCCTCCCCAATAAGCTGCACCTTTAAACCCATGCAAAAAACCACCAAGAATATTTCCATATTCAAAATATCCATATATAAACCAAGGAATTAAAACAATCAAAAATCCAACTATTGCATACCATAAATATTTATCTTTAAGAAAATTCAAGGATTTATTTTTTATCCAAAGATAAATTGGAAAAATAGGGATTATCCAAAGCATAGTGTATCTTGTCAATAATCCTATCCCAAGAGTTATCCCCCATAGGATTTTATATTTTTCATTTCCTTTCTCAAAACCCTTCCAAAAGAACAAGAAAGACAAAGTAATAAAAAAAGTAACCAAAACATCATTTAAGATTATTCCGCTAAAAATAACGTGTATTGGCACAAGACAAATTATTGCGGCAGAAATAATCCCCACTTTTTTATTAAACATCTCTTTTCCTAAGAGGTAGACTAAAAAAATTGTTAAAGCCCCCATCAATGGAAGTAAGAATTTTATAAGAAAATTCAAGTTTAATGCATAAAATATTGCTAAAATATAAGGAAGTAAAGGGGGTCTAAAACCCATTTTTGGCCAGGCATAATTTTCATCGCCTCCAGAAGGAATAAAATCACTCCATCCATGATTCTCTACCGAATAATCTAAAGGATTACTGCTTAAGTCATAACCTAAATTAAGATAAACTGATTCATCCCACCAGGGAACATTTGAAACAAAGGCTAATCTAATCAAAAACCCAAAAACTATAATTGTCAAAAGAATCCAATTCTCTCTAGATAATTTCTTCATTTTTTAAATGTCCAGAATTTATTTCCAAAAAAATTAATTATTAAAGAGATACCTATTGCTAAAATTTGCGAAATTATATAATAAATACCAAAAATATCAGTAAAAACATATAAGAAAAACAGATTAATCATAAGGGCAGTAATGCTAACTAAAGAAAATTTTAGATATTTTTGCTTAAGATTCAAATTTATTTTTTCTCCAAATGTCCAAATCTTATTCCAAACAAAATTATTAGTCATGGCAACAATAAATGAAATGACTGCAGAAAATAGATAATAAATTCCAAAACATTCTGTTAATAAATATAAGATTATAATATTAATAAAAGTCCCTATTAACCCCACAAAAGCAAACTTAAAAAATTCTTTTATTCCTCTTCTAATATATCTTCTATATCCAATCAAATTCCTCAAATAAAGAAAAATTTCCGATGCTCCTGCTTTGCTTTTTCCTTTCACACGATTTGTAAATTTAATCGGAATTTCTCTTATTTTTTTATAATCTGCTTTAAGAATCAATTCCAAAAGAATTTTGAATCCTTTTGGGTTTATTTCTCTGTCTTTTATGCACTCTCTTTTAATCATAAAAAAACCAGTCATTGGATCTTTAACATTTGTAAAAGGCTTTGCAAAAATGGTTGCTACTCTTGACATTATCTTTCTCTTTAAATCCCATCCCTCAATTTTTCCATATTTAACATATCTACTTCCAATAGTAAAATCAGCTTGATTATTTTTAATTAGATTATAAAGCTCATGAATCTTATCTGGAGGATGACTCAAATCAGCATCCATTACACCTAAAACTCTTCCTTTTGCAATTCCCCATCCTTCCAAAACTGCAGAAGATAAACCAAGTTTGCCTTTTCTATGGATTATTTTAAAATTATTATATTTCTTTTTTAAATCCTCCAAAATCCTACCTGTTCCATCTGGAGAATTGTCATCAACCACAATTATCTCCCCCTTAATAGAGTTATCTTTAAATTCAATCTGAATCTTTTGAATTAAAATCTTAATATTCTCTTTTTCATTATAAGTTGGAATTACAATACTTAAATCCATAAAGAATATAAGAAAAAGATTGTTTTTAATTATTCCTGGGACTTTATAATAATTATATTCTTGCTCTCTTTTGTATTAAAAATCTTTTGTTCAAGTTCTTCCAAAGTCACTAAGGAATCTAAAACTATAGATTCGTCTACAATCACAATAGGAAATTTTGAGGTATTATAATTTTCCTTGATCATATCAACAGAATCTAAATCAAGATTTGCTGCTATCGGGAGCAAAAGTATTTCATCCATATATTTATATCTCAAATCCAGCAGAATCAAACTCCATACTCTCTGCTCAGATCGAATATCCACATCTTTAGAAGAATAATCAAACAGATAAAGGACAGTATGAAAACTTTCATTACATCTCTCTCTCAATTTTAAAGATTCCAACCATAAATTTACTCTTAATAAATCATATCTCTTATGGAGAATCTCTCTTTGTTCTTCTGTAAGTTTTGATTGTGCATCTTCTTTTTCAAAGTTTACAGCATCCATGTATACCTGATCAGCAAAATCAAAAATATCTTTTCTAGAATTTTCACAATTAAAATTAACCCCGCTGTTTAAAATGGAAAATTTAATTTGCTGGTCCAGAAAATCAACCTCTGAGCTTCTTATTAATGAATCTGATTTGTCCACATTAGATAATTCTATATAAAAACCCAAAACAAGCCCAGCTACAAAAACGAAAATAGTCACCACAAGGGCTTGCCAAAATGAATTTTTACTATTAACCATTTTACCACGAATATTTTTTTGTTACAAATTTATACAAGGCACTAATCATCACCAATGGGTAAATCATTAGATATACTGTTAAAAAGAAGATTAGATTAAAAAGATTTATGTTTTTGAGATTAAGTTCTTTCATAGTCATCAAAGCAAATAAGGTATAAAAACATCCTAGTAAGAATAGGCTTATCCCAAAAAAATTCAAAACAGAAGGATTAAAACTCAAATTAATCAGTCTCGTAACTGTCTCATTTGCAATTATAGAATACTTAGTTGATAAATATATAACTAAAAACCTTCTTATAACTAAATAAAGAAAAAGAAGAATGCCCATAAGTCCAATAAATAGAGATACACTGAAAAAAGGAATAACAAACATCCCCAACATATTCTTCTTAAATGCCCATTTTTTATACTTCACAATTGTTTGAGTCCCTCCAATATTCCATCTGACCCTCTGCCTCCACCATCTCTTAAAAGTTCTTGGAGTTATTGTATAAATCTTAGCATCCAGAGACATTCTGGCTTTATATCCATGAGACATCATTCTCCAGACAATCTCAATATCTTGAGTTAAATTCTTTTTATCAAATAATCCTATTTCAAAAAGCACTTTTTTTCTATAAAGAGCAAAAGGTCCTGGAGTTACATAAACTGAATCAATATAATCTAAAAGTTTTCTTGCAAAACCAATAACAACATACTCTAAATACTGAAGTTTCTGAGCAAAAGTTTCAGAACTTTTTGCTAGAACAGCTCCAGTAACCCCCCCAATTGATTTGTCTTCTTGTAAAAAACCAATCATTTTAATCAAAGCATCTTTCTCAGGATAAGAATCTGAATCTGCAACAGCAATATAATCGTACTTTGCTGCCCTAATACCTATGTTTGTTGGTTCTGCAGCTCCCCCAGAATTTTTTTCATTTACAATGAGTCTTACATTATTGTATTTTTTTACATATTGTTTTATAACCTCAACAGAATTATCCTTAGATTTATCATCAACAACAATAATCTCTATCATATTCTTAGGGTAATTCATACTCAATAAATTCTCTATTGCTTTTCCAATACTATCCCCCTCATTATAACATGGCATAACAATACTAACTGGTTCTGGCTTTCCTTTAGGATAAGAGAACATATCTTTTCTATGGGGAATGTAAATAATTATCATTAAGGAAAGCATATACAAACCAATAAAGGTGTAAAAGAAAAAAACAAAATCAATAAAATTCATTTTCTTTTCCTCTGTTCTCTTTATTCTCCTCTTTTAAAAGGACTTCCATCAGATTACTCAGAATTTTCTTCTTTTAAAGATTCTTGTGATGAATTCTCTTCAAATTTATCAAAGCTTCCTTGTTCCTCACTCTCCACTTCTTTCTCTGCAACCTCAATCTCCTTGTTAATCTCCTCACTCAAACCCGAAACATTAGCTCTTTCACTCTCAGAAACACTGAAATAATCATAAAAATCCTCGCTCAAACTTAATTCATGCGTATGTCCGGATTTTTTCTTCTTTATCAACTCCAGGTCACTTAATTTCTTTATATGGTCGTATGCTTTATTTCCTCTTATTTTTATTATAACAGACTGCTTTATTGGCTGTTTAAATGCAATAATTGCAAGTGTTTCCTGCTCTGCCTTTGAGAATTCAGAACTTCCTGTTGCAAGTTTATTAATAATATTTGAATATTCCTGACGAACATCCATTTTCCACATTCCATTTTTCTCAACAATCTCAAGTGCAGAATCATCTTTGTTATATTTATCCTTTAATCTTTCAATTAAATCTCCAAGAATTATAGGATTTAAATCACTCAAGGAAATCAGTTCCTGCATGCTCAGAAATCTACCGGATATAAAAAAGACTGCTTCAAGAGTTTTCAAGTCCTCTTTTTCTCGTATTTCATCAATCTCTTTAATTGTCTTGCTTCCAGTAGGCATAAGGGATAAAAACAAATTGTATTTAAAAGCATTGTCAATAATTATTTAATAACAAAAGCCATTTCAAGAAAATGAAAAAGAGTGTAAAAAAGAGATTAATAATTCCAATTATCCTGCTAATAGCATTAGTAACATTATTCTTAATAAGGTTAGTTAACCCAACTGAGATTGATGACGTTACCCCCGGAATACCTTGCCCAGAAATTGAAATATATAACCCAGATATCCTTTATGTAATCCCCGATTATAATGGTAATCCAATTTCAAAAAATAAAGCCTGGTGTGATTATATCTTATCTTTGAACAAAACACTGGAATTGCATGGAATAACCCACACTTACAAAGAATTCCTGTATTCAAACATAACTCAGGAAGAATTAAACTTCGGAATTTCAGAATTTGAGAGTTGCTTTGGTTTTAAACCAGAAGCATTCAAGCCTCCTCAATTAGCAACTTCCCAAAAAAATCGACAACTAATAAAACAAAATAACTTGGAATTTAGGACTGTCTTTAATCAAATAACTCATAAAGTATATCATTGCAGTGATTCTACATTTCCCTATAATAAAGTAATTAATATTTTTTAATAGAATTTTTAAAGCTTAACACTCTCTATAATAAAAAGTGCGGTTACGATTTCTTCCGAGATGTTAACCTTTTCATGTCCCAATGAAATAAGATTAAAAGGATTATCACTTTCATAAATTGTGGTTGGAGCCATTCCTTCATTAGAAAATCTTAAGTTATATTTTTTAGCAAAAGGTCTAGTAAAAGTACAATTTTTTGGAATGGGAGAAGAAACCACCCAAGCAGCACGTTTATTTTCTGTATCAATTATATATCCTGCAATAGTAGAAGAATAAGAAAAATCCATAGCCCAAGGTATATTAACTTTTTTTAAATTTTCATTGAAATCATCTAACATAACTTTTTTAGCAATTCCCAAAAATCCCTTTCCAGATAAATTCTTTATCTCAGGACGATTACCATAAACTCTCCAATATAAATTTCCATTCTCACTTCGTTCCCATAAATCTTTTGCTTTCATCAAAAAAAGAGAAGAGAAAGAGTTTATAAGATTTTCTATATTTTCTAATAATTATAATTTATATCTCAATAAAGCCCCAATTCCAGATAATTGAAAGAACTGTTTTCCTTCTTCTGTATCTGTTGAAACCATCTCAATCTTTGTTCCGTTTTCCTCTGCAAGTTGTTTTAATTCTTTTCCTGACTCCTTATCATAATCTTTGGATATAAGCAATAAATCAACAGCCCCATATTCAAGAGCTTTTTTTACTGTATCCTCTTTATATGCAACAAAATCGTGTTTAGACCCGAGGGTATCAAAAAATTTCTCCATAAGTTTTTTCTCATAAACAATTTCTTGATTTACAAGTATATCTTGTGATTTTTCAACAAGTTCTTTAAGTCCAGATTCATCACTTCCACCTATATCTATAACGCCTATAACCTTATTTCTCAAAAGTGTTGGGAGGTATTCATCATCAATAAATTCATCTTTTGTGGGAATTGGCCCGCCAATTAAAATACCTTTCAATTTTTTATTCTCATAAAAAATATCTTTCATCTCATCTGCAATTCTTTTATAAAATTCTTTTGTTAGTCCCTCTGTTATTCTGTGGAATCTTTGAGAACTTTGTCCTCCAGCCCTCACTTTGCTTGGAATTCCAGAAGTCATCTTTTGAAGCAATTCTATTCTCTTCCCTTCAAGCATTCCAATTGTTGCTTCTTTTCTATCCATAACAAGTAATGCAAAAATTTCAGAAACCTCAAGAAGCTCCCTTAAAGGGTCTAAAACAAAATCTTTATCACATCTATACAATCTGGTTTTTAATGGTAAAGGGGGTTCAACTCCCCACAATTGTAAATCATCCTGTCCCTCAATTTTTGAAATATTTCCACAAAATATTGCAAGTCCATTTTCAGGATTCTTCTTAAGATCTTTAATATATCTAACTATCTTATCTAAAGCATCAACAACATTCTTTCTTGTAGAAGTTGATTTTATATTTTTAGCAGTAGATTTTTCTGCCTCAAGCTGTTTCTGAACTGAAACAACATCATATCCTGCAGAAACATACACACTAATCAATTCTGTATGCCTTCCTTTGTGTTTTTCAAGCTCTTCCAATAAGGATTCAAGCTCAGTTTTACTCATCATTACCATTTTATTTTTCTACCATTGTAGGTTCTTTTTTAAAGAACCCCATTGCCATAATTAAAGAAAACTAAGGGGGTTTATAAAATTTGGTTAAAACAAATTTTTAAATTAGATTATGGCAAATTTTTAAGTCGTTTTCAAACTCTGTTAATTCTACAGGAAGTTGAATTTTTTGAACAGGGCTTCTCAAACTAAGTCCTTTTTCTTTTTTATGCTTCCAAATCCAGGAATTAAACTCCATTATTTTATCAATTAATTTCAAATTCTTTCCAAGAACATCTGCTTTTGGCCATTCTGATTTAAGCAAGTCAATTCCCTTCTCTTCACTAATAAAAGAAGTTATTTGTGGTATAACAGGGTAAACCAAAAGCAAAAATCTCTCCAATAGATAATGCAAAGTCCACTTTGCTGAATCAGACTCTTCTTCTGAAAATTTCTTTTCCTGATTATATGCTCTTGATTTAACAATCTCAATGTAATGAGAAGCAAAAATCTCCCATAAAAATCTTCTTAACTCAATTAAAGGATGATAAAAATCATATTTCTGGTAACTTTCTTCTGTTCTTTTGGTTAAATCTTCAATATAATCTATAAAAAGCTCATCCAACTCATGAAGTTTTGGCTTTTTTCTTGGTTTCTTAAATAGCATTACGAACTTAGAAACATTCAAAATTTTATTTAGGGTTTTAACCTCCCCTTTAATTCTTTCTTCAGAACATCTTAGATCTTGAGAAGATAAATCTCCTTCTGTTGCTGCCCAAAATCTTATTGCCTCTCCTCCATAATCTTTCAAAAGCTTTTGAGGATCTACTGCATTTCCTTTTGATTTTGACATCTTATATCCCCCCGAGTCGACAATGTGCTGATTAATCCAGACATCATTAAAGCAAGCCTTGCCTGTTTCAAGATAACCTCTTAATAATGTATAATAAAGCCATGTCCTGATTATCTCTTTTCCCTGAGGCCTTAAAGAACACGGATAAGCTTTTTTAAAAAATTCAGAGTCTTTTTTATATTTTAATACAACAAGTTCTGAAATTGAAGAGTCCATCCATGTGTCAAGAACCCTTATCTCTCCTTCCCACTTAACATTTTTAAAATCTTTTACAAATCCTATCTGTTTCCCATCCTGATAAACTTCAAATTTTCTTGCTGGGAGCTCTTTCCAAGGCTCATAGTATTTTCCGGATGTTGGCAAAGCACATGCTTTTTTTTCATTAATAATTCCATTCCATAATGGAATTGGTGTAGCATAAAATCTTCTTCTAGAGATAGGCCAGTCAATAGAAACAGAATTTATCCAATCTTCTAATAGTTTTCTTGCTGTTTCAGGATAAAAATGAATTTCTTTTGAAATCTTCTCTATCTCATTTTTAAAATCAATTTGCTTAAGGTAATACTCAGACATCTCAATAAATTCAATTTCTGCACCAGAACGTTCAGAAATGGGTGTCCTATGAACTATTTTCTCCTGTTTGAATAGAAGATTTTCTTTTCTTAACATTTCTATAATCTTTTCTCTTGCATTTCTTACTGTCAACCCTTTTAAAGGACCAGCAAGCTTATTCATTTTTCCGTCAAAATCTATTGCAATTTCTGGCTTAAGATTCATTTCCCTAAAAAAATGAATATCACTTAAATCACCAGCAGAACACATCATAACTAATCCAGTTCCCTTATCTATTTTTGCCGAAGAATGGGCTTTAATAGGAATTTCTTTTTTAAATACTGGAGAAATAGCTGTTTTTCCTTCAAGAGATTTGTATCTTTTATCATCAGGATGAAAAACAACCATGCCGCAAGTGCATATCAATTCAGGCCTCGTTGTTGCAATAATTATCTCTTTACCTGTTTCTTTAACTTTCCATTTTACAAAACTAAAGGTTGATGGAATTTCCTCATATTCAATTTCTGAATCTGCAAGGGTTGTCTGTAATTTAGGATCCCAGTTATTTATTCTGGCATTTTCATAAATCATTCCTTTCTTAAACAAATCAATAAACGTGGACTGGGTTATCTCCCTGTATTCCTCTGAATCTGTTTTATATACTGACCCAAGGTGGTTGCCTTCTTTGTAAGATGTAAAAGAAATTCCCAACTTAGCAAAAGTATCTTCTGTTTCGCTTGAAGTTTCTTCAAGAAGTTTTTTGCAATAATTTAAAAATTCTTCCCTTGAAAGTTTAAATGCAGAAACATCAAATTTTTTTTCAACTCCAATCTCAATTGGAAGCCCGTTTCTATCTAATCCTAAGGGGAAAATAACATCAAACCCCTTCATTCTTTTGAACCTTGCAAAAAAGTCCATATAGGCATAGGTGACTGCCTGTCCAATATGAACAGCTGCATTGACATATGGAGGAGGTGTATCAATTGAATAGATTTTTTTCTTTGAAGTTGGACTTACTCTAAACATCTCTGCTTTCTTCCATTTTTCAACAATTTCCTTTTCAATTTCTGGGGTCCAGTTTTTAATATTCTTAAGGTCCATAGAGATAATCATCCACCAAACTTTTAAAAACTATCTCTCTTTAAAATATTCATGGCATCAGACAACAAAATAAGCCTTCCAGGAGGATTCGGAGGGTTGATGAGATACAGTGAAGAATATGAAAGCTATGTTAATTTGAAACCCGCATATGTGGTTTTATTTGTAATTTTAATCGTAGCATTCAGGATAGCAATGCCCTTCATTTTCAAATAAATTCAATAAATTTAACTTTCTAAGATTTACAAAATGTTTCCAGGAGTTGACCCAAGACAGATGCAAGGAATGCTCAAAAAAATGGGCATTTCTCAGGAGGATGTAGATGCTTCTAGAGTTATAATTGAAAAAACCGACAATTCTAGAATAATTATTGACAATCCTTCTGTTCAAAAAATAAAAATGCAGGGGCAGGAAACTTTTCAAATTGCAGGAAATATCTCTGAAGAATCTGGAGAAGTTGGAATATCTGAAGAAGATATTCAAACAATAATTGAAAAAACAGGCGTTTCAGAAAAAAAAGCACGAAAAACTCTTGAAGAAACAGGGGATTTGGCAGAAGCAATTCTAAAATTAAGCAAATAAACAAAAACTATCAAAATTACTTTCACTCCTTGAAAACAGCAAAAGATATATAAATATTAAGCACTTGGTAAATTACACTTCTAAATGGGTTATTTTAAATAGGAGGGGAAAGGGCAAATTATATTAATGGAAGAAATTATTCAAGAGAAAATAAGTGCTGATCACCTATTATATGTAAGTTTAAAATACACAAAGACTTGTGATGTCATAAAAAATCTTATTCTGAGATGGAGAAAAATGATTGAAACAGCTATAGAAGAGATTCTAAAACACGCAAAGAAAAGAAAAAAAGTAAGCTCAATCTCCTCAAATCCGCTAGGAAAAATAGAGGAAGTTAAAAAATTATTCAAAAAGGATAAAAATTTTCTTGATGTTCTTGAAATGTATGAAATGTTTAGAAAAATAGATGAATTAAGAACTGAAAGAATAGGAGAATTTAGGAAGAATGTGGCTCTTAGAATTTTTTATCAGGGAAAAGAAATAAATGTTGACTTGGAAAAACTAAAAGAATACGCCGAGAAGTTAGAAAAGTTTATAAGCACTACAAAACAATTTCTTCTGTCAAAGTAGATTAAAAGCTTCTACGAAAAGTTACAAAAATGAACAAGGTAATTGTGATAACTTCAGGAAAAGGGGGTGTTGGTAAAACTACAACTGCTATAAATCTAGGTGCAGCCATAAATTATTTTGGAAAAGATGTTCTGATAATTGATGGAAATTTATCCACTCCAAATATTGGAATTCACCTTAATTCCCCAGAAGTCCCTATAAATCTAAATCATGTCTTGCTTGGAAAAGCAGACCCAATAGAAGCAGTTTATGAGCATGAATCTGGACTTAAAGTAATGCCTTCTTCTCTTTCAATAAAAGAACTAAAGAGAGTAAAACCGAACAAAATAGGTGATTTCAAAAAAGACTTCAAAAAAATATCAGAGTATGTTATTGTTGATAGTGCTGCAGGATTGGGCGATGAAACTCTTGCTGCTATGGATTTAGCAGATGAGCTTATAATAATCACAAATGCTGAAATGCCTGCAATAACAGATGCTCTTAAGACAATAAAACTTGCTGAAGAAATGAAAAAAACAGTCATGGGAGTTATAGTTACAAGAGTTAGAAAAGACAATATAGAAATGACTCCTGAAGCAGTAAAAGATATGCTTGAAACTAATATTCTAGGAATGATTCCAGAAGATATAAATGTTAAAAGATCAATGAATCAAAAAGACGCAATAGTTCACACTCATCCAAAATCTAATGCTTCCAGAGCTTACAAAGAAATAGCAGCTAGAATAGTAGATGCAGAATATGATTCTGACAAAGACAGGCTCCCTTTCTGGAAGAGATTTATGAAAAGAACTTATTAATTGTACATTTATCCATGTTTGTAAGATATTTTAATTATATATTATCACGCAAACTTAAATTATTATAACTATATCGGGTTATCAATAACTAATAATCCTTATCCAGATAATTTAATCAAAGAAAGATTAACTAATTCTGCATCCATTCTGAATTTCTTTCTCAGGAGAAATTAAAATAACTTTTATTTCTTTTCCTGAATTATCATGTGAAACAGCAGCCAACAACATCCCATGGCTTTCAATCCCCCTCATCAATCTGGGTTTTAAATTCACAAAAAAAACTATCTTCTTATTTTTCAATTCTTCTTTAGAATAAAACTCTTTAATTCCAGCGCAGATTATTCTCTCTCCAATTTCAGGACCAACATCCAAAGTTAATTTGTAGAGTTTATCTGCTCCTAGAATCTCTTCCACTTTTTTAATTTGAGCGATTCTCAAATCAAGTTTCTGCCATTCATTAAATTCAATTATTCCTTCCATGAAGAATCCAAGAAAAACAAGTTTAAAAAATTAATTATTAATTTTTACATAGCTGCACATTCTCCACCAACTTGATTACAACACCAAACAGTTCTCATCTGCGTTACATATCCAGAAACACAATATGCTTGGTCAGTCTCTCTAGGATATATAGCTCCATAAGAATCATATCCACATATAAAACTAGGATCATCTGTTGTTAAACAAGCACATTCAGGCATCCATCCAGACCAACTACAAGCAAAACCAACATCAACAGTCACACAACTCCATGCACTTCCACTCCAATGCAAAACCTGGTTTGTTCCAGAACATGTAATAGGTATTGAGATACAACTCCATGCACTTCCACTCCAAGTAAGCATTCCTGTACAAGGAGCAGTTATTTCTCCCATTGTATGAGTTCCTCCAGAAGCATAAACTCCCATTGCTAAAACTAAAATTATTGTTAAAGCACTAGTAAAATAGAGAAATTTGTTTGAAACATTCAACTCTATTTTTTTCACTATTTTATCCATTTTATTATTAGTATTTTTGATTATTTAAATTTAATGTTAAGACAAGGTTTTACACTGCCAAGAGGAACCAGACCATGAAATCCCTTGTGCTGCACCAGTACAAGAAGGTATTGAAGCAGATATACAACTCCAACCCCCACCACTGGATCCAACAAGCATCCCTGTGCAAGGACCAGTTAACTCTCCAGACGTATGCATTTGAACACTTGTACCATAAGCATAAACACCCATTCCTATTAACAAAAATGATATAAATACACCTATAATTGCATAAAGCGTCTTCAAAGAAATAACTACTTTCACCATCTTATTAAAATCAAGGATTATTCTTTTAAATACTTTTTGCTAATCCTCTTCTTTAAATCTTCTGAAACAAAATCTCCCCTTTTTTTATCTTGCTCTTTTCACTAAGGGGGATTTTAATATTTTTGAATTCAATTTTAAACTGAAATTGTTTTGCAATTTTCTCTGAGGTTGAAGGAATAAATGGAAAAAGCAGAATTGCAATTGCTTTTATAGAATCAGCCAATTCATATAAAACTTTTTTGTCTTTAGTCTCCCATGGTTTCTTTTTCTGAACATATTCATTGCAAATATCAATAAATGCAAAAATCTCATTTAGCACCTTGTCAAATTCAAACCCTTCAAATAATCTTTCTATTTTCTTTATATTCAATTTTTTCAAAAGTTTATTCTCGCATTTCTCAATTCCATTTTTCTCAATTAAACTAGAAACTCTTGAAACCAAATTACCAAGTTTGTTTGCAAGTTCATTATTATGCCTTTCAACTAAGATTTCTTCGGAATAATCAGAATCATCAAAAACAGAGCATTTCAATAAAGAATATCTTACTGAATCGGGATTGTATTTTTCCAAAAGTTTAAGAGGGTCAATAACATTTCCTAAACTCTTGCTTATTTTCTTCCCTCCAAGATTTAAGTATCCATGAACCAAGAGTTTTTCTGGCAATTCATATTCTGCAGAGAGTAATAATGCGGGCCATATAACAGAATGAAACCAATTAATTCCCTTTCCAATAACATGAACATCAGCAGGCCAATATTTTTTATTTTTATCTTTTAATCCAGAAATATAATTTATCAAAGCATCCACCCAGACATAAACCTTGAAATTCTTATCATTTGGGAAATCAATTCCCCAATCAACATTTTTCCTGCTAACACAAAGGTCATTTAATCCTTCTTCAACTCTTTTCATTATTTCATTTTTTCTTTCTTCTGGAATTACATATTTTGGAATTATTTTTAAGAGTTTATTTTGATATTTACTCAATTTAAAAAAATATGCCTCTTCTTTTCTGAATTCCAGCTCTTTATTGTGCTCTGGGCATTTTCCATTAACTAAATCCTTCTCTGTCTTATATTCCTCACAACCAGTGCAGTACCATCCCTCATACTTCCCCAGGTATATATCTCCTTTATCTATTATCTTTTTAATTATCTTTTGAACAACAATTGCATGATCTTTTGCACTTGTTCTAATAAAAGCATCATAGCTTATATTCAATTTTTTACATAATTCTAAGAAGAAACCAGTATTTTTATCAACAAATTCTTTCACATTAAACCCTGCTTTTTCTGCTGCTTCAACATTTTTTTGAGCATTTTCATCAACTCCTGTTAAAAAAAACACATCTTCTTCTTTTAATCTGTGATATCTTGCTATAGCATCTGCTAAGGTTTTCTCAAATGCATGCCCAATATGGGGTCTTGCATTTACATAATCTATAGCTGTAGTAACATAAAATTTTTTTGCCATAAAAAAACAATAGAAATAGAATATAAAAAGTTAATTATTCAGAGTGAAATCTCTCAAGATAGGCTTCAAGGGAAACACCCTTTTTTGATCTATCATAAAGATCTGCATCTTTTACATAATTATTACCAAATACATCCTTAATAGCAGATAAGACTATTTTAGGAGAGCACTTACTATCATAAATCTCGCATAAATATCTAAAATCGGTTCCACTAACTTTTCCTTCAAAAGACTGAATTTTCTCAAAATTAAAATTTATAATTGATTTCCCCTGAACTTTATCAATAATCCTTTTTATCTTCTCTTCCCTAAATTTATCATCAATTATATCAAAATAATATCTAACTTTTTGAAAATCCTCAGAACTTTCAGGAGAAACTTTCCAGTTGTACCTTAGATGTCTGCTATTTTTTAGGACTTGTATCATAAATTTTCAACATAATCTCTATATATAAGATTTATTATAAAACAGGATATAATAAGATTTATAATACACAAACCTTTTAAAATAAACCCCCTATAGAATTAAAATGTTCTCAAAAAAGACTTGCCAAAGATGTGGAAGAAAAACAAGCAAAGATAATAGCTTTTGCCCTAGTTGTGGAACCCCCCTAAAAAGGAACCAAAGAAGAGAAGAATTTGGAATGCTAGGGGAAGATGATTCTTTCAATGAGATAAATCCCTTTTCAAATTCCATTTTTGGAGGAATGGGGGGATTTGGAGGAATTAATGAAGGTTTTATGAACAAAATATTTTCAAATGCAATGAAAATGGTTGAAGAAATGGAAAGAGAAAAACAAAGAGGAATTAAACCGCAAAATCATAGCGGCAATAATCTTCCAAGAACAAAGATTAAATTGATGATAAATGGTAAAGAAATAAACCTAAACAATGGAATTGGAGAACCTCAAAACAATGAGAAAAAAGAAGTGCAAAAAACAATAAAATTCAAAAATTTCTCAGATGAACAAATAAAAAAATTCTCTAAACTTCCAAAAAAACAGCCAAAAACAGATTTGAAAAGAATCGCAGATAAAATAAGTTATGAAATTGAAATTCCAGAAGTTGATTCAATTGAAGATATTTCAATAACCCATTTAGAAGACAGTATAGAGATGAAAGCAATTGCAAAGGATAAAGCTTATTCAAAATCAATACCAATAAATCTCCCTATAGTAAACTACGCTTTTTCAAAGGGATTGCTCGTTCTTGAATTTAAAGGAAATTGAGATTCTCACAAAACTTATAAATAGTTCAATTTTTTGAACTTTGTATGAGGCTATAACTCAGTCTGGCTAGAGTACTGCTCTGATAAGGCAGAAGTCCTCGGTTCAAATCCGAGTAGCCTCATTTATACCTAAATCCCTTTTTTAGAAATCTTATTCAATTCTCTTACAATTTCCTTCATTCCAGTAGAACCAAAGCTTCTTTCTCCTCTTTCTGTCTGTGAAAGTTTCTTCACCTCTACTATCTTTGCCTTAACAATTGGCACCAAGATTATTTGAGCTATTCTCATTCCTTTCTCAATTTCAATTGTCTTATCATTCATATTAACAAGCATTATTGACACTTCCCCTCTAAATCCGCTGTCAAAAGTCCCTGCAACAGTGTGTACATTCATCTTTTGAACAATTCCAGCCCTATCTCTAACAATTCCCACATATCCATCAGGCACTTCAATTGCAATTCCTGTACTTACTTTTTTTTGATCAAATGGAAAAATACTAACATTTTCTATTGCTTTTAAGTCAAAACCAGCATCACTACCAAGAGCATACTCTGGAGAATCTGCATTCTTGGATAATTTAAGGAAATTAAGAGCAATTACACCTTCTTTTTTAGCACTCTTTTTCATAAACCAAAAAAATAACTAAACTTTATAAATTATTCTGAAAATTATGCTATCTAAATTTATTTAAATTAAAGATTGTTAATCATAATGTGGTAGAAGATTTAACTGGCAAAGTAACTGCAGATATGATACTAAAAGAGGGTGTTAAATTAGAAGAACTAGGTAGCAATTTCAATCCTTCTTCTCCTGAATTAGGAGAACTTTTTGAAAGAGTACATGAAAGGCAAAGATTTCTTCAAGAACTCAAAAAGATTTCAAATAAAGACTTGGAACTATATTTAAAACCCCTTCATCCAAACTACAGCAGATAACTAAAAAGCTTAAAGCTTCAACCTCAAGCTTTTTAAATCAACTTTTTCTAAAATAAATATGGCAGATAAGAAACAAAAAGAAATTGCAAAAGAAAATCAAAAAAGTGCAAAGGGAATGTATTACTACATAAGACAAGCTTGGAAAAAACCAGATCAGAAAGTTCTTATGAAAAGAATGGAAGAGTGGAGAAAAGAACCTGCTCAAGTTAATGTTGAGAAACCTTTGAGATTAGATAGAGCAAGGTCTCTTGGATACAAAGACAAAACAGGATTTATAGTTATAAGAGTAAGAGTAAAAAGAGGAGGACACAAAAGACCTAGACCTAACAAAGGAAGAAGAGGTGCAAGAATGCACACAAGAAAAAATTTAAAGATGTCCTATAAATGGATTGCTGAACAAAGAGTTGCAAATGCTCACAAAAATCTTGAAGTTTTAAATTCATATGAAGTTGGAAAAGACGGAATAAATTATTTCTATGAAGTAATTTGTGTTGACCCCGAAAGACCAGAAATAAAAAATGATAAAACAATAAACTGGATAACAAAAGGGGCAAATAAAAACAGAGTATTCAGAGGACTTACAAGTTCTGCTAAAAAATCAAGAGGATTGAGAAGCAAAGACCCAACAAACAAAAATCGTCCAAGTGTAAGAGCTGGAGAAATACCAAACCCTGTTTCTGGAAGAAGATACGCTATGCATAATTAAGAGAGAAATTTACCATTCCCCAAAACTTATTTAAATCCCTTCTTTCTTCTTTATAAATGTCATCAAAAAAACATTTCAATCCTGAACAAGCAAAAGAAATTTCTAAAAAATTAAAAATTAACTGGTTAAAAGTCAAATATAATTTGGAACAATTTAGGCATGGGATGGATATTGAATTAGAACACGGAAAAGTTGATAGAGATACAAATGTTACAAATGATAATCCTTTGATGACAGGAAAAATTGCTCTTGCTCATTTAAACGAATTTCCAGATTATTATAACAGATTAGATAAATTAGAAACAGCCGCAGAAAAATTCTGGAAAAATAAAAATAAATTGAAAAAATGAATTAATATGGCAGAAAAAAAAGAAATTTACAAATGCGAGATATGCGGAAATATTGTTGAAGTTGTGCACGATGGAGGCGGGGTGTTAATCTGCTGCGGGCAACCTATGAAACTACAAAAAGAAAATGAAGTTGATGCTTCTCATGAAAAACATGTTCCAATAATTAATGGAAAAAAAGTAAAAGTAGGTTCTGAGAAACATCCAATGACTGCAGAACATTATATTGAATGGATTGAAGCAACATCTGAAGAGGGAGAAACTGCAAAGATATTTCTAATGCCAGACTCAAAACCAGAAGCAAAGTTTTCTTTTAAGCCAGTAACTGCAAGAGCCTATTGTAACTTACACGGTTTGTGGAAAAGTAAAGAAGAGTAAATAAGAATAATTAAAAACTTAATCTTCTAAGATAATTTATGTT
>Ga0315284_10003736_pt1 | contig 21609 bp, 11 predicted proteins | sample YL17G09_16_MG_FD_203696 | JGI IMG/M metagenome (GOLD analysis project Ga0315284, IMG submission 203696) | Sediment microbial communities from Yellowstone Lake, YNP, Wyoming, USA - YL17G09_16 | ecosystem: Environmental > Aquatic > Freshwater > Lake > Sediment | place: USA: Wyoming | collected... | reverse complement strand
TGTATTATTGAAATTGATATTTGCATTGGCAACTATCAGAGTACCATTGGCAAAGGTAGAAACTACATTAGCTCCTCCGCCACCAACAGCCGCTGTATTTACAGAGAATGAAATATTGGCAGCAGTCGTACCATTTGCTGTTGCTACAACATTTACTGTTGCTGTATTATTGAAATTGATATTGGCATTAGCAACAACAAGTGTTCCATTGGCATATGTAGAAGCTACGTTAGCACCACTTCCGCCACCGCCACCGGAAGGACCAGAAGGACCAGAAGGACCTTGCGGTCCTGTAGTAATACCACCAAACTTGACGTTGGCAATTTTATGAGTTTCGGTAACAATGATCTTCATGTTATATTGTTACCTGAGGAGATACAGTGATAATACCTTCTACAATTCTAGTTACTACATTGGCAACATCTTTCATTTTGATATCATAGACATAACGTCCTGCAGCAACATTGGTAGTATTCGCTGCCGTCATGGCAAGAGTAACCAGACCATTAGAGCCATCAGTAATGGTTACATCAATATTAGCAGTTGCGTTTGCAGAATAATAGGATTTGCGAAACTGGCTAGTAAAGACATATCCCACGACATTCAACAAAGATCCGTCTGTTGCGGTCAATGTCAAAGTAGTGTTATAATCTGCTCCCTGATTCAAATATAAATCAGTATATGCCATTTTCTTAAATCCTTAGAATAATTGTAATCACCAATATTTAGGTGAAGTTATGTGTATTGGAAGATTACTTTACCAGCGCCACCAGTAGATCCAGCAGAATATGGAGTGCCACCAGTTGCACCATCACCACCGGCTAGCCCACTTGAAATAGATCCAGATAAACCAGCACCACCAGCACCACCAGTACCTGGGTTGCCCGCCGTGCCAGCAGTTCCGGTGGTTCCAGGAACAGTATTAACTACGTTGCCGCCGCTGGCACTCGCGCCACCAGCACCACCAGCACCACTACCAGCACCTAATGCTCCAATACCACCTAAGCCACCATCAGCTGACATTGTGGTAATGGATTGAGTTCCACTTGAGACACTAGATGCGCCACCTGCAGATCCACTGGCTGCTTGATTACCACCAGAATCGCCAGCACCACCGGCACCACCGGCACCGACGGTGTATGTAAAGGTCTTTTGTCCAACACAAGATATAGAGCTTCTGGAAAGAGCACCACTTCCACCACCGCCGCCGCCGCCCAGATTCGTTTCTTTGATATTGGTGCTGCCGCCGCCACCGCCACCGCCAGCGCCGAATATTTCAACGATGACTGCAGTTGCTCCATCAGGAATTGTTTCTGTTGCACCCGATACAGCAGATGTGTATGTATGAGTAGCGCCAGCAAATTTGGTGGCACCATAAAAATCATAGAAGTGGAGAGTTCCAGATGTGGGAATGGCAACAGAAGTTCCATTGGCTTGACCAACTCCAACAATACCTGCGCCAGCAAGATAGCTAAGAAATGGTGCAGCACCACCGAATTCAGTCTTAATTTGACTAAGAAGAATGGTTCCACTAGATGGAAGAGTCATTACTTTCTCTCTAGGTTCTTAAGTCTATCATCCAGTGCTTTGATTGCTTCTATTAGAATAGGAATTAGCTTATTATAAGAAACACTTAGATATTTGTCTGCACTTTCTGAAACAGCAGAAGGATATATTTGTTCAACATCCTGAGCTATGACACCAACCTGCAATCTAGTATCCTTAGAAACTTTTTCGAGACCTAAACCATTCCAAGTGTATTCAACACCACGAACTCTACTCAATTTTCCAATTGGATCATAAATTGGTCCCACAATATTCTTAAATCTAGCATCAGATGTAGCAGCAAAGTCACCTGCTGTTACTGTTGTGCCATTATATGTGAATGCAGCTGCGCCTGTGATGGTTGTTGCTGCAGAATAGTGGGCAACATAAGTTGATGCCTGCGAAACTAGAGTTCCAGGACCAGTAGGACCTTGCGGACCTGTTGAACCAGTAGGACCCTGCGGACCTTGAGGACCCTGCGGACCTGTTGAACCAGTGCCACCAGTTGAACCCGCTGGACCTTGTGGTCCTTGTGCTCCAGTAGCACCAGTTGGTCCCTGTGGTCCTTGTGGTCCCTGCGGTCCCTGCGGACCAGTGCTACCCGCACCACCAGTAGGACCTTGAGGACCTTGCGCTCCTGTTGAACCAGTACCACCAGTAGGACCTTGAGGACCTTGCGCTCCTGCTGTTCCCGCAGGACCTTGAGGACCTTGCGCTCCTGCTGTTCCAGAAGGACCTTGAGGACCCTGAGGACCAAGAACACCAGCAGAAGTATTGAGTGAGAAGGAAATATTAGCTGCCTTCATTGTCCCATTTGCCGTTACAGAAACATTAACAGTTGCGGTATTGTTAAAATTCAAATTGGCATTTGCCATTATCAAACCAGCATTGGCAAGAACGGCTACAAGGTTTGCTGCTAGATTTGCCTGAATATATGCAGCGTTGGCAGTGGTTCCACTGTTTGCTATGTTAGACGCATTGTTAGCAGCATTGTATGCTAGATTTGCCTGTTCCCACGCCCAAGCAACAGAGTTAGCGGAGCCAACCGCAGTTAGAGAAGTGTTACTTACAGAATCAGCAATGTTTGCTGTTGTAATAACAGTTGTATAACCATTGGCGACATTAGCCGTTGTTTGAAATACATTAGCAGTCTGATTAAATTTGAAATCAGCATTACCATTTGTTGTTCCTTGAATACCAACGATGTGTATATCACCAGAGGTAGCAAGTCCACTACGAAGAACAAATGTATCAGAAGAAGATACAGTATTACCCACAGTTGTCGTTGTTCCATTAATTATTACGTTATTGAACGTAGCATTTCCATTGACAATCTGGAAGACTTTAGTTGGATCTAAGAATAGAGTTGTAAGACTTGCGTTAGTTGTAATAGAAACAACTGAAGCATTAAGAGTCGTAACATTGGCTTGAGTTAGCTTTGTGTTCTGAGCAACGACCAAGTCTGTAGTTACAGTGATACCATTAGCACCAATGTTACCAGCAGCGACAACGAACGCATTACCAACCGTAGAATTGGAAGCAGTTATTACTCCGGTGACAAAAGAGTTTACCGTGTTACTTAAGGCAACATTTGATGTTGCAATAATTGCCTGAGTTATATTGGCAAGAGTGACATTAGCTTGATTTAGTTTTGTATTCTGAGCAACAACCAAGTCTTTAGTTACAGTGATACCATTAGCACCAATGTTACCAGCAGCAACCACAAAAGCATTACCAACCGTAGAATTGGAAGCAGTTATTACTCCGGTGACAAAAGAGTTTACGGTATTGCTTAAGGCAACATTTGATGTTAAGATAATTGCCTGAGTTATATTGGCAATATTGAGATTGGCAGATTGAAGGACAGATAGATTACCAGCAATGATCGCATTATTTGTAATATTCAAGGCAGTTGCAGTATTGGTTAGAAACAAAACTCCCTTGAGTTCTGTGTTACCAGTATTTGACATTAAGAACACATTAGCAACATTGACTATAGCATTACCATTGATGGTACTAACCAATCTGGTATTGGCAAGATTAGATCCTGTGACCAATAACAAACCATTAGCTAGCAAACTTGCATTAGCTATAATAGTTGGAGAAGTAATGACATTGGCAGCAGCCAAAGAACTACCCACACCTGTCATTGTTAGATTACCAAACGCGCTCTCATCACCAGTAGTGATAGAGGATCCCATAGTTGTCACGCCAGACAACAAAGTATTGCCAACAACAGAAAGAGTTGTTCCAGTTGCACCAGAGATTAATAGTGTGCCGGTCGCAAGAGTGAAGTTTCCTCCATCCTTATAATAGTTTCCATTGCGCAATTCATTCACTGAATTCGCAAGATTATTATCTACAATTCTCCAATCATTGAATGTATTAGATAATGCAATTAAATTGATATTGGCATTTGCCATCTGTTATACTCTTATTTGTGAACCAGTGAACTTAGAAGCTTTTTAATTTCCGCCAGATCACCCCTGATGGTATTTATTTCATTTTCACGAGCCTGTTCTTTTTGAAGATCAAGCATTCTTTTCTCATGTTTTCTAACAATAGAATGATCTGTATTCAAGATCGCCTGTGTACTCATATCTCTAATTAGATTTTCATGATCAATAATCTTAGCAAATCTAGTCATAATATTAACCTGCTGGGATAGCAATAGCACGGAAGTTTTGGACCACTGGAGCAACTGTAGGATCATTTGCTGTTAGAACAATCTTAATAGAGAAGCTCTTAAATTTTCCACCGATAGGATAGGTTATTCCATTCTCAACATAAGAGACACTTCCAATACTACCAATGGCAGTTGATCCAGTATTAAAATTCAATTGAATAGGAGTACTTTGATCTGCTGAATAGATATCAAATGCTTTCGACATGATTTTCCAATTTTTATTAGTCAAAGGATCTGTATCAGAAGCAGATAGAACTTTATAGTACACACTAATGTCAGTTCCCTGAGGACGAATAACATTCATGAACACTGCAAGATCTCCGGCGTCAAAACCATCAGCTAAAGTAACTTGACGAGTAATGTATCGAGCAACACCATTACCACCAAACTTACCATCTTCAGAATAAACCTGCGCCGTCGCATTTGCTAGAGCACTTGGTTCAGATAATGTTATTGTTGGAGATGCGATATATCCAGAACCTGGATTGATAATATTAATATTAGATGAAGTTACAACATTACCAGCAAGACCAAGAACGTTTGCTGTAGCAAGGACACCACCAACTCCAGTAGGAGCAGAGAATGTGACAACTATGTTAGCTGCATTGATATGGGTGCCGGTTGTCAACATGGAGATATCGGTGTTAGCAATACTACCATTGTTGATAACATTAGTCACGGACATTAAACTCAAACGTTCCGCATGGAAGAATGGAGACACATCCGGATCAGAACTATTTAAAGTAACTTGAACCAAGCAACTATTCGCATTGCCTTCTGCAATCAAGCGACGACGATTTGAACTCAAAGAAGAATTGATTAAATCGCCACCAAAATTATATGGAGAATTGACTTCTACTGATAGGAACCCAGAATCTTGTGCAAGAGTATTAGAAACAGTTGTCTTCAATCCATATAATATGTTGGCAGCTGGGAAAGTTAGATCACCGCTATGCAGCAATGCAATATCCATGAAAGTATTTTGTGTAGGAGGTTCTACTGCGAAAGTTAAAGCAGCAGATTGATTGCTGAAGGATGCTTTATTCAATACAAACATTAACTGTTGATTTTGAACAGGTGTCCAAGCAGAAGCATTTTGAGACTTGAATAGAGCACCAACCCATGGACTCTGGGAAACCAGACGTGTGCTATTAACAACAGTTTGACCTAGTTGAGCAATCCAAACTTGATAATCTGGTGATTCAGAATAAACAACCAAACCATATTCACTACCTGGAGAAAGAAATACTGGATCTGGGAAACTGAATTTGGTATAGGTAGATGAATTTGCAGAATCAGGGAACGTGGTCACTCCATCTGTAGTCTTAACATCTTCCCAGCGAACCGTGGTCTGTGCTCTCATTTTTGTTGTTGGGAATCCATTGTTAGTTTCTACGATGTATACGCTAATAGGAAAATGTGTTGCATTGCCAGTTGGTTTTGCTTGTAAAAATAGATCTATAGATGTGCAGAAAATACCATAGTCAGTCTTTTGGCTATTTGGCTTTGGAGTGAAGAATGTTTGTACCAGAGGATCTGCTGATGCCTGTGGATCATTACTTATCTGAGTTAGTGCTCTTGATGTTGGATCAGTAGGACTTGTCGTTGTGCTGCTGCCCGCTGACAATGGTGGAGGAGGAGCAACAACCGGAGTTCTCTTAGAATCACTTGTTGGTCCTGTACCTGATGCTTCGTATGTAGCCAATGCGCGCATAGACGCAGCATTATCAGTGTGAGAAATACCATCATTAACTGTTACCAAACGACTACCAGATTGAAATTTAGCATTATCGTCTTCAGGAATACGGAAAATGCTAGTAGCAATACCAATATCATCTACTTGAACTTGACCAATTGAATAATAAGAATTACCAAAATGACCAACCCAAGAAGTATTCAGAGTAACAACATGAGTACCAGTATCAACTGATATAATTTTTGCTAATTGACCAATACCATACCCACCAGAAAGATATATATTTTGATTGACCATGTTTGCATTAGCTTTACCAGACAATTGAATCTGATTGCCAGCGCCAGAAATTCTTGTGATGACACCATGATTGTGAAGATAATTGGCATTTAAAAAGTTCTTTGCGGTATTAGCAACGGAAATAATTCTCCCACCAATAGGAAATTTATCACCAAATACGAAATTGACGACATTAGCTCTATTAGTAGAACCAACTTTAAATATGACATTACTTATTGATGTATTGGAGAACGTTCCATGAGAAACATCAAGAGCCAATCCACCATTTGCAGAATCCCAATACACCACACGCGCCATAGATGTATTAGAATATAAATCTGGAGAGTTGTTAGACATATAAACAACATCACCAACAGCATAATCAGATGATGCGAATGAGTTTGAGCCATTCGGACCAAATGGCTGAACATTCATACACAGATAATTTTCGTCAATGTGGAGAATAGTTCCTTGCGAATTCTCACATACTACACCATATGCGTGAGTATTAACACAATAGACACCTTCTTGGTGTGTGAAGAGATTTGCTGCGGCGCCAGAAGAAATATGTAAAAATGACGCTGGTTGAACATATGCATTAATTGCTACTTGGTCAAACCAATAGTTTGCATAAGCGTAAGGACGTAGATTAAATCCTCTAATATACATCGGCAATGATCTGATATAAGGCACTACTGATCGATCAACCAAATAGTTGCCAACAGTTGTAAAAATAGGTGAAATTTTCGACATGTTATCCTATATCCTTATTTAATTACCATAGTCCTAAGTCACGCAGATCATATCCAACTGGTGATGTTAGATTTCCTGCACCCTGAATATTCACAGCTGTACCTTGTGATAACTTAGCTCCTGGAGACAACTGAATAGACGTACCAAGATTTGGCAGTGGAGTTATCTGAGACACTGTATCCTGTCCACTAATAGATCTGCCATACCAATTTTTTACAGGGTTCACTAAACCATATCCAGCACTATTTCTACCAATACGAATCCAACCAGCTCTACCATATCCACCCGGATAAGCCCAATATTCCTCATAGTTCTCATAGTCATCTAGAGTACTTACAACAACTGGTTCTGGAGGAGTTGGTTCTTGTACAGGAATTGTTGGCGCTGCCGGTGGCGCTGGCACTGGTGGTCTCTCAATTGGTGTTTCTGGTGGTAAAGTAACAATTGGGGGCATTGGACTGAAGCCAGGATCTGTTTCTGGTGTTAGTTTGCAATGTCCTTTGAATTGTCCAAATAAGAAAGGCTGAACACTAATATATGTAGTTGCAGTATTAGAAGTTATTGCGGGAGTTTCTGTGAATGCAAGACAATACGTCTTATCATTCTTCACATAAGATCCGCCAGCAGATGATTGAAATTTTGTTTCAAATGTTTGCTGGAATTTATAGGCAGACAGAGAACCTTGAGACAAGAAGCAACGTAGGTCACGATTTTTATTATCAGCAATGGTAAATCCACCGAAGTCATCAGCAATAATTCCATACTGATCTTTTGCAGTAACATTATCATTATATAGAATCTTTTCATTTGTAGCTTGAGACTCCAACACGCTCAGAGAAGAATAATATTCTAATTGTTGAATGCGCTTGTCAAGAGCACCAATATCGCGCATAGTATAGCGTTTATTCTCAACATATTTAATTCCAATTTCTTTAGGATTGGAAGTATAAGCTGGGAGTGTAATGACATACAGTGTCATTGAGTCGTCACTATCAGCAGGAGGAGTTGGATATTGAGCAGGAGTACCCTGTTTGATACGGAAGTTCTTGTCCTTGCTTAATAACAACTTATCAATACGTGGCAAATAGAATTGAAAACTCAATGTCATTGAGTGATCCGGTTGCGGAATCTTTAAACCACTTAAATTAAATGTATTGACATTTGCAGAAGAACCAATTGTGCGGGTTGGTCTAAAGTCAATAGAATCTCTTAGAGAGAATGTTCCAAACTTTGGAGAGTTATAGTATGGAATTTGCCCATTCGTATATGCAAGACCAGAATATGAATCGGCATCAAAGAATCCAACGACAGCATCATGATTGTAGTATTGAAGCATGACCACAGTCTGTCCTCTCGGAACGGCAGCACCTGCTTTTAGAACAAGAGATGCATGATCATAGTAGTTATCACGCTGACCAGAGTTGACATAATAGTTTGATGTAATATCAAGTAGCACATTTGCTACATTAGGAGCAAATGCGGTATTACCAGAATCATAAACTTTAATTAGATTGAAAACGTCTGCAACATATAGAGACTGATTAGCACCAGGAGCCATTGCCATTGCGGTATTACTTGTGAACCAAACCATTCCATTTGCAGAATCAATAAAGACCGTTGGGGCAGGAGTAGTTCCAATAACTGCGGTTCCGTTAGTATATCTATCCGTGCTTAATAGGACAGTGTTAGAAGCATTTCCTCTAATATCTTTTGTTCTACGTGCTACTGACGCCGCAGCGGCATTAGTAACTTGAACCGTGAAAATGACGTCACCAATAAAGGCAGCACTAGAACCAGTTACCAAAGTCATATGAGTGCTATCAATTTGATTAACACCATTACCAGCGGCAACTGAACCACGATTGAAATTGATAATCTCACCATTAGCGCGGTTAGAGCTTTGCTTATCACGAACAATAATCAACACATTAGTGTTTGCTGTATTATCTGGTAGGAATGCATTGGTGAATCCATAAGGAATGGTCTCACCAGTTCCCAATCCAGAACCGCTAGTGATGGATAAATTACCTGATGTGAAAGTCTGTGACCATAGATTCTTTCTATGGTAGAAATTTGCATTGGTAATAGTGTTTTGAGCAACATAGTTCTGTGGCAAAGGGAAAATCAATCTATTAAATTGTGTATCCGTCAATACCGTATTACCATGCACGTCTCGTCCACTGGCAGAAATATCCATAGCAGTATAAAGCGCAGAAGTTGCGTTCTGCATATAATACACATTAGCAGCGAATGTTGTAGGAGGATAGGTCAAAGCCTGTGTGTCTTTAATACCCCAATTTAAAGTGATATTAGAAGTTGCATTAGCATTTACAGATAGTGGACGATCTAGGAATGCAACTTTTGTAGCAGCGCCAGTATAATTGATAATAGTTCTGCTATCAATGATGCCTGCTGTATTGACAGAGACCGCGACATTTAGATATGCATTAACTGTCGTGGAGAAGTTGACTGGCATGGTAATTGAGTTAGCATTACCTGCCGTAGAGATAAATGTATTTGGAGTAATATTGATTTCAGTTACATAGGCATAGAAAGATCCTAGTCCTAGATATTCAATATCACGAACACGAGAAGTTCCTACCTTAGTTGCATTATACACATTGACATTCAGAGTATTCGCATTGGCAGTCTGGACGCAATGTAAATCTGCCTGCTGATAGTTTGTGATATCAAAGATACCTGTAGCATTACCACCAAAAACATTTGCTACCGTTAGGATATTACCAAATTCAAGAGACATACCATAATCAGTAATTGTATTTGTAGATCGTGCTTTTGGTGAGAATATCTTTTGTGTACCAACAGTTTCAAACTCAAATCCCTTGACATATGCCTTACCTGGATCAATGACAAGTGTGTATTGTGCAGAATTGGCTGGATCAGAAGCAGGAGTGATGATGAACGGACGTACAGTGAAATCGCCTGCCTGATCAAAGGTACGACGCGCAAGAGTTTTATCTAGATCGGCATAAATTGGATAGTCTACTTGTTTGGTTATTAATCCATTTTCTACACGCATTAATTCATAGAAGGCACTATCATCAATAGAAGATACAAGTCTCTTAGCAAGATTTAATTTATACTGATAGCGAGTGGCACCAGGAGCTTGATAGTTAAAACTTCCCTGAGCTGGATCAAGGAGTCTGGTATCAGAAACTTCATCAACAATTGATTCTGAAATTTCTAGACCAACACGATAGGTTGGTTTTGTGGTAGTAGAATCTAAGACAATGGTTTGCGGAGAAACCTTGACAAAGAATCCACCACTATAGAAGATACCCTCATTAATACTAGCTGAAGCCGCGCCGACACTTGCATTAGAAGTAACAAGTTGAGCTTGTGTTTGAAGACCAGAAGCAACTTGAATAACATCACCATTAGCAAATTTATTACCAGTTAGATACTTAACAATGATTGTGGGATATGTTCCTGTTGTATCTGTAGCGATAACAACTGCTTTTACAGTAGTTGAACCAGAGGCATTGATAATTAAAGTACCATTACCACCAACAAGGAAATCTGACAGATTTATGTCTACATTAGCATATTGTTGTTGAAGAGATATAGCAACAACACTTGTATCCAAAGAGATATGACCACCGAAAACCGGAGATCCATCCTGAAAAATGTGATTGCCGAATGCTTTGATCTGATTCTGTAAAATAGACTGTAGTTGAGTCAGTTCACGCGCCTGAACTGCTTTACCAGGTCTAAACAGAATACGCATATAGTTGTTGTCTTGAGCACCACCACTGGTTGCAAAGTCATCATAATACGGAGCGACATCGAACGACAGAGCCATTATGAATTCTCCATATTAGAAAGATCGTTAAATCCACTCATGAGTTTTGAAATTGTGTGATGTAGGTGTTTCATTCTTACCTTAGAACTGAATTATGATTCTGATATTTTCTGATTGACTTGGAGAACGAGTTACTGACGCTCTGTTTTCCATAAAAAGTAAATCGCCTGAAGTTAATTTTATAGCTGGAGTGGATAATGAAAATGCTGTTGTTGCCCCATATGGTGATGCATTTGAGCTAGTTGTTCCATATAGTGAAGTAAGTGCTGCAAATGTCCCATTCAAGTTATTTAGGTGTAATTGATTGGTACTTGGATCAAACCACACAACATTTGCTGTGAATGTTGCATTAGCATACAACCCTGTTGAGCTTTGGTAAGCTAGATCTCCCATAGCAAATGGTATATTTGAAGAAACCGAAGCAGAAGAACTCATTTCATAATTGGTTGCATTTGCTGCCGCGCCATTTGCCAGCAGCGGTTTTTGAATCAAAGTAATTTGTCTGTATTTGAAGAAATTTCCCAAAGAATCTACTGTCGGGATAGTACCACTCTCTGTTCCTGTGATAGTAATAGAGAACATGGCTGTTGTCGCACCCAGTTCAAGAGCAACATTAGATGCCCAGCCGCCCGAAGGACCAATTACCATATAGAGATTCGCATTAGCGCCAGTTGTTCCAACATTTGCTGTGATATTGCCTTTGGTATATCCAGAACCACCATTAAGCATGTTTATACCATAGATAGTGCCATTGGCATCTACCTGTGCCGTGAGATTCGCTCCAGTACCATCACCACTCACATTGAGAATGGCAGCAGAGAGCGTTGCTGCAGTATTATTATATCCAGTGCCACCATTGAATATTCTGACAAAATCTAGTCTACCATCAACCGCAGCAATTGCAGCATTGTCATCTTGTGTAACAGGCATCCAATCTGAAGTTAGGAAATTCTGTTTCATTCCACCAGACATCGTGTAGAGATACTTCCACTTATATGAATCTGCAGTGATAATATATGGGTCAGACGGCAATTGTCCACCGATGCCGATCTTTGGCATATCAGTAGATAGAGATTCACTATTATTATCTAGACAGACAAATACTTGATCATATGAATTGCGAACATAGAAATTCTTAGCATAGTTCGGTGCGTAATTTACTGTCTTTTGGGGAGTGTTGGATGTAAATGTTCCTGAGAAAGCTAGATTGGTGGTAATCACTGTATTGCTAACAACATTTATAACTTCTCTTAATTGAGAAAGAATATTGATACCGTCTCCGGGAAGAGTGATCAGACTATTATTTGCAAAATCAAGTAGGAATGTTGTATTGACACCAACAACATTCGAGGTATTTGTTAGAGTAACCTGACCATTGGCATTAATGGTGCTTGTAGAACTGTACATCTCAACATTCTGAGAGAACTGATCGTATTTTGTATTGGCAACCCAATCTTTACGACGAATAACAAGACTTGTATTAGTTAGAAAGAGTTTTTTAATAGCAATCAAATCTCTACGAACCTGATTCTCATATTCAATGCTCTGAACAGGAGTTTCAACAAGAGTGTCATTTGCTGCCCAAGCAGCATTTCTTCCGATACCAAGATATGTACTTTCGTTGTTCTCTGTAGTCAAATCGGCAAGCATGTCCGCAGCTAATCTCACCCTCTGTTGGATGGTTAGTGTGCTCATTGTTGATAAAACTGCAGGCATATATCTACTCCGTGATTACTCTTATTTAGGAGCTTGTACGATTGTGTAACTAGCACCATTCATGCTTGGGAAAACAGACAGCATTATATTAGAAACATTCACTTGGAATATCGTATTTACAGACAGACTATTCTGAGCCACAACCTGTACAAGTGACAATTGAATATTTCCATTGACATTCAATTGAACAAGATCATTCACTGCAATATTACCCAGTACATTGGTACTTACTATGACATTTGATGTGTTAGTAACGTTTGCTGGATTCGTGAAGATGAAATTGGTATTGGCATCCAAATACGCAATATTGCCATTGCCAATACCAGTGATAGTCTTGGTATGTAGTCTGCGGCTTGAATCGGTAGTATTGAAGACAACCATATCACCAACATTACCAACAGATCCAAATGAATTCTGTGTACCAAACATTGTATGTAAACCATAATATTGGTTTGGTGTAATTGAATTTCCGGTGTTAGTATCTAATTGAGGACCCCAAAGATAAATCATATTAGATGAATTTCCTGCATATGTAGGATAACTCAATGAAGCACTAGTTGTAGCAAAACTTACTCCGAAACGAAGTTGTGTATTTGAACCCAAAGTAACCGTTGTTGCCAAACGATGCCAACCATTTGAATTAGCAACAGGAGTGATGGACCAACCACGTTGCCTTGACTGAGTGCCAGTGTTACTATTGGCAAGAAACGTCATAGGACTTGCTGCAGTATTGAATGTAGTTACCGCTGCATTATCATTACCACCAGTTATATCTGAAATTATTGAGAGAAACTGATTTGCACCATTAGAACTACCAAACTTAGCATATATTGAGAATGTTACATTTGCGTTAGCTACTTGTTGCCCAACTGGATTTTCAGCTCCCACCCAATCGTGAGATAGTCCATAAAATGCTAATGGAGAAGTATTCTCAGTCATTCTAACAACATTTGAAGTTGATCCATCAGGAGCTAATATTCCTGTAGGAGAATTAACTATTAGAGTATTAGCAGCAGTGCGTATCCAATATGTGCTATTTGATAGTGGCTTCATAGTTGTTAGCGGTGTGTTACCAGCATTCAATATAGAATACCAACCATTACCATTTCCAGTATTAGAAAAGTATTGCCCATCAACGCCAATATTTCCAGCAGCATTTGTAGAAATACTAATATTACTAACGGCGTTGAGTGAGATATTCTCATCAGCAATGATAGAATATTGCCCCAACATATCCATTCCTGGCGGATGAATTAATTGCATCAAAGTGTTCTTGTATTCTGACAATGCCTTTTCTACAACAATGACATAAGAATAGTTGTGATATTTATCTGAGTCTTGAAGATACATATCTGAACTTGGCATTCCATCTGTGTTCAAATAGAATCCTGGGAATTTAATTAAACCATTCAAGAAAATTGCAGTAGCCTTTGCTTTACCATCACCATAGGTTTTGACGTTTCCAGTAGCAGAAATGTTAACTCTAGCATTAAGCGTTGTAGCAACAAGATTAGCAAAGACATTTAGTGCTCCCTGATAGTCGTATAATCTAAGAACACCTGAAGTCACATTATAGGAGTCAATGTATGCGCTATAACTTGCCGCATTTATACTAGCTCCTTGATATAGTTTAGTGTCTACAACAAATGAAGTATTTGCTGGCAATGTATTAATAATGACATCTTGTATTCTTAGAGATATATTTGGAGTTGAAATATAATCAAATCCACGACTTGTGATTCTGAAATCACTAATCAAACCAATTTTGTCGACGGCAATATTGAATTGTGCACCTTGACCAAATCCATACGCTGTTAGAACAGCATTAGACCCGGCTGAGGAATTAGAAACATTTGTACTATTAGCAATAATTAAATTTATAGGAAGTTGAATATATCCTTCCCCTCTATTAGTGATAGTAACACTGCTGATAACGTTTGCTGTTGTTTGGAATGTGAAAGTAGCATTATATCCAATGGCTGATGGTACTACAATTGTATCAGTCACATTGCTATATCCTGTTCCACCGGAACCAATAACCACATTACAAACATATCCAAGCTCAGAAATATAGCTCAATACATTAGCTAGCAATGCAGTATTGCCAGTGTTAGCAGTGTCAGTAGTGTAATCTGAATAATAGAATGTTGAGAGATTTAGAGTAGGTACTGCTGTATATCCACCACCGCCATTGATGACATTCATTGATGTGATTGCAGCAAACTGAACATTTGCAAATGAAAATGCATTTTGTAGAGGAGTATTGGCATTAGAAAATGCCAAATTTAAGAATGCGTAGTCTGCAGCACTAATAGTTGAATTTTGTTTATATATGATTGCATCAGTATTCAATAATAGAAATATAGAATTTGTAGAATCAAATGCTTGCACAATAACATTTGCGCCTGCTCCAGTGTTATCAGCTGGATCATTTACGACTCTTGATATTGTGTTCGGAAACACACGATAGCCACAACCACCATATTGGACAGTAACTCCAGTGATAGATCCAGAAGTTACATTTCCGACAAATGCCGTTGCTTTACGTGCCTGAACATCGCCTGAAGCAAGACCACCAGTAATAACAACAGGATCACCAAGATATGTGAAATTTCCACCAGAATCCTTAACATACCCTGTGTATTTTGTTCCACGATTATTAGGATCAATCTTTATGTCAGACAAAGCAGCAATAATCTTTTGACTGAATAATTGAGAACTACCATTGGCTGTAGTATAAGTTATATTCAAATTTTCTAATTGAGCAAATGCTTGAGTAACACCAGACACAATTAATTCTATTAGGGTGATACCAAGATCTGAATCAACCGTCTTACTGGCTGATTCAATAACACAATAAGTATTAGAAATAGAACCAACTCCAAATCTACCAACGAGTTGATTCACATCAAAATTCAATGTTTCGGCATCAAGAACCACGCGTAAAGCTTGTGGTTGAGTCCATTTACCATCAGAAGTTTTTAGAATATTGTCTTTTGGAAAATAGATACTGGCTTCTTTATTGTAAAGCACGCGAAATAAGAACTGAAGGGATTCTACACTTCCTTTCTTTTGGTAGAAATCTCTTGCTGCTTTTAGAAGCTTCTTCTCATCCAATGCTGTTGAATTTGGGAAATATGGTAGAAAGTCATTAATGTAATATTGAATAAAGGCATCTGTAGTACGGTCTATGTCTTTATATGAGAGAAGTTTCTTAGATTCTCCAATGATGGCAGAATTGTTGCTTGTCTCCATCCATTGATAATATGCTTTGAGAAACGCACCAAAGCGAGGATTATCTTCCCTAATAAATTGAGGAAGCTGACTATCAATGAAAGTTGATACAGTGTTAGTGATCGGCTCAGTCATATTAATTGTTTATATTTGTTAGTGCAACAGTGATTGCATTGATGTCATTAGGATCAATCGTTAGAATATTTGCTTTTGAAGAAGCAAATGATAGAACATCAGGTTGAATAATGAGCTTCAAGATACCGTATTGACTAGAGATTGCCGTTGGAGTAAAGTCTGTTAAAACAATTATACCACTTGTATAGTCTATGGACCCGGCAGTAGCATCTATAATAGTCTTATTGTTGTTACCATCATAATAATATGTTCTCAATATTCCAGTACGTCCGTGTAGACCTGCAACGAAGGTTGCTCCAGAGCCGCCACCACCTGTTGCTTTGATTGTTGCTGTCGTGTATTCAGAACCTGGATTATCAATAACAATAGAAGCCACTTTACCATTTACAATAATAGCATAAGCATTTGCACCTATACCATCTCCAGTAATTGTTAGAGCAGGAGCGGTAATGTAACCTGTGCCAGATGTTGCAATTTTCACTTCTTCTAGTCCAGAGAAGCTTTCTGGAGTCTCTTCAATAAAGGCTGAACGAGTAACACCGCCATTATCCAGAATACTAAATGATGGAGTGCTATAGAGTTTATCTGTTGTAGTTCCACGCTTCAGAGGAATTCCATATGTTAGGGTATATGTTTGTGATGAAGTAATACTAGGAACAAATTGTTTTTCTATGAAAACACTTGCAGTAGAAGATAGAATAGAAGCTTCTGAATCGTCTACTGATCTTAAAAGTCGTGACAAACGGAATTCTGAATTGAAAGTGTTTAGATTTAAATTAGCATGGTTATTCACGGCAGAAGAAATCAGAGTCTTGATTTCTCCTTCAGATCTCGTTGTCTGCTTTGAATCGTATTCAGCATTTATAGATAGAAGAATATAATTATAATCTACGTCTACAAATTCTGGAGTAACCGTTAGAACTGAAATTGGTTTGATTATATTGTTAATGATATATAGTTTTTGAGATTCTGTTACAGCATAACCATTCTTTGGTTTGCCAGAAATAAAGACCTTGCCATAAACTGGTGGAAGTTCTTCTTCTCCACCCCAAATAGTCACTGCATCAAAATATGGATACTTCTGATTGATCAAAGCAATGTAGTCATTCTTAGTCACTGCACGATTCTGTGCAATATATGATTTTGGTGCATTAAATTTAATGCTACTAATATCTTCAGCGGCACTTCCACCTGCGGATATAGCTACTGTTGATACATTAGAAGTAGAACTAGAGAGCAAACTGCTCTTTAGTTTGAATGTCTGTAAAGAATTTGCAGCATCAGCATTGGTGGTGATATAGCTAATAATAACAATATTACCATCCTCTAGAGCACTACCAATAACACCATCACCAAAGTATATTTGATAATTTCCATTAGTTCCTTCTTGTAGGAAATATACATTTGATGTAGCATTAACTACAGTGCTATCAGTGGCTAATGTAAAGCGTGTTTGTAGAATGTTAGTCAGGGACTTCTGGACAATCACTTGAATTGTAGAAGTATCAATCCCAGCATCAACCAAATCAAATATTTGTTTAGAATTAGTAGCCCCATCCTGAATAAATGTCTTGACTGTTGGAGAACCTTCTTTGATAATTACATTATTGAAAGCAAAGGTATTACCACTTGCATTAGCTATGATATTATCAAGCGTTACGAAATTATAAGAAACTCCATCAAGAGAATCAGATGAGAAACTAGAAAAGCGCGGCATCGTCAGCAAAACTGTAGGATCACTATTAGCTTTGGTGATAGTTACATTAACAGTAGCTTGTGATGCAACAGAAGATAGTGGTGTATATCCTAAAGACTTAGCATGAGAAACAACAGACTGACGAAGAACTGCTGTATCCAAAAACATTTCATTGGCGACCATATTCAGATAGAAAGCATTATAATGGGTATTATATGCCAAAAGATCTAATATGATATTGATACCAGCACCTTCAAAATCAAAGTCTGAAAATTGAGACTGTGATTTCATGAAAGTTTTTAGACTTGACTTTAGTGAGTCGAAATCTATATTTGTTAAATTTACTTTGCTATTGGCTGACATTTTATCTTAGTCTCTCTAGAAAGACGGAAATGGTAATTGGTGTTGGTAGAGTCAATATAGAAAATTCTATCGTGACATCATACCCTGTTTCTTGAACATTGCTTTGAACATATACTCCCAACACAGTAGCTCTTGGTTCGAAATTCGCTATGGTAAGTCTAATTTCTTGAGCTATTAAATTTGACGTTATGTTATCAACTGGTTCAAAAAGTAGTTTACGAAGGTTGCCGCCGATCTCTGGGTGGAAAGGCTTTTCGTAATTATTGATCTGAACTAGATTAATAATAGCTTGCACAACAGCATTAGCACCTGTCTTTTTAACAAGATCTTTCGTTATCGGATGAGCTCTGAATGAAACATCAAAGTCTGAATATGTTCTGGTGGTTAAAGCCATTTTGTCTACTTATGGTTATGCTTGTGCTTATTTATGTTACGTCAAGAACAATGCTCGTTCATCTCGTCTGCGCGCTAACAAACTGGCATTAGGAACCTTATCAACAAACTTCCAAGCGAGCATCGCATCAGCAGCTGCACACCAATTCTTCTCGTTGATGCGCTTTCTCATGGTGCTCCCTGAGAAACCATCTTCTCCAATGTTATACATGAAAGACAAACATGCGTCAATCATATTTTGAGTCAATGGCACAGAAATAGTCTGACGAAGCTTTGGCAGAAATTTCTTGTTGATAGCATAGCGCAGATACTCTTCGGCAGTAGCACGAGAGATCAATGTTCCAATTGTAATTGTCTGGTCAACAGCTGGTCCAGTGGTTCCATAGCCGATAGCAAACGTTGTTGCAGACCCTGGAGGATCTGGATATGCGGCAACAGTATCTGCCTTGACAACTTTTGCGAAACCCTCTTTACGTTTGATGAAAGAAAGACCATTATCGCTGATTGCCCAAGAAGATGGATCCGATAGAAAGGTATGTGTTAATGGATCAAATCCGCAGGCACTCGATGAATTGTTCGAAGAAGTATTCGATGTGTTTGAAGTATTTGAAGCAGGCGCATCAGGAGTTGTAAGAGTTCCATCACCCTTGTCCACCAAAAATTGCTGTTGTTTGTATGCCACAGCCGTTTCTGGATCGAAATCTATCAGCACAGATTTTAATGGGACCGGAACCGTCTCTGCTGCCGCCTCTCCGGTGGTCTTTGTGGCTTTACCAGCGGCAGCAGGCAATCCTGTCGCCGTTCCTGCCGCCGCAGAGGACGCTCCGGAGGCACTGGCAGCACCCTTCTTGATAGCAACATCTGAACCCTGTATTTTGACAGAAGAACCACCATTAATATCTACTCCGGAGCCTGTGAGCTTGGAGCCGCCGCCAGCCAAAAGATTCATATCGGAACCAGACTGGAAGTTTCCAGCGCCGCCAGCGGATAGATTTAGATCTCCAGAAGAAGCAATCTTCGTGTCTGCTGATGTAATATCTACGCTCTGTCCTGCTAGATGAACCGATTGTGACACAAGTGTAATATCAGTTGCAACGTCTAAATTGAGATTCTTGCTCTTGATGTTTAGATTTTCACCAACGGAGAAATTCATAGAGCCTGCAACATTAGCAGATAGATTATTGCCTGCCTCTAAAATTACATCGCCTTTTACTTTAATCAGAGCATCGTTGTCTATGGTGATCATTACTTTGCCCATGACATGCAAATGATCATCTGCCATGACTATGCTGTAGTTAGATTTGGTGACCTTCTCAACTTTTGTTCCGGTAGGAAACCATTCAACATATGATCCTGAACGATGAGCTAAATGAATTCGTTCATGTTTCGGAGTATCATCTAGTTCAAAGATATGTCCAGATTCTGTTTCATTGGCTTGATTATATGGATAGAGAGGATTATAAGCAGGATATGGTTCAGACCACTGAACACCATTTGCGGTGATCACATCTTTGTCTAGATTGGTCTTACGTGCCTTGATAACAGTATTAGCCAGATTCTCATAGCGAGCGACACCAGAGATACTTTCCTTATCAAATTCATCTGAGTTTGGATGACGTAGAGATTCCAGAACAGTATTGCTAGCAGTGTTAGCTTCTTCAATGACAATACCAGAGCCATCCTTATTATATGTGCGCTTGATTGGATGCTTTGGGGAAAGCTTTAGAGTTTCCTTAGTTCTTAGATCATGAAAGCCTGAACCTGTATCTGGCTTGCTAGTGAAATATCCAGGAACTATACCAAGAATGATTGGTGCCTGTCCATTTCTCCCATCTGCGAAAAATCCAATTACTAAATCTGCTTCTCTTGGCGTAGCAAATGCACGATCATTGTTGGAATGAACAACATGTGCCCAAGGTAGACTCTCAGATGGAATGTCTGTAAGTGATTCTGAATGCCAACCATATATACGGACTTTAACTCTACCCAAACCCAATGGGTCTTGGCGGTCTTCGACAACGCCGAAGAACCAGATGAATCCATCCATACCAAGGAAATTTTTATCTAATGATGACATTATAGTTTGATGATATTAGAAATTGTTTGAGAACTCTGAGCAGCACCAGGTAAATCTGCACCAACACTATCAGAAAGCAATTCTAATACCGTAGCGGCAATGTCTTGAGTAAATTGATGGTGAACACTAGACACAAAATATTTACCAGTTCTCATAGGATCATTGATAGTTTTATCATCTTGTACTAACATTCTGGGGATAATTAGATTAACTACCGCGCCAGCCTTGACCATAATATCGCCAGGAATGGAGATAACAACTTTGAATGTATTAAGCAAACCAAGTCTAGTAGCCGTTTGCGGCAACCAATTTTTGATATCAGCAGGATTGGATGTAGGATCTGAATCTTTTGATGTAATAAATTTGAACATATTTTCTTTAGATGTATAAAGACTATTTCCAAGACGGTTCTTCAAGTCATTGGTAGGAATTTGCTTATTCAATAAACTAGCCTTTGGTATCTGCGTAGCATTGTAGTTATATGTACCAAGTTTTCTAGTCACCAAATCTAGTACCATAAGTGTAGAAGAAAAGCTACCATTCCTCATTGCCTTTATGATGTCGAAATCCTCGACTATACTAATAAAGTTGAATGAGTTTTGATTTTCCGGGACTTCAGTGCTGATTTTTACAGATCTACTATATGTATCATATGCTGGTTTACTTATGAGATTTTCTAATGAGGTAAAATTGAATCCATCTCTATTCTCATAGAAGAAAAATAGATTTTGTTTGTCTTTGTATGCTCTAGGAGACAACCATTGAATTGCTTCTAATGGTTGCATACGTGGAACGATAATATCAAATTGACCAGTTGTCTCAGTAAAGATACCATCTTTCATCTTCTTAGGATTTACTTTTAGAGTATTGGTAAGAATATTCTTAACCATTTGATCTATTCTTAATCCTTTGAATGATTTACTCAAAACAGTCTGCGTAGATAAAATCAGTTCTTCTGAACAAAAATGCAATGTGTAGTTCTGTAGAGCATTGGTAACAAAAGTTCTATTGGAAATTTTGTAGATACGAAACGTCCTACGAATGGGCTTATCTAAACTAGGTTTATCTACATCTATTAAAATGTACTCGTTTCCATGGAGTTTAAATGAAGAAACAATGTCAGCAGCATCACCCAAAGTAACATCACCAGTCATAATTGGTGAATAGATATCTTCATACAAATTTAATTCCAGCATAATCTTCTTGACATTAATGG
>Ga0315284_10003735_pt1 | contig 21613 bp, 32 predicted proteins | sample YL17G09_16_MG_FD_203696 | JGI IMG/M metagenome (GOLD analysis project Ga0315284, IMG submission 203696) | Sediment microbial communities from Yellowstone Lake, YNP, Wyoming, USA - YL17G09_16 | ecosystem: Environmental > Aquatic > Freshwater > Lake > Sediment | place: USA: Wyoming | collected... | reverse complement strand
GAATGCGGACACGGCGGACGTGGACCCCAACGACCACATGGCGGACTGGAGCGATGTAAACAAAGAGCGGGCTGCCGACGCCCTGCATCGCATCTTTGAACTTGAAGCCCCGGACGCCATCCCCGGCTCCCCGGAGTACACGGACCCCAACCAGTTGGCGCTGCCGATGGAGAGTTTGGACGTGGACGACCCGGAGCACAACGCCCACGCCCTGTCAGGCATTCCGGTCAGCGTCGAGCGCGAGGTTCAGCGCCAGATTGATGAATACGCCCACGTCCAAGGCATCCAGATCAAGGATGTTCAGTTCGACTTCCAACAGAAGGAGCACAAGGCTTACGAGTTTCGCGTGCGCTTTCGCCCGGAGGGGGCCATGCTCGGCCTGATCGGAGACATGCGCTGCTTTCTTTGGGAGTTCCTGATGCGGGTGCGCCTCACTCCCGCTGTGTACTACGGTTTTGGGCCAGAGTTTATTATCAATCCTCCGGTGCTTGAAGATTGCCGCGCATCCCATCCGGGGTGCGTTTGCTGCCTGTTCCCGCTCTGGCTCAAGCTGCCGGAGGAAGAAGTGCCTTTTTGATATGACGCCGCTGCAACTAGCCCGCTCGCTTTTGGAAGGCAGCTTTGACTATGCGACCACCGACATCAAGCTGCCGGATGAGGTTGGGGATTTCATTATCGACTGGGGCCGCCTGAATATCCCCGACGACGCGATCTCCGAGGATGGCCGGGAGCATGACATCCACGTTACGGTGAAGTATGGTCTGCTCGACCACGAACTGCCGGAGCCGCTGAAGGAGGTTGCCAAGACCACTCAACCGTTCCCCGTTTTCATGGGCGTGGTGAGCTTGTTTACAACGAACCCCAAGTTTGATGTGGTCAAGATCGGCGTGGAGTCGCCCCAGCTTCGCCTGCTCAACAAGCGCGTGGCGGAGTTGCCCCACGAGGACACCTACCCGGATTACAAGCCGCACATCACCGTCGCTTACGTCGTCAAAGGCACCTGTGACCATCTGGAGGGGGAAGACCCCTTCAAGTCCAAGGAAATCCCGCGCCAGTTTATGGCCTACGGGATGCGCTTTCGCGGTCCAGGCGACGAGCAAGACCCCAAGCGCACCGAGGAAATGCTCCTGTTCAGCAAGACCAAGCCTGACCCGGCGCTGGGCGAGGCGGTGGTCGGTCCCCCGGCGTTGCAGATGGACCTGATTATCGACGAGATCAGGGAGGCGGCCCGCGAGTCCAACGGCGATGTGACGATTTTCGTGGCTTTGGCCAACGAAGCTCTGCGCCCGCACGGCATCCAGTTCGAGCACAAGCCGGAGCATGACTTTGGCGCTTTGGCGATAGCGAACGATGAGGGTGCGTTTTTGAAGCCGCCGCGCCCCCAGGAACTGCGCGATCCTGGCTGGCCGGATCGAATTTACGGGATGCTTCACCACGAGCTTGTCCACGTTGGCCAGATGTCGCGCATGAGCGACCCGAAGGCCGTGGCTGACAAAGCCACGGCGTGGATGACGCCCAAGGGCCACGTCAGCCAAGAGCGCTATCTCCAGCAGAAGCAGGAGGTCATGGCGTGGGCCGCCAGCATGGTGGACTCATGGCGCAGGCAGGGTCTGACCTCCGACCAGATGCTGAAGCGCCTGCGCTCCGGGGACTGGGGCTACGGCATGAAGTACTGGCACGCCCGCCGGAAGTTTCCCGACACCTTCAACCGTTTCATCAAGCAGGCCGCCGAATACATCGAGCAGTTGAAGGAAAACGCCATCGCTCAGGCGGTTACTGATGTCGACCCTTTCTCCGGCGTGGATTTTCCCGTTGATCCCGACCAGACAAGGCTGTTCTTACGTAATAACAGCAAACGGCGCGGTGAGCGCCTGATTCTGTAGTTATTGCGTGCGATGATTGGGAACCTCACAGAGCGGTTTTTGTACGAGCGCCTGCCCGACGCCGTGGTCAACGGCGACGAGCGCGGCTATATCGAGGCGGTTGTCAGCGGTTACCAAGACCGGCTGGAAGACGTTCGCGCCTACGCCAAGAATCTCGACAACTTCTGGGTGCCGGGCGCTTTACCCACGCCAGCCAACAACGTCATCCTCGTCGATTTGACGAGCCAGTTTGGCCAGTCCTACACCCGCAGCCTCGACATTGAAACGACGACGCCGTCCGCAAGCAGCACCCGGCTCACCCAGTGGGCCGCCGACCAGCTAGCGCTGCCGGTGGACGACGTAAGCAACGTCCGCTACGGCTACGACGCGCTCCGGGCGGTGGACGAGAACACGCTCTCGTGGCTCGCGGCGACGATTGGCACCCTGCTCTACCAGACGGACCTGCTGCCGGATGTCGCGACCACGAGCGCAGCCCAGATTCAACTGGTTTCCACGTGGTTCCCCCGGCTGAAGATCAAGGGCACGGCCCAGAGCTTCGACGTGCTGGGCCGCATTCTCGGCTTCGACGACGTGCGCGTGACGCCGCTCTGGTCCCGGCTCAGCCCGCGAGTCCCCGACGACGTGGGCGACCCGCAGAATGACCCCGACTTTGCCTCCGCCCCGGAGTACTTTCCCCGGCAGGAGATCGGCCCGTTCTACGACCCGTTCAACTACCGCGACGGCCCTTTCTTTTCGTGGACAGGCACCGCCAGCAATGGCACCAACAGCACGTCCTACTACACGGAGACGATCAGCGGGCACAACCCGTGGATCAACGTGGTGATTCTTGGCTCCTTGGCGGGGACCAACATCCCAGCCATCGCCAACGGTACCGCCGCGCACCCTGCCGCTGGCTCGTACGCACTTTCTGGCGGTGCGCCCTACACCAAGGCGTACGTGGACCCTCCGCTGAGCAGCGTGCGCTTTCAGGCTATCGCTGACGGCGTCGATTTCAACGGCCTGAGCGTTCATGTCTCGACCAGCGGAACCTACGCTCACATCACGGTTGTAGACAGGCTATCTGCCATCAAGTACCGGAGCAGCTACTTCGATCTGGGCCTTACGGCGGACATGGACAAGATCGAGGAAATTTTCGGCAGCCGTGGAGCCACGACCAACAAAGACCTGAAGGCGGACCCCACCCTCACCGTGGACGGCACGGCGGTCAGCCCCTATCGCCCGTGGATCAGCGGCAGCATCACTGTGGCGCAGGCCACAAGCGACTGGGTGACCAGCGACGGCAGCATTGTTTCGACGTGGGTGGCCCGGCGCGAGGCGGACCCCGGTGCGGGCGACCGGCAGTTGAACATGGACTCCGTGGTGGCGGCAGGGGTTCAGGTGACGCAGGCGTTCGAGGAAGTCAGGGCGGCCACTCGTTTGCCGCGCAGCAGCGATGCCGGATTCCTCATCGACAACACGGCCTGCTACGCTCCGTATACAAACGGCACCAACCTGTTCGTTACGGCAGCCGGTGGCACGTTCTACTCCGGCTCCAGCGCTGCCACGCCGCTGGGCGGCTACGTGGCGAACCTGACAGTCCACCTGCCGCCGGTCTTCTATGCGTCATGGCTGGCTTTCTCCCCGTACACGTACATCATCTACGCTTCGTACGATTTTGCGCCTTACGTGGCGATTGGCACCGTCGTCGCAGTCACCACCGGCAGCGTGACGTTCTATGATCCGGCCAACCATGCGGTGGCCATCTACAATGTTTTGACCCTTGGCGGCGGCCCGGCGACGGCTCCGACGGGAGGGATCATCCCCAACGGCACCATCGCCGTTCAGTCCGAGGTCAATCCGCTGAACCAGAACGAGTACCTGTATGGGATCACGGCGCAGAACACGAGCTACCGGCTCAACGGCACTTGGGATTTCAGCACGGGAACGTATGGCTTCACGACCAGCAACTTTGACGGAGTGACGGCGGCTGCTCGCTGGACGATCACCGACACCGAAGTCATCCGGCCAGAGCCTTCTGCCGCAGCCAAGGCGACGGCGGTGGAAAATGGGAGCAACTGGCAGTTCACCTGCCTTGGCCGCCCGGAGGATGAGGACAACGGGCTGATCTACGAGTGCGCCGATGATTACCCGTGGCGCAGGGAGATCGTGGTCGGCGGCGAACTGGTGGAGCTTGACTCCTACTACGCGGGCAGCGACATCGGCATTCAGCGCTTGGAGGAAGCCACCGCGTTCAATGACCAGACGGGCATCGACATTAACGTTTTCGGCATCACCAGCCCTAACACGACCCACCCACGCGTGGTCTGGGAACCCCGGTCGACGGTTCCTCTGGAGTACCACCCAGCGTACCTTGCGGTGGGCTACAGCGGGACGCTTAAGAGCCTGTCCACGCTCACCACGGCGGAGACGGACCTGATTCGTCCGCCTATTGGGCCGAGCGTGGGGGACACGGAGACGGACTACGACGTGCTGTTCCAGCCCGGCTACGGCCTGTACCACGTCGGTCTGGCCCAAGGGGTCTTGGTGGCGGACCTGCCCAAGTTCTTCGGGGCGCACCACAGCGACGGCTTGCAGTCGTGGCTGGCCTTCAACGAGCACGTCGACGACAACCTGACGGTGGTTGACCACGGGTTCCGCGCTGTGCCGTCTGTGCTGAGCGGCGTGGATTTCTCCTCGCGCATCTGGGATGCGGAGCGGGGATGGCACCTTCACCTTGCAGCCGCGCAGGTGTCCTCCAACGAGTACCGGGGCATCGTGGACGAGGTTACGGCCTCGTTCTGGATCAACCTGACCGATATTCCATCGGTCGAGACAACGGTGGTCGACCTCTCCCCCATCTTTTTCACCCTGCGGCCCGGCGGCCTCGTGGCGGCCTACTCCAAGACGCCGACCGGCACCGCTTTGATCGGCACCGCTTTCGTCGCCGACGGCCTCTGGCACTTTGTCTACCTGCGGCGCAGCGCGACCAACGCGGTCTTTGGCAGCGCCACCTTGACGCTGGCGGCTGCCGAGAACAACGTGTCAGGTGTTTACACTCCGGGTGACCCGACCACGGACGGAGCGCTGTATGTTCAAGCCTACAACGGTGCCGGTTGGAACGTTCACGATCTCCGCATCTGGAATGTCTACAAATCAGAGGACGATATGGACTTGGTGCGCTACCACGCGCCCAACGCCACCCTCTGCACCTATCGTCTGGGGTTCGTCTACACCCTCGATCATGAGGACAAGTACGGAATCAAGATTCTCCCATCAGGCTGGGCTTACCCTGACGTACTGCCCGCATGGTACCGGCGCACCAGCCAAGGGCTAGTGCTGCGCTACGACAGCATGGGGTCGTACCACGGGCAGACCCGCTTCAAAGAAGTAGGCATCGGCGACCAGCGCCCGATGCCGGACCAGTACGTCTTGGGCCAGCAGTTTGTGACGATGGTGGCGGAGGGCACCGCGCCGTTCAGCACCGACCACGGCCAGCTTCCAGGCTGGAACCCGCTCTGGCAGGTGACCAACTACGCGGGCACCTACGAAGTGCTGCCTCTGAGCGGCAGCACCGCCACCGGCATTGTTCCGGTGGCCACTCTCAGTGGCACGGTGTCCCCGTGGCCCAACTCGATGGCGCAGACGAACCCGTTCCGGCAGTACGTTTACGTGAACGGCAGCGGCACTTACAGCGGCACGGTCTTTCAGGTAGGGCTGGCCAACTACAACGGCACCACCTTCTTGCAGGCGGTCCCGCTGGCGAATCAGGCGACCGAGATACCGTCCGGTGCCTACGTGCTCATGAGCGCGACCGGCAGCGGCATTCTGGTTGCCGACCCGGTCACTAGCCGGGGCAGCATGGCTGCATACACCGGCACCAACACGACGCCGCCCCTCTACCTGTACACCAACAACCGCATCATGGCGCAGCAGGCGAACGCGTATCTCACGTGGTCGGACCAAGGTGTCAGCCCGGCGCAGCAGCACATGGACGTGTCGGCGATGCCGAGCTTGGTGACGGTGACGGCGTTTGGCACACGGCTGAACACGCCGTGCCTTGGCCGCAACGGGGTCTTGGAGTTCACCAATCGGAGCACGCTCACCCCCGGCGTCTATGAGTTGACGGTGGTGAGCGGTCAGGTGGGTCAGGCGGATGTGGACTTCGATGGCTTTACTGTTGACATCAACATCAACGACACAGTCCTTCAGCGCCGCCTGCTACGCGGCCTTGGCGGCTACAATTTCCGGGGCACGAACACCTACCAGTTCGACCTCACAGACGGAGTTGTCGGCCAGTGGCTGCTGTCCTTTGACTGGACGAACAATCTGGAGGACGACGCCAAGGGCACCAAGCGCCAGTTGGCGCTCTACTCGTACACGCTGAGCCAGATCACGACCGAATTGTTCCGCGTGCGCACTACGGTCACGCCCAAGCCGGAGATCACCAAGCTCTACACCGACAATTTCCAGCTTGGGACGACGCCCGGCGGCTGGTTTGACACCATCAACAGCTACGGCACCAGCGTTGGCTACGAGCACGAGTCGGACATCTACACGGCCAACGACACGGTGACCTCCATCTATCCGCTGGGGGACACCCTGACCGGACTGACCAACGAGCGCCGCAACGACGTGATTTACGTCGGGGCGGATGTGGTGGTGCCTGACGCAGGCAGCTTCGTCTTCCCATCCTTTGGCAGCACCGGTACGGTGTCTGTATACAATCCTCCCATGTGGATGTGGGCGGGCGCGGTGACCGCCAATCCGTCGGTGACGGTTTCAGCGAGAATGTCGTATGAGACGACGGCTGTTCGCGTGGCCTTCAGCACGGCGCTGGACTTCGGCACGCGCACCTACAGCAGCTATGCGGAAGCCAGTACAGCCAACGCCTACCGGGCCAAGATGAAGGTGGTGGGTCTGGAGCCGTGGACGACCTACTACTACGCGGTGGAGAACGCAGGCAGCTTGTATACAGATTTCACCGGGACCGTCAGCACCTTCGGCACAGGTGCTCAGAGCTTCAGCTTTGGGCTGGGTGCTTGCGAGGGCAACACGCTGGCTACGACCATCACCAACCCCCTCTGGGCGACCTTGGCGGCCAAGAATCCCCTGTTCCTGCTCCACGTCGGTGACCTTCATTACTACAACATCAACACGAACGACATCAACCGTTTCCGGGTTGCCTACGACAACGTGCTGGGCGATTCTGTCCACAAGACCTTCTGGAGCCAGCACGCGGTCGACTACGTCTACGACGACCACGACTACGGCCCTAACGATTCGGATACCACTGCGCCCGGCAAGGAGGCTTCACGGCTGGCCTACCGCGAAAGCGTGCCCCACTACCCGATGGCAGCGGGCAATGGCAACCGCGCCATCTACCACACTTTTGACGTGGGCCGCTGCCGGTTTATCGTCACGGACAACCGGTCGGAGCGCACGCCGTACTACATCGCGGACAACCCAACCAAGACGGTGCTGGGCACAGAGCAGAAGGCGTGGTTCAAGGAGCAGTTGCTCGCTTCCAATGCGGACCCGAACGTAGCGGTCACCTTCTGGGTCAACTCCTTCCCGTGGACCGGCACCGCAAGACCGCAGGCTTCGCCGCCCGTGGAGAACTGGGCAGCCTACCCGACGGAGCGGGCCGAGATCGCTACTTTCATCAAAGACAACGGCGTGCAGAACGTGTTCCTCCTGTCCGGGGACATGCACTCCTGCGCGATTGACGACGGGCGCACTTACGATTTCAGCGTGGACGGCACCAACCCCATCATCACGGTGGCCGAGGGGTACGTGGGGCACGGCCTTCCGGTGTTTCAGGCGGCCCCGCTCTGGCAGACTGCGAGCAGCAAGGGTACGCCCTACGAGATCGGCCCCATGATCGTTTCCGGGGTGCGGGACCAGTTCGGTTTGGTCACGGTCGATGACTACGGATCGAACATCCTTATCAATTTCACTGGCTACGACGGGTTCACAGGGACGATCATCAATCAGGCTGGAACCTACATGACGTATACACTTAACGGCACGGCCTCACCAAGACCATGAACCAAGTAGGCGACCAAGTCGGGCTGATGACCGCTCCGGTACCTTCCGGCAGCGCGATCTACAGCTACGCCTGGGACTTTTGGGACGGCACGAGCACGGCCACGGCGGCTCCCTTTGTGGCCAAGGTCATCAACATCGGAGGGCAGCCCGGCACTGACGAGCTTCACTACCAGTGTACCCCGGTGGCGATTGACGGCCAGCACGTCACGCTGAACGGGACCATCTGGGCCAACGGCGAACCGACGATCCTGCCCGGAGTGTCCATCAGCAACAACGACGACTACTTTGCCTACAGCACGCAGTTGAGCCTGCGGGCCATCAATCAGGACGGCGATCTATTCAGCTTCGCGTGGTACACGGGCACCACCTTTCTGGGCCTTGGCACTACGGCGGCTATCGGTTCAGCTTCCGGCACGTGGACCGGCAACGGGACGACTGTCATCGCCAATTACCCAGCGAGGGAGAACCACATCGGCCTCGTAGTGGCCAGCAGCCGCATCGTGACCTGCTACGTGACTGACACACGCGGCGGCACCACGTCGGTCGACTTTGCGCTGCGCGGCGAAGCCAACCCGCCGCCGGATGCAACCGTGGCGGCAGGCGTTGGCGGCGCATCGTTCGATGCCAGCACGCCACCCACCGCCCGCATCGGCACGGGCCAGACTGTCGACTTTACGGTTTACGTGGCACCGATGCCTTCCCACAGTATGGGCTTCCAGTGGGACTTTTCGGGCAGCAACAACTGGACGATGCCTCCGGCGACGGAGAGCGGCACCACGGCGGTACTGGCCAATGGCGGTTTTCAGAACACCGTTCACCGCGACATCAGCACGGAGGTTGTCAGCACTGGCACCAGCAAAGCGGCGACCGCCGGGGTGCGCATTGTGGCCACCAACGCGTTCAGCGGGCAACTCACGCACACGGATGCTCAGTTTGAGATCACGCTCATTGCCAACAGCATTCCCAGTTCGGTGACCGTGACCCGGAAGGTGAACAATGTGGACATCACCGGCTTTGGCCCGGTGGTGGCAGGCAGCGCGATTCAGTTCTCGGCGGTAGGCACGGACGCCGACCTCGACGTGCTTTTCTACAAGTGGCAGATTGCCCAGCCTTTCACGCCCAACCCGGTGTACTTCTGGGGGCCGAAATTCGTCTACGACACAACCGGTTACGCTGGAGGGCAGTCCGTCCAAGGCCAGCTTGCGGTGATTGACCGGCTGGGTGGGCAGTTGAACGTGGTCATCCCGGTCACGAACATCACCTGATTTTTGTAAAATATCTTGTTGACTGAGGTAGGGCCACGGTCTACAGTGCTCGTATATGGCAAAACTAACGAGCATCAACATCCCAGACGTGGCTGATAAAAAGGCCAAAACCACCATCCCCACCGTCTTCGTCGACGGCGATACGGTCACTCGCTTCAACGAGGCCCGCGATCAGGTCGACAAGGCGACGGAGGTTATGAACGAACTCAAGCCCGTGCTGCAAGAAGCTGGGCTGCTGGCCGTGTTCACGCACAACTGCGAGCACGCGGACGACCCCAAGGCGATCCTCTCGTCGGTCAACCTGATGGACAAGGCGGACGAGGAAACGACCCCCACGGAGGTCTGCATGTTCTCGTGGACGAAGAAGAACATGGGCAACAACGCCAAAGCAGTGGAAGCCGAGTTCGCCCGCACCCTGACCGCCGACGGCAAAAAGGCCAATGTAAACAACTACGTGGGCTACGAGATCGCGGCCTCGTTCGACACGGCGGTTTTCATGGTGAACGGCAAGTTCAATCAGGAGCGCTACGAGGCGTTCATGGAAGCGCTCACCGCCGTCTCGGAGCGTTTTGAAGTTGCCAACCCCCTGTCCTGCGGCAAAGTTCTCAAGCCCAAGCCGGATTTTCACGAGAAGCGTTGGACCCAATTCGATCTGGAGACGAACCTCGCTCTCCAGACGGTGCTGCCAACGCAGGTGAACCTCAAGCCCATCCGCCCTGACGCGGAGTAAGGCGGTAAACAAAAAAGGCGCAAGGGCGGCACCAAAAAGGTGTCCGCCCTGTTCTTGTGGGTGCGGTGCTCTGCACCCTGAATGATTTATGCCAAAGCGGATAATCCAACAAAGTGACGTGGTGATGGCTGCGGCTCTGGCTGACTACCAGAAGCGCGAGATGACCACTGAAGAAATCGGGGCCAAACACGGCATCAGCACGGCGACCATTACGGTCTGGGCCAAGAAAGCCGGGATTCCCCTGCGCAATCGTGGCCGCCGTCGGCAGGAACAGCCCAACGAAAGGCAGTTGGAGATCATCAAGCTTGCGAGTGTATACAAATACGATCAAGTTGGAGCACGCTACGGGATGCACAAGCAGTCAATCCACCGGATCGTGAAGCGCTGGCGCAACTGGGCGTCGCCTCGCCGGTCACCTTTCGCGCCGGGCGACATCCTGCTCTGGCGCGGTAAGCGTTTCACGGTGATCGACGCCAACCATCAAGATGGAACTTTGGTCGATGAACGCTCTGTCGTATACAAAAACTTTGCGTGGAACGGTGGCCGCATTCCTAAGAAGATTGGGGTCAACCCGCGCTACGTCAAAGCCACTGCCGACGCGGCCTCCGCCTGAGTGCGCGTCTCACCGGCACGACCGGCTCCAGCACCATCCTCACCACTGGATCGAGGAAGGTACGGACGAGGACTTCAAGTGGAATATCCTCAGCAGTGACTTACCGGGCGAGGGTGATTTACCGGGTGAGCCTGTCTGGCTGGAGTGCGGCACGGTTGTCGTGGGAGACGTGCCTCTGGCGGGTGTTCCGCTCACAGGCAGGCACGTGTACGCTTTGGCGGGGCTGGCCGGGGCAACGACCAAGACGTCCATTTGCGCCCGACTGGTTGGAGTGCAGCCTACAAAGCCCTGGCCACGGGGAGCACCGAAGTTTTGAGCCATGACCCGGAATCAGCGCCGTCTCGAACGTAAGCTGCGGCAAACGCGCAACCGGAAAAACCACTTGGTCAACCGGCGGCACTGGTGCCTGCGGGGTGGTCCGCTCGTGGTCATGGACGAGCCGACCGAGGAACACATCAAGGCGCTGCTCATGTTGTGGCTGGAACCCACTTGGGGGTTGAATTCGACCAGAACCGCTAGTAGTTAGGCCGTGAAGCTGCTCCTTTTACTACTGTGGCTGCCCGCTGCGTTGCAGGCGTCCGTGACCCTAGCGTGGGATGCCAACGGTGAGCCGGACGTGGCGGGCTACAGGATTTACTACGGGCCAGCGTCGCGGGCCTACACCAACTCCATCAACGTGGGCAACGTGACGAATTACACCGTCACAAACACACTGCCCGACCCGGTCTACTTTGCTGCCACCTGCTACAACACATCAGGCTTGGAGAGCGAATACTCCAACGAGGTCATGTGGAGCACGAATATGATTCGTCCGATTGGGCCGTCCGGTTTGGAGCCGGTGGTGACTGGACTCGGGCTAGATAAGGCTCGATGGCCAAGCCCCCTGTGGTGCAGAAGCGATCCCGGTCTTGCCGATCTGCGAACAGGTATAGAACGTAGCCACCATGTCCGCTTCCAGCGTACTTGTACGCCAGAGATTTCAAGGCGCTGGGTATTGGAGCCATACCCTCCTCAAGCTGGGCGTTATGCGTCGCGTTTATCGCGTCGGCCAGCTTGGTCAGGTTGCCCTCCAGCGCTCCCTGCGCGGCAGTATGGCCTGCTTTTGCGAGCGCATGGTAGTTCCGGGGCAGTTTGAGCAGGTCGGCGGTGCTGTGGGGCTTCCCGCTGTACCAGATGGCCATCAGGCCGTTGAGCCAGTCCGGGTTCAGTTTCCTTTCCAAGACCGGCTTGGGGCCGCTGCGCCAGATGCAGAGGCCCGTCTCAAGGATCACTGCCGGGTCTTGCCAGCCGGTGAACGTCAATTCGGTCGCGACCGCGTCCAGTCCCTTGAGCACGCTGTAGGCGGCGCTCCCGCCCAGCCCGGCGTTGCGCTCGTACGGCCATGAATCGAGGCTGACGAGCGGCTGGATCGCGCAGTTGACGATGAAAGCTCCGTCGATGGCAAAACGTGGTACGTCAAGTCACCAGCCCCCCGCGAAATCAATTCGCAGGGGGCAAAATATGGGGTGTCGCATGGTTTAATCTCCAGCTAGTCCAGCGTCGTTTACTTGCTGCGGAGATTTTTAGTCTGGCGTCCGCTGTTTGATGCCAGCCGATTCCGCTCCTCCGCGCAACCTTATAGCCGTGTTTTCCTTTATTCCAAGGCGCTTTGCCGGGTTTGAAACAAGTGCGAGGAGAGCAAGTCCTGCCTGCTAAGCTCGCGGATATTCTTTCGCGTGTTTCCGTAGTAACTACGTGACCTTTTAAGGTCGTCGAAATTGCTTTTCTGTGAGCTTCTGATTTTGGAATACCGACGACCGCCTACGTACCTAAGCGCTGTCGGCTGGCGTGGGTCCGAAAGACCGTAGATTATCTGTGTCCGTCATCACGGCTTGCGCATCTCCAGTGCGGAGACTCGGGCTACGAGGTCGTTGCACATCTGGAGCGCCCGGTCGGCGATGTACTTGGTCGTTTCCAGTTGGTGCCGCAGCGCTTGCTGGTCTGTGGTCAGCAGGCCCGCGCTTCGGGCGTTGCTGGCACACTGTTTGTTTACAGATTCCATCAGGCGGCGCAACGCATTGATTTCTTCCGGTGTTGCCATGTTCTAATTACGGTATGAACAGCCTACGTAAAGAACTGCCTCCCGTGGAAAGGGGCTTTCCGATCCCGCCGCTCAAGTACCACCCCGGAAGCTACCCCAACGCCAAGCGCAGCCGGTGGTACGATTACCTGCTGGCCTTGGAGCCGGGGGATTCCTTCGTGGTGAACAAGCCTGAAACCCAAAGCATCATGCTGACGGCCAAGAGGGCAGGGGTCAAGATCACGTGGTCAGTCCAGCCCGGCGGCCAGCAGGTGCGCGTTTGGCGCGTGCGCCCGGAAGACATCCCGGTCAAGCCCCTGCGCAAGTGGGTGGCCGGGGAGAAGAAGCAGGTGGCCCATCCGAAAGGGGCACCGCCAGCGCCCGTGGCAGCGCCAGAGGACTCGATGATGTCGCTGCTCTAGGCGTCGACGTAGGCGCGGGTGGCGGCAGCTTCCGAACCAGCCTCCCGGCGGCAGCGCCGGTAGAGCAGGGCATCTTTCTTGGTGGAGAACTTCTGCAACTCCGTGCCCGTGCGTACGGCCCAGCGCACCGGCTTGTCGTGCCAGTCGCCGTGGTGCTCCGGGTGTGGGAGGCGTTCGATGGTGCTTCTCATAGTGCTTGGTACTCGTGGGTGACCTCGTTGTGTGCCCGGCATTTCTGGCCCAGCGCGAGGCAGTGGTGCTTAACGAACCTGCGTAACGCACCCAGCGTAGTGAACCGGGCCACGTCCTTCGAGCCGTCCCGGTGCCGGTGCGCGACCCAGCGCCCGGTCTTGGCCTGCGGGTCGAACACGTAGGTCTGGATGATCCAGTTCATCAATTCTTCGTTCCCGTGCGGGGGTCTTGCGCCTCGTTATGTGGGTTGTGAACCGGCTTGGCCACGGCCCCGTTATTGCAGATGTCCGCCCACGACCAAGACTCTGCGCCGTTTACACGCAGACGGAATTGAATCTCGCCCGCAGGTAACTCAGGGTGTCGTGTGCCGCGCAGAATCTTCTGCACGGCCTCAGCTATTTCGCGTTTCTGTTGGACAGAGAACATAGGTCAAAAAATGCTGTCGAGGTATTCGATCAGGTACTTGGCGTAGCTGACCACGAACTCGTTGCCGTCGAACAGGAACGTGTCCTTCTTGGCGGCGACGGCGTCCTTGTAGGCCATCTTGAACCGGCGCAGCATCTCCGGGGTCCAGTTGATTGTCTTCTGTGGTTCGTTCATCAGTCGTGGGAGTGTGGGGGAGTTGGGTGGAGCCATTCGCGAACCTTGGCCGGGTTGCCGTAGCAGTCCGACCGCATTTCGTTGTGGATGAACATGACGATCTCACGCAGGACCGCGCAGGACTCCTTGTCGGCACGCCCGACCGCTTCAAAGAGGTTCCCACACAGGACGGCGCTCAGGAAATGGCCGACCGACTGCCGGTGCTCCACGTAGGCGTAGAGGTCGGCGAGGATGTGCTCAGGAATACGGCTGTACTCTGAGTGCTTGCGGGCTTCTTGGTATGTCTTCATGGCGCTCAGTTTAAGCTCTATAGCGGTGCTGTCAACATGAATCTTTACACAGGGAAATCTACCAGAGCGCTGCGGCAGCGCTTCAGGAAGGGTTTGTCGAGTTGGAGGCGGCTGTACTCCGAGAGCATCCCGCTGCTTTCGTCGCCGTAGGGCGTGTTCATCCAGAACTTGAAGTAGCTGTGGGTGTCGCTGCCAAGGAGCAGGTTGCCGTACTTGAACATCTTGGCGGCGAGCAGTTCCAGAACGACCTTCTCGTAGCCCCAGTAATGGTAGCGCCCGATCTTGTTGTGCTTGCGGAAGTGCCGGGAGTCCTTGACCACTTCGTCGCCCAGCAGGGTTTCGTAGATGTCCATGAACACGAAGTCCACCGTGTAGCCCCGGAACAGTTTGCGCATGTCGCCTTCAACAATCTCAATCTTAGCTAGTTCCGGGCGGCCCTTGAACATGCGCTGGAACCACTCGATGACCAGCGGTTCGTTCTCGAACACGGTGACCTTGGTGACCTCCGGCTTGGCAGCGACCCGGAGGGCGAAGTAGCCGAGGCCCAGCCCACCAGAGACGACATGGCCCTTGGCCCGGTGGAGCGCGAGGGCGGCGCTCTGGATTTCCATTGGTGTGAGCGACATCCACAGGTGCCCGTTGATGGCCAGCCGGGGGAGCGGCGTGTCCTCGAACCGCATGTTGATGTTCAGGTAGTCGTCGCAGCGACCTTGGATGGTGAACCAGTCAACGCTCACGTGTTCCACGTGAAACTTTGACCGGCGCAGCCCGTAGGCTTTGAGTTCGGCCTTCCAGTAGTCGTCGCTGAACGGATTTACGGGCAGAGGCTTTTCGGCGTAGAAGCTCATGTTTACACTGTCCTTTCTCGGTTAGCCCTCCGCGATGATGGCGTTGGCCTTGTCGATCTTCTCCTGCCGGTCGGCGGAGAACTTCTTGGGGCGATAGCAAATCTTGGGCATAGGCTTTTAGTCTCAGGTGGTTACTCTCTATTATACCAATAGGGACGCGTTCTTTAACCTTCGGACACTCGAATTTGCAGTTTGAACGCGGCCATGAGCAGGGTGTGCCCGTCCTGCGGCCACTCGCGATACATGATGGGGATGTCGAATACCCGGACCCAGTTGCGGATCAGGAACGCGATGGTGTCGACCGGCAGGGGCTTGCCGGGGTTCCACGGGGTGTGGCCGCGCCGCTGGTATTGGCGGCGTATCACGTCGTTCAGAACGAACGCTTCGCGGGGCAGGGCGGCGTCTTTGAGTGCCTGTACGGCTTGGGTGATCTCGTCCATAACGCGTGTCAGTTCTGGGTTGCGGCGGCGCGGTGGTAGAGGGCGTTCGCGGCGTCTTTTGGCAGGTGGACGACCATGAACCCGGCCTTGGTGGCGACCAGCATTCCCTCGTGGACGATGCCTTGGGGGAGTTCGGGGTGAGCCGGGTCTTCGATGTTGGCCTGCGCCACGTTGACGAGGTAACCGTCGGCGGTGCCCTCGAAGGCACGCATGGCGTCGGGCTTGGGAGTTTGCATCGGTTTCCAGACGACTTGCCCAGCTTCGGCGAGGCGCAGCAGGGTGTTGATGTGGCCGATTCCGACGCTCATTACAGCAGAGAAGTTATTCATATACACCTGAGAATAAAGTATTCGGCGAAACAGTCAACATTTATTTTTAATTGCTCAAAGGAAAAGCGTAGTCGTTGCAGACCGCACCTTTGGGCCATGCTAACAGTCTGGGGCCGAGGTAGTAGGCTTCGTCCACGTTTTCGGCCTCAAGGATGACGTGCTGGAAAGAGATGCCCGCCGGGTGGACCGGCGGGATCACGTCCGGCGTCGGCTGCCCCAGTGCCTTTTCAGCGATGCTGTTGAACAGGCTCACCACTTCAGGGTCAGGTGGTTGGACGGAGCAGACGACGTAGGCAAATTTCATGCGGCGGCTTGCGTGTGGGCAGCGTAGAGATGTTCGATGGCGTGGACGAACGCGCCCAGAGAGCCGTTCTCTACGCGCTTGGCCTTGTCGCCGTAGGTGGCGAGCACCGTTTGCCAGCGGCGGGTGAAGTCGTTGTGCCCGGAGACGAGCGCGTAGTGGATGTTGGCCGGGAGCTTCACGCTGTCGCTGTTCTCGCCGTAGATCAGGTCGACGTTGAAGTTGCGCGGCAGGCGCTCCTTGATCCGGGTGATGTCCTTGGGGAACGGGCCGAGCACGAGGAAACGCATAGGGGCGAGGCGAGGTTCGGCTCCATTGCGCGGCAGGATGTCGGCTGACGTGGCGCGGGGGCGCGGGGACAGGAGGCCGTCCTTCTCCAAGTTTTCTTCCATCCGCTCGCTGAGCTTGAGCATGGCGGTGTAGGTCTTGTTGATCTTGTCCATGCCGTCCATGCTCTCCATGACCATGCCCTCCACTTCGTCCACGCGCTTGAGGACCGACTCGATCTTCGTGGTGTTGTCGGTGATGAGCGCCCGGATGCTCTGCTCCATGAGCGCCAACCTGTCCATGTCCGACTTCAACGCCGCGCCACGTGCGAAAATCTCCGCGATCAGGTCGCCGATGGCGATGTCAGAAAGTTTCGTGCTTGGCGTGTAGGGCGGTTCGGCAGTGATGGCCGGGACGGGTTCAGGTTCAGGGGCGGGAGCGGGCGGGGGAGGCGGGGGCTTCACGTTGCCGTTCTCGTCGAGGTCGAGGATGTCGAACATCTGCTTCAGCCCGGAGAGCTTGTTGATGGTAAATCGCCTCCTTTCCGGCGGGATGTCGTCTTGGCAGACGGGGACGATCTGTTGCCACGACATGTCGGGCTTGGCGGCTTTGAGTGCGGCTGCCCTCTTGGCGACGGCGGTCCATTCTTCATCGGTCCATTTGGTGTAGGTGTCCATACGATCTAGTTTGTTTTTAACTGGTTAGTTTAGGTTTGAGGTTTGGATTCAAAGTCATCGCCGCCGCAGCGGCACAGGTGGGGCATAGTGGGCATGTCGAGCTTCTGGCACCAGTGAGTGTCGGTGTTGTGGTGCTGGCCGGGCGGCTTATCTTTCGGGGTGCGCCCGCGCAGGTGAACGCACGAGCCGCAGTTGTGGGTCGGCTTGCTGTAGAGGTTGCTGCCGTCGGGCAGTGCGCTCACGTAGTCGGCCTTGGTGCGCCACGCCGTGCCGCAGACGTGGCACTGGAGGCAGGAATAGTCCGAGGGGGTGTAGCGGTAGCCGCTGAACGCAGAGTAGTTGCACTGCCTCTGGAGAACGACCCAGCGTCTCTGGGCGACGGGCTTCTTGTGCTCGCCGCATTTGCAGGATGTGCCTTGGCTCATACGTTGGGTTGTTGGGCTTGAGCTTTTGGAACGGTGTGCCCACACACGGTGCAGACGGCATTGTCGGTGCCGTAAACCCACGCGTGTTGATGCCTCTTGTGCGGCTTGTACTGGAAGAAGCCGTTGTGGAAATCTGCCGGTGGTTTCTTATCCGGCTGGAGGTCGCCCAGCGAACCAGCAGCAAGTTCGCCGCTGCGTTTGGCCTTCTTGGTGTATTGGGCCTTGGGCCGTTTGGTGATGCTCATAAAATCAGTTGCCGCAACCGCACCAGTACGCGCCCACCCGCCCCATCACGTCCAAAACCCAGTTGGTCGGCTGGCCGCACTTCTCGCAGCGTCCCCGGATGGGGAGGCGCTTGCCCAGATGGGTGCCGACGTCGGGCTGGTTCCAGAATTCGCTGATGGCCTGCATCTGTTCGGCATAGAAGCCGCACCATGTGCTGAGGCCGGGGTGAGGGTCTTGGAGCAGGGCGCTTAGCTTGCGCACGTGCTCTTTGAGTTCGTCGAGTTTGGGTGTGTCGCTCATTTTAATCAATGTGTTGAGGTTACTGGAAATCCTGAGCAGGTCAACATTATTTCTTACAAGCCCACGGGGCGATCTGTTCGAGCCGGAGCTTCCAGCCCTTCTGGAGCGACGCCAAAACGTTGTTGCGCTCACTTTTCAGGGCTTCGAGTTGCTTGGCGACCTCCATGCCGTCAGCCATGCTCAAGACCTTGATGGGTCGGAAGCAGGCGTTGTAGCTGGGGCAGTAGCAGGTGCCGTCGTCGCGTAGGAATCCCCGGCTGGCGAGCACGTAGGGGAACTGGTCGTGCTTCCAGAAAATCATCTCGAAGTGCTGGGCTTTGCCGGTGCCGTCGCACTCGGTGCATTTGTTGGCAGGCGGAGCACCGGTTTTGCCGGTGCCTGCGCAGCGGGAGCATTTCTTGAGTCGTTTCATCGCGGCATCTCCGGTATCGGCATCCAGTGCGTGGGCTTCCACTGACTGGGGCTGCCTTCCATGTAGAACTCGTTTACGAGGCCACCCATGAACCATCCCCGGACGGCCTGTTCCCGGCCCTCAATGGCCAGCAGGAGCATTTTGACCTTCATGGGCGTGCTCTGTAGCTCCGGGGGCACAGGCTCCGTGGCAGGCCGCCATGCGCTCACAGGCGGGGGCGTCAGGGAGTTGATGTTGCGCAACACGTCGATCACAGCCATGACCTGCTCCGGGCCGAGCCGGTTGAGCGGAAAATCGCAGCGATGGTCGCGCAGGCAGAGGCGGAACGTGCCCACGTCGGCGTCGGTCGCGTAGTTGGCGCGGGCGTCCACCCAGTCTGGGAACGTGAACCCGGCGAACGCCTTCTGGGCGATCTCGCAGCCCAGCTTCATCCGGGCATGTTCGGCGTCAGAGGCTTTCTCTCTGGCAATCTTGGCCTCCACGTGGGTCTTGGCGTAGCCCACGATCTTGGCCACCGTCGCGTCGGAGAACTTGGTGATGTGGACGTGGAGGCCGCCGTTGGGGTTGTAGACCTCCAAGGCGGTGATGACCCGGCGCTCGTTGGCCCGGACAATGAGCTTGCGCTCGAAGTCGATGGCGTAGTGCTCGTCGGTGTCACGGAGCTTGGCGGTGAGCCTGCCCAGCCTGATGCTGCTACTCCCGGTGTGGCTCGCGTAGTGGCAGCCGAACCCGGCGGCGTTGAGGGCCACCGTCAGTTCGGTCGTCCACGTGCGCAGCGTTTCGGCAATCTGGTCAATCGGTTTGTCTAGCATACTATTTGGATTTCAAGGGTTTGGTGTAGCCAGCCCGCACTTGGATGCGGCCCGGCAGTGGTTTGGCAGTCTTGTCAGAGGGGACCGTCCAGAGGGAGGGCGGCAGCCAGAGCGTCTGCTCCTCGACTTCGAGGCCGTCGTCCACCCACGAGAGCGCGATCTCGCCGGAGTCCGGGTTCCACGCGGTGGCCGTCAGGCCGATGCCGTCGGGGAACAGGAGGGTTTTGCCGTGGTACACGGGCTTGAGCAGGAGGATGGTCAGGATGCGCTGCCGGGCGATGGTCTGGGCGGCGCTCCTGAGCTTGGCGGCTTCGTTCATACCTTTTTCCATTTGGAGTAAAAATCAGCGTCGCTGATGAACACGCGTTTGTACCTGTAAGCGTAGAACAGATGGTCGGTGCCGTACCCCTTGCGATTTCCCTTGTGGACATTCACCGGACGACCCGTGTCGGGATTGAGGTAACGACCAAGGCACCTGATGTGGCTGAGCTTCATGGTCAGGCCGGGATGATGGTGACCTCGTACCTGTGGGACAGACTCTCGGCGGCTTTCTCGCTGATGCGGTCGCCGATGCGGAGCTTGAACTGCTCGTTGACGTTCTCCGGGTTCTCGAACTCCGGGGCCACGGCGTTCTGGATTTTCACGGCTTCGTAGGCCCGAGAGTCCAAACAAATGGCGAAATACTTGAGGGTGATTTTGATGGTCTTGTCTTTCATGTTGTCGTGAGTTTAGAACAGGTAACCGAAACTGTCAACATTATATTTTAACGTCTTTTTGACCTTGGCAGGAAGGCTGGTTTTCTGTTCTTTGAGGGCATGGCTATTGTGCAACTGATTGGTGAGTCCTGCCGCGATGTATACGTTTACGGGTCGTGCCCCCGGCTGTCCCCGGAAGCCCCGGTGCCGGTCTTCATCGAGCGCGAGCGCCACGTGGTGCCGGGCATGGCGGGCAACGTCATGATGAACCTGAAGGCGCTGGGCGTGGACTGCGTCCTGTTCACCCAAGACCCGGACATCGTGAAGCTGCGCTTCGTGGAGGAAACCCGGAACCATCCCCTCTTGCGCGTGGACAACGACGGCAGGGACATCGTGCCCTTCGACTGGGTCATGGACAAAACCATGCCGGTGGCCGTGGCTGACTACAACAAGGGCTTCATCCGCACCGAGGACTTGGCGCTGCCCAAGCCCAAGCCCAGCTTCATCGACACCAAGCGGCCCTTGGGGGCATGGGCTGAGACGTTCGACTTCATCAAGATCAACGAGCACGAGTTCCGGGCCAACCTGCCCTTCATCGAGGCCAACAGGGCGTGCATGGAGGAAAAGCTGATCGTGACCCTTGGCGGCCACGGGGCGATGTACAAGGGGGAGCACTTCCCCATCAGCGAGGCCCGCGTGTTCGACGTGACTGGGGCCGGGGACACCTTCTTTGCCGCCTTCATCGCCAAGTACTTGAAGACTCAGGATGCGAAGCAGGCCATCATCTTCGCCAACGAGTGCGCCCGCACCGTGGTCATGGAGCGCGGGACTAGCGTGGTCAGTTCCGAACTCGCGTTGCGAGTGTGAACCCCAACCTGTAGGGGTCTTCTAAAACTCCCGGCCAAGTTATGGGTGCTCAGATCGAGTACTCCGGCTCCAGCGGCTTCTGGCTCAGGGTGAAGACCAGCCCAGCCTCCGGGCGCTCGATGCAGATGGCCAGACGCTCGCGGGGGTTCATACGGTCAACCTCCGCGATGCAGCGGTAGGCGTGCGGGTAAGCCAGTACGCGGCACACATCCTTGGTGATGAAGCCGTCGTAGTAGCAGGTCACGACCCGCAGAAGCTCTGTCAGGGCGTAGTGGAAGGCGTCGGCAGACTTCATGGCTCAGTTGCGCTCCGCTCCTTTGATGAAGCCGTGGGCGCTCTGGAGCGCCGCCAGAGCGTCGCCAATCAGCCGGGCCTGCCAGCCGTGGTGGGTGTACGGCTGCATCGAGTGCGGCATGTAGACGGTGAGGCCCAGCGCGTACTTGCGCTTCTTGAGGTCAATCGACACCGAGCCTTGGCTGCTCTCGATGGTCAGCAGCCCAGAGTGCTCGCCGTAGCGGTAGCCGTTGGGCAGGGGAGGTTTCATACTCGGTTGTTCATGCGCACCATGAAGACGCAGAAGCCTGTCCAGGCGGTCAGGGCGAGCGCCGCAGACATCATGCTCACGGTCAGGACATGGTTGGCTTGGGCGTAGTGGGCGATCCAGAGGACGGCGGTGCCAGAGAGGATGCCCATGATGTGCCAAGAGCGGGTTTGCCAGAGGGTTTTCATGTTCTGCAAATGACGGTGGGTTCCTTGCCCGTGTGGAACGTGTTCTCGACCTGCCAGCACTTGACGCAGTGCAACGGGACCGTGCAGGGCGCAGCAAGGTTGCCCAGGCGCTTGGCCTTCAATGGCGAGAGAGCAGCGACCAGATAGTGCGCGGTCATCTCACCCCGGCCATACGGCACGGTGACGTGGTAGACGTTTAGGGGAG
>Ga0315284_10003734_pt1 | contig 21614 bp, 22 predicted proteins | sample YL17G09_16_MG_FD_203696 | JGI IMG/M metagenome (GOLD analysis project Ga0315284, IMG submission 203696) | Sediment microbial communities from Yellowstone Lake, YNP, Wyoming, USA - YL17G09_16 | ecosystem: Environmental > Aquatic > Freshwater > Lake > Sediment | place: USA: Wyoming | collected... | reverse complement strand
ATACCGATTTTGACTTTTTTCTTTCCTTGATTGATTTTTTGAATTTTGTTGACTAAATTGAACCAGCGATTATCTTTCTTTTTTTTGATTCTCAACCCAGCCTTTTTAATGATTTTTTTGCCCAAATCCTCTTTTTCAAAATTAACCGGAATTTCGTAGATTGATTTAATATCCGGAGCGGAAATGATATTTTCCGGAGTCATGTTGCAAAAAATAGAAATTTTTCTTTTCCGGGGTTCATCAAGCGGTAAGACCGAACGGGCAATAATAAAATCCGGTTGAATACCAGCTGAATTTAAAGTTCTGACCGCATATTGAGTTGGTTTGGTTTTCATCTCGCCAATAATTTCCGGCACCGGCAGATAACTGACCAAAACAAAAAGGACATCCCTCGGTTGTCTCAATTTCATCATTCGACCAGCTTCTAAAAAGAGTAAATTTTGATATTCGCCGACCGTGCCGCCGATTTCAATTAAAATAAAATCCGCCTTTGATTTTTTGGCGGCTAAATTAATTCTTCGGATAATCTCATCGGGAATGTGGGGAACAACCTCAACGCATTTTCCGGCATAGCCCAAATTTCTTTCTTTTGTAATGACCGTCTGATAAACCAAACCAGTGGTCATATAGTTATCTCGACTCAAGTTTTCATCCAGGAATCTTTCGTAATTTCCCACATCTTGGTCACATTCGCAGCCATCTTGGGTGACGAAGACTTCGCCGTGTTCCATTGGGTTCATCGTGCCGGCATCGACATTGACATAGGGGTCAATTTTAACGCTGGTCACTTTAAAGCCGTAATCTTTTAGGATTCGGCCAATCGAAGCCATGGTTGTTCCTTTGCCGATGCCGGACATCACCCCACCAGCCACAAAGATATATTTGGGCATACTCCAATAATTATAACTCAAAATTCAAAAATCGGAAATCAAAACTTGTTTTGAAATTAGCTATCAAATTTAAAAAAAGTGGGGAAGTAAATAAAAAGTGCCCTCGAGAGGAGTCGAACCTCTATTACGGGATCCGCAATCCCGTGTCCTATCCGTTAAACGACGAGGGCTAAAACTTTAAGAAATCTTTTAAAGTGTCCAAAAATGACTCTTCGTAAGGTTTTTCCGGCAAAACGTTTTTTAAGAAAGCGGCGATTTTTTCCTTGTCTTTTTTTAAAGGAATCATCAAGTGTTTTTGGCTTAAGAGGTTGGTTTCAAAAACAAGGTAATCCTGCTCCATTTTTTGATAAAAACTGAAACTCTTCATTTCTTCAAAATCATAAGTTTTTTCGTCAATCGTTAAGCGCTTGGCTTTAAGGCGAAAGAGATGTTTGACCGGCTCTTTGGTTGAGAGGAGATAATAGACGACAACGGCCAAAACAATAAAAATCAGAAAGAGCCAATTTTTTTGAATAATTGAAAAAATTAAAACAGCGAGTGTTATCAGAGAGATTACAGCGTACCATAAAATGCCTTTTTTGGTTTTTATTTCCTCGGTAGTTGTCCACCAAAAAACTGTTTTCTCGTCGATTGGCTTTTTTGCGTATTGAGCGCCAACCGCGGCTTTAATTTCGGCCCTTTCCTTTTTTTGAGCCGCAAATTTTTTTAAATCGATAATTTTTTCTGCCGAGGAATCAGATTGATTTTTCCGTTGTAAATCTTCTATTTTTTTCATTGTTTTTTACCCTGCTAAATAAAATTTTGGTTTATTGGTTAAATTATATCCGCTTCGCGGATGTAATCTTGTTCGGTCAGAAGCCGAAAATTTCATTTTGCCTTCTTCCTTCACTTCGATTATATCCGCCTGCGGCGGATGTAATCTCGTTCGGATAAAATGATAAAACTGATGTTTTCTCATTTTCTCCTCACTTCGATTATACAAAACTGTTGAAAGATAAAAAATATTAAATCCAAATTGTTGTTATAAATCGCCAAAATTTTAATTTTTACTCAACTTCATTGAATAAAAATTATTTAACAGGGTGAAATTTGAGATTAACTCTTCTTTCCTCGGTTTTTATTGAATCAATGACAAATTCGTAAGACTTGTTGATTTCCAATTTTTGCTTCATTTCTTCCAAGCCTCCAAATTCCGAAGAGTGGATGAAGCCGAAAATATCCGCCTCCAATTTTACCAAGGCGCCAAAGGGCACGAATTTATAAACTTCAGCCGAAACAATCTGACCTTCTTTATATTTTTCTATTTTTTCAAGCCAGGGATCTTTTTTCAAGGCCTTCAGAGAGAGTTTTAATTCCCCGTCTTTTAAAGCAATAATTTGGGCTTGATGTTTTTCTCCGATTTTTAGAATTTCCTCGGCTTTTTCAACGGCTTGCCAGTCGATGTCGGAAAGTTGAATAAAACCCTTGATTTTTGGATTGTCTTCCAAAGTTAAATAGGCGCCGTTTGGAACTATTTTACCGATAGCGCCCGAAACAATATCGCCGATTTTGTATTGCTCAAGCAAGATTTTCAGTTTTTCTTCATCAATTTTCTTCTCGGAGAAAATAATCTTATTTTCCCGCGCATTGAATTCCAAGATTTTTACTTTAATTTCCTGGCTAATTAGTTTTTCCAAACTCTCCAAAATTTTTTCTTTATCGCCGCCTTCAACTTTTGGAAAATGGTCTTCGTTCATCTGCGAGGTGGGCAAAAACCCCTGAAAATTATTGACGTCGATAATCAGTCCTCCGCGGTTGGCGCTTAAAACCTTGCCGCTAATCGTTTCGTTCTTGTTAAAAACTTCTCTAATCCATTTCCAGCCCATTTCTTTATCCGCTTCTCTTAAAGAGAGTTCAATAAATCCTCCTTCGTTTTCCGGACTTAAAATTTTGGCCTTAATCACGTCGCCAACTTTAAGATTTTCGATTATACTCGAAGAAGCTAAAAACTCCGCCCCCCAGATAATTCCGCTGCCGTATTTTTCTAAATCCAGATAGAGAGCCTTCGATGTTTTTTCAATGATTCTGCCTTCAACAATGGCGCCGGTATTTAAAATCGGTAAATCCAAAGAATGCCACCAAAGAGGTTTTGTTTTCTGGTTGAAATTAAAAGAAGTTTTATTCATTGATATTTAGATTAACAGATCCAAAAGGAAAAGTAAAGTATAAAGTACAGAATAGTTTTGAAACGGAGAAAAGCCGCAAAACCCCGATTTATCATTTGAAATAAAGAAAATTTTCTGATAAAATATAGCATATGACTATTGAATGGCGCGGCGAAGGCTGTTTTGAAATTAGGGAGACAGGCGACCGCTTTTCTATTTTGACCGAACTTCCCAGCCGCGATTCGGGACTTTCGGCGCCCCGCACCAAAACCGATGTTTTGTTAAGTATCTGGGGCGATTTAGAAGATACTCTTTTTGGGAAAGAAGATAAGAGCCGTTTTGTGATTTCCGGCCCCGGCGAATTCGAAATTAAAGAAACGTTTATTAAAGGCATTAAACTCAGCAAAGAGGGGAGTTTGATTAAAAGTGCTTATTTGATTTCAACGGAAGAAATAAAAATCGGTTATTTGGGAGAAATAAATAAAAAAGAAATAAAGCCGGAAGTCGTCGGCTTTTTTGAAGAAGCGGATATTTTGATGGTTCCTATCGGCGGCAACGGGATGCTTGACGCCGAATCAGCCACCGAAATTATCAATCAAATAGAGCCGAAGATCGCCATTCCGATGTATTTTAAAATCCCCAACCTCAAACGCCGGGCTGATTCGCTTGAAACTTTCCTTAAAGAAATCGGTTCCAATAGTAAAAGTCAGGATAAACTTTTGATTAAAAAGAAGGATTTAAATTTTGAGGAAACCAGAGTTTTTCCTCTTCTGGCGATATGATGATTTTGAAAAAAATTTCCGCATTTTTTAAAAATCTTCAACAAAAACCCGAAGAAGTAAGGCGGCGTTGGTTATGGATTTTTGTGATTGGTGTGATGGTTATTGTCGCTGGTTTCTGGTCCTTATCAACAGTCAAAAACCTTCAAATTGCTTCGTCTTCGCCAACACCAGAAGAGAAGGTTCAAGGGAAAACGGGTTTCGTCGCTGTTTTTGGAATCGGCCTCAAAAGCATTTTCAGAAATTTAACCCAGTTTTTGAAACCAATTCTTGAATCAATCAGTTATTTTTTCGCTAATGTTTTCTCCAGCGTTTTAAAAGGAGCCGACTGGTTAATTAAAACCTTGGTAAAAACCGGAGAGGCAATAAAAGAGCGCTGGCATTTTAATTTTGGCGGGAAATTTCCTGCCATCAGTTTGGAAAAAATCAACGGGGAAATCGGTTTGCAAATTAGCTCTTATTTTCGTTTGGTCTCCGGATTTTTAGCCAATAATTTTTAATTTATGGAAAATTCTAAAATTCAGAAAAAAGAAATAAATGAAGAGCTTCAAGAATCATATTTGGATTATGCGATGAGCGTCATTATTTCCCGCGCCCTGCCCGATGTCCGGGACGGTTTAAAGCCGGTTCACCGAAGGATTCTTTACTCGATGCATGAATCGGGATTTACCCACAGTGCCAAATTTAGAAAATCGGCCAATATTGTTGGTGAGGTTTTAGGCAAATATCATCCGCACGGCGATATAGCGGTTTATGATTCTTTGGCCAGAATGGCCCAAGTTTTTTCGCTTCGCTATCCTTTAATTGAAGGTCAGGGCAATTGGGGTTCAATTGACGGCGACTCGCCGGCAGCCATGCGTTATACGGAAGCAAGACTTTCTTTGATGAGTGAAGAGCTTTTGAAAGACATTGAGAAAGAAACCGTTGATTTTCAGGAAAATTACGATGCGACAAGAAAAGAACCCAAGGTTTTGCCGGCAAAAATCCCCCAACTTTTGATTAACGGCACTTCGGGCATTGCCGTCGGGATGGCTACCAATATCCCGCCTCATAATCTTTCGGAAGTTTCGGATGCCGTCAATTATTTAATTGATCATCCTCATGTCACCACCAACGATCTTTTGGAATTCATCAAAGGCCCGGATTTCCCGACTGGCGGCATTATTTACAACAAAAAAGCCATTAGCGAGGCATATTCCACCGGTCGCGGTTCAATTACCGCCCGAGCCAAGGCAGACATTCAGGAACGAAAACACGGCCAGTTCGATATCGTTATCAGCGAAATTCCCTATTTGGTCAACAAATCGGAGCTTTTGATTAAAATCGCCGAATTGGTTCAGAAGAAAAAAATCGAGGGGATTAAGGATGTTCGCGATGAATCCGATAGAGACGGTCTTTCAATTATCATCCAATTAAAAAACGACAGTCATCCCCAAAAAGTTTTGAATAATCTTTATAAACATACCGACCTCCAGAAAAACTTTTCTCTTAATATGCTGGCTTTGGTTGACGGCATTCAACCCCAGACTCTTTCCTTAAAATCGGTTTTGGACAATTTTATAAAACATCGCGAGACAGTTATCAGGCGCCGTTCGGAATTTGATTTGAAAAAAGCCGAAGCCCGCCGCCATATTTTAGAAGGGTTAACCCGAGCCCTGAAAAATATCGACGCTATCATTAAAACCATCAAAGCCTCTGACAATCGCGAAGAAGCGCATCAGAAATTGGTTAAAAACTTTAAATTAACAGCAATTCAGGCCGATGCCATTTTGGAGATGCGGCTTCAGACTTTGGTTGGTTTGGAAAGAAAGAAAATTGACGAGGAATTAAAAACCAGGGAAAAAGAAATCGCCGAATTGAAGTTGATTTTGAAAGAGCCGAAAAGAATTTTAAAAATAATAAAAGAAGAAATCGAAGATATCAAAAAACGCTTCGGCGACGAAAGAAGAACCAGAGTGGTTGCTTCGGCGATCGGCGAATTTAAAGAAGAAGACCTTGTGCCGCAAGAAGAGCAGATTATTATGATGAGCCAAGACGGCTTTATCAAACGCTTCGAGCCATCAATTTTCAAAACGCAGAAAAGGGGCGGCCGGGGAGTAATGGGTTTTGAAACTAGAGAAGAAGACAAAATTGAGCATATTTTGAGAACCAACACCCATGACAACCTCCTTTTCTTTACGAGAAAGGGCCGCGTTTTTCAACTTAAGGCCTACGAGATTCCCCAGGCGCCGCGCACTTCCCGCGGCAAAAGCATTTACAACTTTTTGGAGTTGCCCCAAAATGAACCCTTAGCCGCTATTTTGGCTTATAATGGGGGGAAAGCAGAACAGGAAAATATTTATTTAATAATGTTGACAAAAAATGGTATAATTAAAAAGATTCCTCTCAAAGAATTCGGCTCAGTCCGCCGCTCGGGACTAATTGCGATGAAATTGAAAAAAGAAGATGAATTATGCTGGGCGAAATTCGCCGCTCCGAAAGGCGAAATCATTATTTTGACGAGGGAGGGCCAAGCCTTGAGATTTAAAGAATCGGATTTGCGGCCGATGGGAAGAAACGCCAGCGGCGTGACGGCCATTCGGCTCAAGAAAGGCGATGAGGTTTGCGGTTTCGATGTTTTGAAATCAGGCCTTGAAAAAACCGCGACGCTTTTGGTGGTTATGAAAAAAGGATTCGGCAAACAGACGCCGGTTAGAGAATATCGTTTGCAGCGCCGGGCTGGTCAGGGAATAAAAACCGCCAAAGTGACGGAAAAAACCGGAAAAGTGGTGGCCGCCCAAATCGTTCCGGCCGAGACCAAAGAAGTTCTGGTTATTTCTAAAAAAGGAATTTTAATCAAAATTGACCTCAGCAATATTTCCGAGCAGTCGCGGGTAACTCAAGGCGTAAGAATCATTAAACTGGAAAGCGGCGATGAAGTGGCAGGAATTGTCTGGCTGTAAGGGTCGACAAAACCTATCTTCGCTTAACGCTCCATTTTAGAGAGTTCCGGAAATAATTTTTTGGCAGCCGCTCGCTCACCCAGCGCGTTCGCTCGCTTATGTCCTCGCCTCGCTCGTCCGACCTTGGTCGGACACCATGCCCGCTCGGCTGCGGATGCTGCGAAAAAATTATTTCCTTCAAGATTATCGTTCAGGCGGATTGCATTATTAAAAAACTTCGCTAAGTCGCTCAGATGAGTTTTGTATAAAATATTTTATGTCCTCTGTTTTAAATCCAAGCGAAGTATTAGATAAAATTGAAATTAAACCGGCGAGCGTCGCCGCGGATTTTGGCAGCGGTTCCGGTTATTTTGCGATTGAGTTAGCCAAACGGGTCGGCGACAAAGGCAAGGTTTACGCCATTGATGTTCTGCCGACCGCCTTGGAATCAGTCAGGTCTTTGGCGAAAATGCGGGGATTGTCAAATATCGAAACTCGCTGGGCAAATTTGGAAAAAACCAGCACTCTTGAGCCGGAATCTTGCGATTTTATTTTGATTGCCAATTTGTTTTTCCAGGTGTCTCCGGAGCACTGGTTCACAATTATCAGGGAAATTAATCGGGTTTTGAAACTTGACGGTCAAGTTTTGATTATTGATTGGAAAATTGACAGTCCTCTGGGGCCGCCAAAAAATCAGCGCGTTTCCGAAGAAAAAATTAAAGAGAGGGTTAACAACTGCTTAAAATTTATTGAGAAATTGGATTTGAGCGAAAGCCACTGGGGTTTAATTTTTCAAAAAATAAAAAATTATGCCTAATCTTGCTTTAACCAAAGGTCAAAAAATAGTTTTCTTCGCTGTCGCGGCGGTTATTTTCATTATTCTTTTGATGGTCATCGGGGTTTTGCCGGGATTAAAGAAAGGAAATAAGGGCGGTCAAGGAACAGCCGCGGAAATTACTTTGGATTTTTGGGGAATTGACAACGAAGACGCTTTCAGAGATTTAATCAGCGATTATCAGAACCTTTCCAAAAATATTAAAATTAATTACCGCCAAGTTACTCCGGAAAATTATGAGGAGACCCTGATTGATGCCTTGGCTAGTCGCCGCGGCCCCGATGTTTTAATGATCAGACACAATTGGCTGATGAAGCATTTTGAAAAATTATATCCTATTCCCAGCGCGCAACTTTCCATTAAGCAATTAAAAGAGGGATTTGTCGATGTGGCGGCTGACGATATGGTTTTGGAAAATAAAATTTACGGTCTGCCTCTTTATCTTGATACTTTAGCCCTCTACTGGAATAAGGATTTATTCAATACCGCCGGCATTGCTCTCGCGCCAAATACCTGGCAGGATTTTCAGGAAACAAGCCGGCTTTTAACCGAGAAAAGTTTAACCGGTGAAATCAAAAAATCAGGCGCCGCTTTGGGAACAGCCGCCAATATTGATAACGCCCCTGATATTTTAAGCATTTTAATGCTTCAGGCCGGTTCCCAAATTACCGATGAAAAAGGAACGGCGCTTTTTGATGACGAAGCTGGCAGACAGGCCCTTAATTTTTACACCAGTTTTTCCAACCCGGCGAGTCTTTATTATTGTTGGAATAATAATTTACCAGATAGTTTGGAGGCTTTCAGTCAGGGAAAAGTGGCGATGATTATTGATTATTCTTTAGCCCGTGAAAAGATAAAGAACAAGAATCCTTATTTGAATTATGCGGTTAGTCCTTTGCCCCAGGCAGCCAAAAATCCTGACATTGCCAAGAATTACGCGGATTATTGGGTTTTATCGGCATCAGCCGCCTCTCAATATCCGTCAGCTAGTTGGGATTTTATCTTTTATTTAGTGGACAGTCAGCAAGCCCAAAAATATTTGGCTAATACTGGGAAACCGCCGGCCAGCCGGATTATAATTAAAGAAATGCTCAATGATGAGAAAATCGGGGTTTTCGCCAAACAGACCTTATCAGCCAAAAGCTGGCGTCAGATTGAGCCGGAAAAAAATAGGCAAATTTTCACAAATATGATAGAATCAGTGGTAAGCGGCCGCTTAAACATTGATAATGCCTTAAGGCAGGCAGCCGAGGAAATTAATAAATTAGCGCCTCATTAAAAATGGCTATTAAAAACAAAAAAATCTTCATTTTTTTAAATCTTTCCCTGTTGTTGATTATTTTTTCTTTTGTCTTTATGGCCCGCGCCGAAGCAGCCGGCGGATTTTTCACGGACGTGAGCGACGCTTGTTATAATAATGGCGATTGTCAGTTTTGCGATTTGGCAAAAGTCGCCGCCAATATTTTCCGATTTTTGCGAGATATTGCTTTTTACATCGCGGTTTTGATGATAATTTATGGTGGAATAATGCTGATTTTTAGCGGCGGCTCTCCCAAAAGAATTGAAAATGGCCGAAAAATTTTAACCAGCGCCATCATCGGTTTTGCCATTGTCGTTGGCGTCAGCCTTATCTTAAACATCGTTTTGACGGTTGCCACAGGTTCTTCTTTAACGTGGCAAGGCGTTGTCAATGGCCGGTTAGGATGCACCGTCGCTCCCTAAATCAATAATACGTCATGCCTAAATTGACTTTTTATTTATTAATTCTTATCATATTAACAGGCACTTTCCTAATGTTTTCTGGTTGTCTTAACGCCCAGGAAATTGAAAATCCGCTGGGGGTGACAGATTTTCCGGCTTTAATCAGTCGTTTTAGCAGTTATCTTTTAGGGTTGGCAGCGCCTTTGGCGATTTTAGTCAGTTTGTGGGCAGCGGTTATTTTAATGACTGCTTCAGGCGAACCCAAAAGGATTCAGCAAGGCCATAAAACTTTAACCTTCGCCGTTATTGGGTTGGCAGTGATTATTTTATCGCATGCCGCGCTTCAGATTACTCAAACCGCTGTCGGCGCCGGAACGCCGGAAAACATCATTAATAAATTAATCGGATATCTCAGAAATATCGGCGGGCCCTTGGCAATTGTGATGTTTTTATACGGCAGTTTGTTGTTTTCCGGCGGTCAGCCGGCCGGTGTCCAAAAAGCCTACAAAATCTTTCTCTGGACGAGCGTGGCCATTGTGATTATTGCAGTGGCTTCGAGCATCGGGGTTGTCATTAATTTCTTTTTAAAATGAAAAAATTTATATTTTATTCGGTTTTATCAATAATAATTTTTAATTCCGCGAGCCTAATAGTGGCGAACGCCCAGACGATTAGTCCAATTTCTATTACTGCCGAAGAAGTGCCAGGAATTATCATGAATATCGCCACTTGGTTTTATCGGATTGTTTTGGCCGTTGCTGTTTTCTTTGTTTTGGTTGCTGCTTTCACTTATTTAACCGGCGCCAACAATCCCAAAAATATTGAGAAAGCCCACAAACAACTTTTGTACGCGGTCATTGCCATCGTCGTCGCTTTAATTTCTTTTGGCATAGTCAGTCTTGTACAGAGTTTAATCAAGCCCTAATTTTTTAAAAATTTTTATAAAAAATCAAGGTTGACCCTTCGGCAAGCTCAGGGTCGATGCTGAGCAAAGTCGAAGTATCGAAATTAATTTTTTAAAAGGTCGTTTAAAAATAAAAACTTAACTCATGAAAAAACTTGCTTTATATATTCTTCCGACAATTCTCTGCGTTTTTATGGCAGCCTTTTTTGTTCAGGGGCAGGCCTCGCCAGAGCCAACCGGCATGATTACCAATGTCAGCCAAATACTTAATATTGTTAGATATGTTGTTACACTGGTTTATTGGCTCTTCTTCTTGATTGCGATTTTATTCATTATTTTGGCCGCTTTCAATTATTTGACTGCCGGTGGTGATCCACTCAAGGTAAAAAAGGCTTCAAACCAGTTAATTTATGCCGTGGTGGCTGTGGCCGTTGCTTTGATTGCTTGGGGTATTACAAGTATTGTCCAAAACGCTTTACAGCAAGGGCAAGGAGGGTAGTTTCTACTTTAGAGTTTTCAAAACACCCCGCTTGAGGCGGGGTGTTTTTTATTAATCAAGAAAAATTGAAATTGTAAAGTGCCCAGGAGAGGATTTGAACCCCTACGCCTTTCGGCATCAGCTCCTAGGGCTGATGTGTCTGCCAATTCCACCACCTGGGCTTTAAAAATTATATTTTCGGCAATAAAGCTTCCAAAGTTTTCTGAAAAGCCGTTTCACTTGTCCCAACCAAGAAATAATTCTGGTAAAAACCGTAGTAAAATTCTTTGCCGGTGGAAAATTTCAAATAGCGGCTGTTAACCGGTCCGATAGGCTTAGTCAAAAATGGCTTTTGGGCTAGTCCCGGATTTTCCAGATATTGCGAAGTTAAAAGGTCGTAATGTTCTTCAATAAACCTTTCGAAAACCGTTGAGAATTTCGCTTTCAGATTACCGACGGCAAAGGTGGATAAATTCGCTTCATTGATTTTTAGAACATAACTGAAAGAATTTTTGGCAAATTGGTCGTTTACAATCAAAGCGGAAAAATTCTTTTCAAACTCAGGGATATCAGTTAAGCCAATAGTCGGGAAACCAGCATAAATAATTTTCAAAAAATCGTCAGCCGGGTAAGGATTAATTTCGTCTTTCATAAAGATTATCTCCTCAACGTTGTTAGGTTGAGTGATTTTTTGAAATTCTTGGTTTAAGATTTTTTCAAAATCCTCAATTTTGCCGGTGAATTTAAGATAAAGACGTTCGCCGGCGAAATTTTGGAATAAAGAAACATAAGAGGGCGTCGGAGAGGCCGTTGGAAGAGGGGAAGTTTTTTTCGATTTAGAAACTAACAAAAAAGTTATACCGCCACCCAGCAAAAGAAAAACAACAGCGGCGATAACCAAAGGCAGAACTTTTGTTTTTTTCGGAGTCGTCTTTTCTAAGGAGATTTCCTGTTCTTCGAAGATGCCCGTTTCTTCTTCTGGGACTGGCGGCGCCTCTTCAATTTCCTCAATTTTTTTCCCCAAAATTCCGCTGGTGGTAATTTCACCGCCAGATTGCCGCATCTGTTCAGTATCGCTTTCTAAAGTTCGAATTCTAATATTGGAAGGAGGTTTTTTATAAATTTCAGGCATAATAATTTAAGTTCAAAATCCAAAATCCAAAAATTTCGATTGTATTCATATTTTACTCCATCAGAAAAATTTGGCAATTTCTAAAGCCACGCCGGTCAAAAGCAAAATAACCAAAAGCACTTTTCCCCAAAGAGGAATTTTAACGGTAAAAGCGGGGATGAGTCTTCCTTGTTTTTGGCTTTTGGAATGGATGATTATCGTTAAAACCGTCTCAATGCCCAAAATGCCCGCTCCCAAAAATCCGATAATCCCGATAAAATTTTGAAAACCGCCAAAATAGAGAAGAGCGGGCAAAACAGCCGGAATGGTCCAACTGAGCCAATTCTTTATTTTTAAATCCATAAAAAGCACATTGCGGAAACCCAAGCCGATAATAAAATAAGAGGTAAGAATTAAAAGCATACCCAAGACATCGGTGGCAACGCCCAAAAGGGGATTTGATTTGACCAAATCAGGGACAATATCAACGGGGATAATTTTATTTTGAAAAAATCCCAAAACTCCTAAAACAAAGAGTAAATATAAAAAAGCGGGGATAACACTTCCCCAAACAATCGGTTTTTTGAAATTGAGTTCGTATTTGGAAATTCCTCTTTTTTTGAAATAATTGAAGATTTCCGGCACAGCCGAGCCGCCGGAAAGAGCAAAGAGCAAGATGCCGTAAGGCAGAAAAAGAAAGGAAGAATTTATAGCCGGGAGAGAAGCGATGTTTAAATGAGGCGCTCCCAAAACAAAAAATCCGACAATCAGACCAATAATTAAAACCACGCCCAAAATCTCACCCAAACCGATAAATCTGATACCCAAGATCATGCCGATGGTGCCAACAATCCAAAAAACGACAGCCGCCACATTTAAATTAAGAGGAGAATTGATGATGCGGCTGAAATTTTGGAGGAACTGGCCGCCTAAAATAAGGTAAGCCAGAAGCACTCCCGACATACTGATGAAAACACTGATTGTCGCCAGATAAAAACCGGCTTTGCCGAGATAAATTTTCGCCAACCCCGGCATCCGGTGTTCGCCACCAGTTCTTAGAAGCGCTTCACCGTAAATCAAATGCGTCAAAGTGACAAGAAAACAGCAAAGAACCAAATAAAACAAGCCGGTTAAAAAACCGGCCTTGGAAAAAACGTGGGGTAGTCCGAAGATGCCAACTCCCAAGATAGTCCCCCCTAAAATTGCCGAAGCAGCTAAATAATTTTTGAAATTACCTGCTTTCATTCTCATTAATATCGTCAGTCGGGATTTTATGCAAAAACTTTTTTTCAATAGACCAGAAAACGACCAGAACCAAAAGAACTAATAAAGTGGCGCTGATGGCAAGGTTATAAAGTTTATAACCGACAGCCGCGCCGATGGCGGCCGTCACCCATAAACCAGCAGCCGTAGTGATTCCCCGAATTTGGGATTTTTGAAAGATAATAACGCCAGCGCCGATAAAACCGATGCCGACAACAATCTGGGAGAGAATTCGCGAGGGGTCAAAAGAACCATTGGCATTTTTAAAAGCCAATTGAGCAATAATAGAGAAGAGCGCCGCGCCTAATGAGACAAGAGCATAAGTGCGCATCCCCGCTGATTTTCTGGCAAATTCCCTTTCAATGCCGATGAGCGTTCCTAAAATAATCGCCAAAAGCAATTGGCCCAAAATTTCTAATTCTTGAATTCCTACCATTTTATTCTTCAGCTAAATAAATCTCGTTGCCTTCGTGCACTTTTTGATCGACCCTCAGGCCGATTTCATCTCCTTTTTTGGCTTTTTCGACAGCTTGATGCTCAATTTGCATCGAGCCAACTGTCTGTTTAAGTAAATCTTCGCCGGTTTTGGTGCGGAAAATAATGGTTTGGCCTGTTTTTAAGGGCGCCTTTAATTTGAGAGCGGCAACGCCGATTTTATCGAAATAATGCGTCACTTCGCCGATCAACTTCTCTTTTGTTTTAGGCATATTAATCTTAAATAAATCGACCTTTAAAAAATTAAAAAGTAAAAATGAAAAATTAAAATCAATAATTATCCAATGTTTTTTCTTCTCTAATGAAAGTTAAAACATCTTCGATTAAATCTTTGGGATTTTGATTGAAGATTACTTTGCCGGGTCCCCGGAAACTTTTTTCTATTATTCCCCGAATCATATCCGCCATTCCGCCCGTCCCCTCTAAAACGCCGATGAGTTTATTTTCTTCAAAGGCAATAGTAAATTCATTGAGCGTTCCCATCCGGCCGCAGGCGGTAATAACCGCGTCGGCACAGCGGGTTAATTGAAGATTTCTGCCGGCATAGCCAGCGCCAGTATACATTATGACATCATGGTAATCAATCGGCAAATGGTATTTATTTAAATGTTCCCGTTCAGAGATAGCAGGCGAGATGCCGAAAACAATACCGCCGGCTTCTTTAGCGCCTTTGGCCGCCCAATAAGGAATGCCAGTGGTGGCGCCGGTGACTAAAATGCAGTCATGTTTGGCGATTTGCCGGCCCAACTCTAATGAGAGGTCCAATGCTTTGGCGGAGCAGTGACCGGTTTCAGCCGCGCCCGAGACGCAGATTTTTATTTTTGGCCTGTAAATGTCCACCATTGATATTATTTAAAATGAATAAAAACCGACTGAAGAATTGTTTTATATTATATTTGGCAGCGAGCCATCAAATGAAAGTTTCGCTTTCATTTGGGGCGAGCGAACCAAATATATATGTATTGTCGCGTTCTGCGACAATACATATTATATAATTTTTAAAGCAAAAAACAAATCCCCTTCCAGTGAGGTTGGGGATTTCTTGATGAGCAGATTTTACTCGTTAATAATTATATCATCAAAGATCACAGGAATTCGGGCTTGAAATTCGTGAAGAAGGGGAATCATAATCTGTCGCATCTGAGGATGAGCGGCTTTCGCGCAGCGCATCGTGAAAATATGCCGCCATCCCCTTAAGTTAGCCGTGGCAGCAATTTCGGTTTTAAGACAAGTTGGCAGAACTGCCCGGGCCTGTTCCGGCTTTAATCCGTAGTTGAGCAAGTCAAAATAAGCGCGTTCGGCCAAAGCACAGCTTCGTTGCCAAATCAGGAAAGCCTCGTTTTTGGAGCCGAGCTCGGTGATGGTTTGGTGTTCGGTATCGTAGCAGTTGTCAAACCAAGGCGGCAAGATAACGGTGATTTCTTTGCCGAATTTTTCCTGATAATAGTTGCAGAAACGTGTGCTTTCTTGGGTATAACTGGCGAGTCGGTGTCTGACCAGTTCATGAGTGACGCCGCGGTCAGAGATGATTTCCACACTGATATTGACATGTTCAATCACCGATAAGTGGCCCCGTTCCAAAAGCATCTTGATGAATTTTCTGGCCGACTCATCAGTAGTATCAATAGTAATTCTATCTTCACTTTTGTGGGCTTTTCTGCCGATGTACTCGATTTTCTTCAGAATTTGTGAGCCGTTAATCGGATCAAGGATTTTAAAAGACGGTTTGATAATTCTCATTTTTCACTCCTTATTTTATTATCAAAAAACCACTCTCATCTTAAAAGATGGAAAAAAATTGTCAAATAGATTTTATTTATATTTGTCCCCCCACCAGGACTCGAACCTGGAACTCACTGCTTAAGAGGCAGTTACTCTACCAATTGAGTTATGGGGGGAACTTAAGGCTTCTTTGAATAATATGCTCTAAAAAATTTTTAAATTCAAGGCCGACGGCTTTAAGCTGTTGGGGAAGAAGAGAATTTTTGGTCAGGCCGGGCAGGGTGTTTATTTCTAAAACATAAAATCGGGGCGTTGGTTTTTCAACTAAAATCATATCGGTGCGGGAATAATGTCTAGCCCCGATTGCCTGATGGGCTTTTATGGCAGTTTTCCGGCAAAGTTTTATTAATTTTTTATTGAGGCGAGCCGGCGTGATTTCTAAGGTAGCGCCCGGTTCGTATTTTGCCCGATAATTGAAAAACTTGTCTTTTTGGGGAATGATTTCCGTCGGCATTAAAGGATAAATTTTTTTGCCGCGGAAATTTTCCAAAACGCCGCAAGTAATTTCTTTGCCTTCAAGATATTTTTCTATAATTAAAATCTTGTCATAACGGAAAGCTTTTTTTAGGGCCCGCCGAACCTCTTTTTTATCTCGGATAATGTTCACGCCGACGCTTGAACCGCAATGAACGGGCTTGATCACGAAGGGTGGTCTCATCTTGATTTTTTGGATATTCTCGCCTTGACGAAAAATAACAGCCGGCGCTACATTCAACCCCGCTTTTTTAAATAATTTTTTCGACAATATTTTATCCATACCGATTTTTGAGGCGTGACTATCAGAACCGGTATAACAAATTTTCTGATCTTCAAAAAATTTCTGGATTGTGCCATCTTCGCCGAATTCGCCATGAAGGGCGTTGAAAATTAAATCAAATTTTTTCAACTTTTTTATAAATTTTTTCAAAAATCGCCGAGCTTGTTGAAGCGAACGGGGCAAAACGATTTTTTTCGCAGAAAATTTGGGACTGCTTTTTAAAGCGGCAAAAATATTTTTGCCGCTTTTTAGGGAGATTTCATATTCGTTGGAGGGGCCGCCCATCATAATGCCAATTTTGAAAATTTTATCACCCATTTTTATCAAAAATTCGCTATCATTATACAACAAAATTTAGTTAAAAAATAACCCGTTAATCATAGGTGATAACGGGTTATTTTAAATTGATTTTTCTGGTTGGTAGTATTTTGAGGTAATTCGGGCAATGGCCATCATAATGCTATCGGTGACTTGACGCAGGAGGATGCCATTAAACCTTCCTCGGGCATCGGGCTGACAAGAAGGCAGACAAAGACCAGGACCGAAAATAACTTTTTTCTTCTGAAATAATCCCTTGAGGAATTGCCGAATGGTCCGGGCAGGCGGTCCGAAACAACCAGCGGGAATGACTGGCGTTTTGGCTGCCAAGGCCATTACCGCCACCCCTTTTCTACCTTTGAGGAGATATTTTTTAGGATTGCGATGGCCCTCGGGAAAAACAACAATGGCATTTCCTTCTTTCAACAAATTGATTGCCCTTCTTAGACCCAAAATATTCGCCGGCAGATAACCCATTTTTTCTTGAAAAAGATTAATCGCTAAACTCACCAAGGAATATTTCATAACGTTTGTTTTTAATCCGGGATTGGCTAAAAAATACACTTTTTTCTTTTTTGGGAGCAGATTTTGCCAGATAAATTTTTTGAGGAGGCCGGCAATGACTAGCGGGTCATAAGCATTCTCATGATTAGCGGCAAGGATAAAACCTCGGTTTTTCGGCAGGTTTTCCAAACCCCGAACTTCTGCCTGCGGTTTGAAGATAAGACAAATCAGCCAATATAAAATTTTGTAAAAGAACATTATACCTCCTTTCGGCCAGATTTTGGCGTATTAAAAGATTAAAATAACTTTAACACAAAATAATTATTTAGCAAGATGGTGCGCCCGGAAGAAATCGCCCGCCCAATTTGGTGCCCCCGGAGGGATTCGAACCCCCAACGCATGGTTCGAAGCCACGCGTGATATCCATTTCACCACAGGGGCGATAAACCACCTTCACTTTAACAAAAAACGCCGATAAATTCAAATTTGAAAAAAGCCAGGAGTTGAAGTATAGTTAAATATGTAAAACCATGAAAATTCCCCAGGAAATCATCGCTATTGTGAAAAAATTGGAAGAAGCCGGATTTAAGGCTTATCTTGTCGGCGGCTGCGTCAGGGATCTTGTCCTGAGTGAAGTCGAAGGATTACCCATTAAACCGAAGGATTGGGACATTACCACTGATGCCAAGCCTGAAGAAATCCAAAAGATTTTTTCTCGAGGCGAAGCCGAGACCCTGACTGAAAATGTCGGGGCTGCCTACAAAACCGTCTATGAAAATAAATTCGGCACAATCTCGCTAATTACTGATTCCGAAGATGAAACTTTAAAAACCGTGGAAATCACCCCTTTCCGTTTGGAGGGTAAATATACCGATAAAAGACATCCGGATGAGATAAAATTTGCCAGAACCGTGGAAGAAGATTTAGGAAGAAGAGATTTTACGATTAATGCGCTGGCATTAAAACTTGAAACGTATAACATGAAACCTGAAACAAAAAATAAAGGTTTCAAGCTTCAAACTTCAAGTTTCAAGATAATTGACCCATTTGCTGGAGAGAAAGATTTAAAAAATAAAATAATAAGAACAGTTGGTGAACCAGAAGAGCGATTTAACGAAGATGCCTTAAGATTAATGCGCGCTTCGCGATTGGCCGTTGAATTGGGTTTTGAAATCGAGGAAAAAACTGGAAAAGCCGTTCAGAAATTGGCATCAACCCTGGAATTTATTTCCAAAGAACGCATTCGGGACGAATTTGCTAAGCTATTGATGACCGAAAGAGCGGCTTCGGGAATTGAAATTTTGGAAAATTTAGGACTTTTAAAATATGTTTTGCCGGAGTTAAGAGAGGGCATTAACGTAATCGGCGTGACCAAAAAGAAAAAAGAGCATATTAAATATGAGGAGTTGACGGTTTTTGAACATCATTTAAAAACTTTGGATTACGCCGCCAAAAACAATTTTAATTTGGTCTTGCGGCTGGCCGCTCTTTTGCATGATTTGGGAAAGCCTCGGACCAAAAAAGGCGAAGGATTGGAAGCGACTTTTAAGGGCCACGAGCAGGTTGGGACAAAATTAACAATTCAGGCGCTTGAGCGGCTGCATTTTTCCAAAAAAATTATTGAACAAACCGCGAATTTGGTGCGTTGGCACTTCTTTTTTTACAACGTTGACGAAGTGACTGAAGCCGGCGTCAGGCGTTTGATTCGGCGGGTGGGACCGGAAAACATCGATGACCTTTTGCTTTTAAGAGAGTCTGACCGCAGCGGCTCAGGACTCCCAAAAATTTCGCCTTACCGTTTGAAACACCTGCGCTATATGATTGAAAGAGTTTCCCGCGATCCCATTCATCCGAAGATGCTTAAAGTGAAAGGTAACGATGTGATGGAAATTTTAAAGATTCTAGCCGGTCCCAAAGTCGGCTGGATTCTTAACATTTTATTGGAAGAAGTACTGGACAATCCGGAAAAAAACGATAAGAATTATTTGATAGAGCAAGTTAAGAAATTAGGGCGTTTGTCAGACGAGGAATTGAAAGAATTGGCTGAAAAGTCAGTTGAGAAGAAAGAAGAACTGGAAGGAGAAATTGACGAAGAAATGAGAAAAAAACATGGGGTGTATTAGAAAGTAGAATATAGAAAGTAGAAAGTAGAATTTAGGTTGTGTTTATTTCTCGGGCTGTAGTGTAATGGTAGCACGAGTCCTTCGGGAGGATTTAGTCCCGGTTCAAATCCGGGCAGCCCGACCCAAATATGTCAAAAGCGCTTCCCGTCATTTTCTTAATAATAATTTTCGGCTTATTGGTCTTTGTGGGGCAAAAAATGCCTTCCAAATTTTTTGCCGGAAATAAAGGCGAGGAATTGGCCGCGGGAAATACCCCGACACCTGTTTCTTCTCCTTATCAAACCATTTTTTCTCCTACCCCTTCTCTTTATAAAGGTTTCTGGCCAGAAACTTATATTTTGTCCGGCCCCCAAGAAGGAACGGTAATTAAAGATCAAGCCAGTATTACTTTTTATTTTGGTGCCCTTTGGAAAGAATTGGAAAATATCGCTTTTGAAACTCGGGTTTCCGAAATTGATTATGACTGGCAAACCACTTATTCTAATAAGCGCTCCATTAATTTCTTGCCTAGTGATCGGACTTACATTTTTCAGGTGCGCGCCAAAAGTCGAGAGGGGATTTATGATCCCACTCCCGCCCAAAGAACTTTTCGCGCCATTGTTTCTCCTTATTTGGGTAAAGCAAAAATTATTTCTGTTGCTCTTCCTAAATATTTTGGTCAGATAATGAAAATTGTTCTTCGGAGCGAAATCGATTCTTTGAATATCACTGGTTGGTCGATTGAATCGAGTCAAAAAAAATTTGCTATTTCAATGGCGATTAACGCTTATGACCCATTGGGTTTTAATCAGCCCATTGAGATTACTTTAAAGAGTGGCGGCTATTTAACAATTCTGGGAACGATTAGTCCCCTCGGGATAAATTTTCATCTCAATAAATGTTTTGGTTATTTGACCAATTTTTATGATTTTGCTGTTGAGATTCCCAAAAATTGTCCCAAACCCAGTTATAGCGAGATGCAGAATTTATCTGATTCTTGTCGAAATTTCATTGCCAATTTAAATCCGTGTCAAATTCCCAATCTGAATAGTTATGATTTAATTAATGATCTCGATTGTCGCAATTTTGTTGCCCAAAAATTGACTTATCAAAGCTGTTTAAGCTGGCGTTTTTATGATTATGATTTCTTTGATAGAAATTGGTATGTTTATAGCGGCAGCAATTTTTTAAATACCGATCATGACGAATTAATTTTGCGTGATCAAGAAGGTCTTTTTGTTGATGGTTATAATTATTAACAACAAAAATGAAAAAATTTCCCGGCGATAAAGTAATAAGTTCTCTTTATAATGGCAAAAAATTTTTCAAAGATAACCTTATCTTTGAAGTTTTAGGCAATTTGGAAGAATTGAGTTGTTTTTTGGGCTTGACGAAAAATTTTATCAGAACAAAGCAGTGGAAAAACTGGCTGGAAGAAATTCAAAAAGACATTTTTCTAATTTCCGGCGAATTAGCCGGCGCTCCTCAGAAAGATTTAAAGAAAGCGATTGAAAAATTGGATGAAAAACTAGACCTTTTTCTAAAAAATTTGCCGGCCTTGAAACATTTTATTTTGCCCGGCTTTTCTTTGGCGAGTGCTTATCTTGATTGTTGTCGTGCCATTTGTCGCCGGGCCGAAAGGCGAATAGTTGCTTTAAACCGAAAAAAGAAAATCAATCCAAAAATTCTTGTTTATATCAACCATCTTTCTAAATTTTTATTCTTTTTCGCCAGATTGATAGATAAAAAATCCGGCATTAGAAATTAGAAATTAGAAATTAGAAATTTTCTTTATTGCCCCTGTAGTTCAACGGATAGAACAGCGGACTCCTAAGCCGCGGATGACCGTTCAATTCGGTCCGGGGGCACCACTCAGGAAATAAAAAAATGGAGGACAACCCCCCGTTTTGCATTGAAAAAATTAAAGAAATAAGTTAAAATAGCGACAGTTTACAAACTTGCTCTTTTAAATTTTGAAAGGGGGAAATATGGGAAAAAATAAAAAGAAGGAAGGTTTGCTTGAGAAAATAACAGTGATATTGGTCTTCTACACCATCGGTGTTCTTCTGGGAATTATCTTTTATTTCCTGAAGGCTTTAAGGAGAATAAAGGTTGTTAACCGGAAAAATTTTCCGCACAATTATGGAAATTTGATTGTGGCTTCAAATCACCCTTCTTTATTAGAGCCAATCTTGCTGCCTTGTTTGTTCTTCAGAGAATATATTTTTCATCCTCTAAAACTCAGTCCTTGGAGCACGCCGGATAAAAAGAAGTATTACGACCGCTGGTACTGGTTTTGGCTTAGGCCTAGGGCAATCCCGATTGACAGAAACGATACAAGGGGAGGAATAAAAGCTTTTTTCTTAATGAAGAAAGTTTTAAAAGCTGGCGGAATTTTAATTCTTTTTCCCGAAGGAGGAAGAACTTATAAAGGCAAAAAGTTTTTCTGGAGTCAAAGCGGAAGAAGAATCAGATTTTTTCAAGATGGAGTTGGACAACTTGTCTTGAGAACAAATTGCAGAGTTTTGCCTCTCTGGGTTGAGGGAACAGACAAAGTTATACCAAATTCTAATGACAGATTTTACGTCCTTCCGAGATTTTGGGATAGCGAGATTACCATCAGGATAGGT
>Ga0315284_10003733_pt1 | contig 21614 bp, 13 predicted proteins | sample YL17G09_16_MG_FD_203696 | JGI IMG/M metagenome (GOLD analysis project Ga0315284, IMG submission 203696) | Sediment microbial communities from Yellowstone Lake, YNP, Wyoming, USA - YL17G09_16 | ecosystem: Environmental > Aquatic > Freshwater > Lake > Sediment | place: USA: Wyoming | collected... | reverse complement strand
CAATGATGGTTTTACTTTTTTCTCAGGACAGGAAGAAGAAACAAGGATATTTCCTTTTTCTCACAAAAGGGAGAAGAAGCAAATGACAAACCGGCGATTGGCCGGTTAAGCGACAGAAACTAATTAGATGCATTCCTCAAGCTAATATTTCAATCCACTTCGTTCCAGGTCACAGAGAAGTACTGCGATTTATGGCGTGAAGCGCACCCCCTTCGGGGCAGCGAGATTTCGTGCCATTCGTGTCATTCGTGGCTGCTTTTGAAAGACCCACAATTTTCATGCGCTTGGGTGTGCCCCTCACGCATGCTGGACCGCGGCAATACCTTTGACCCCATGCCATTTCGTACCAAGTTTTTGATGGCTGACTTTGGCAGCGGGGCTATTTCTGCTCCTTGCTTTCCTTTTTCGGGAGATCAGGGCTGGCGAAATTCGGCAGCGGATCGCCGAAAATGTAGTGATTGAACCAGCCCAGGTTGTGCTGCATCACCGCCCGCATCGATTTCGGTTTCGTGATACCGTGGCCATAGCCTTTATACACCACCATCTCCACCTTGACGCCGCGATCTTCCAGGCTCTGGCGCAGCTCATACGCATTTGCAATCGGCACGCGCCTGTCCAGCTCGCCGTGCTGAATCAGCGTCGGCGTCTTCGCCTTTTTGATATAGGCGATGGGTGAAGTCTTGGCATAGATGTCGGGATCGTCGACCGGGTTGCCGCCAAGATACTGGATCGTGAAGGGTGTGATGTCGGTGTTGTAATAGTAAGTCGCCCAGTCCGAAATCCCCGCGCCGACCGAGATAGCCGCGAATCGATCCGAAGAGGCGGTCAGGAAAGCCGATATATAGCCGCCCTGGCTCCATCCCATGCAGCCGACCTTGTTGCGATCCACCCATCCCTTGCCGATCAGGTAGTCGACGCCGGAAATCACATCCCAGGCATCCCCGACGCCGAGGTTGCGCACGTTGAGCTGCCGGAACTTTTCACCATAACCTGCGCTGCCTCGATAGTTGACTTTCAGCACCAGCGCGCCGCGCCCGGCCCAGATGTCTGCCGGGTAATAACGGGCGTCGAGCAGCGTGGGACGGTCAATTCCCGTCGGCCCGCCGTGGATGATGCACAGCAGCGGATATTTCTTTGCCGGGTCGAAGTCGGCGGGCTTGATCAGGATGCCTTCGATCACCATCCCGTCCTGACTCTTCCACGAGATCACTTCGCGCGTGGCCAGCTTGAGGTCCAGCACCTGGTCGGTCATGGACGTGAGCCTGCGCGGCACGAAACTTTGCAGGTCGGAGACATAGACTTCGCTCAGCGAAGTCGGCGACGGAGAGCTGAATGCCATGCGTTTGCCGTCACGGCTGAAAGTAAAGCCGGAAGCCATCAGGGTGTCGGGGCTGCTTACGCGCGTGATCCTGGCCGTTGACGGATCAACACGGAACAAGTGCGAGCTCGTCTTCTGTGAACCGGAAAAATATATGCCATCGGCGTTCCAGTCAATCAGGCCGGGTTGTTCGTCGAAGGAATCCGTGATCGAACGCGGCGCTCCCCCTTCCGCGGGTATGATCGCGAGTTTCGTGTTTGAGTGAAAATACTTCGGATCGCCCATCGCCGAAGAAAAGGCGATCTGTTTGCCGTCGGGAGACCAGCGCGGGCTGCTGTCAGGCCCCGGCTGCGCCACGATCTTCTTTACCGAGTTATCCCCCAGGGTAAGCAGATAAATATCCGCGGTGCCGCCGTTGATCAAATCAGGATTGATGGTGGCACTGAATACTATCTTAGATCCGTCCGGCGACCATGCCAGTGAACTCACGCTGAAGTCTTTTCCCTTGGTGCGCTGCGTCCCGGCGGTCGGTTCCTTCAGTGCAGCGGAAACATCGAAGGTCCAGATATGAGTGTGGTTGTACTCTCCGCGGACAACCTCAAAATCGCCCAGGTAGTCCTTCCGGTCCTTGGCTGCATTGGCATCAATATCAGTCGCCGTAAATGCGATGCTTTTGCCATCGCGCGACCAGGCAAAGCCCCCGACTCCGTTCTCGGCCTTCGTAAGTTGAACGGCTTCGCCGGCTTCGGCACGAATCGCGAAAATCTGATTCTTGCCGCCGACGCGGTCGCTCGTGAAGCACAGCCACTCACCCGAGGGAGACCATTGGGGGCTTCCGGCAGACTTGTCTCCGCGCGTAAGCTGGAGGACGCGGCCTGAAGATACTTCCGCCATCCAGATCTGTGTCACGAACGCATCCTGCTTGAAATCCGTTTCACTGACTGTGTACGCCACCCGGCTGCCATCGGGCGAAATCTGTGCGCCACCGGCTTGCCGGACGTTCAGCAAGTCATCAATCGCAGGCACTCGCTTCTGGGTTTGCGCACCTGCCGACAGGCAGACCAACAAAGCAAGGATCATACTCAAGGAGGAAAGAAGTTTCTTCTTCATGGCGGCCTCATTTCGCTGACATGGGCGTTTAGGATTCATTCCGGCAAATCACTTTCCTGTTGCTCGCTCTTGCTGGACCGGTTCCAACAGGTTCCTGGCGGCGCCAACACTGTTGCCCTTTTTCGGGATAACGGCAAGCTATTTTAGATCTCAATGCAGGCTTACATGTGCAAGAAACTCAAGAACTGGCATGAGATGATTCTGTATCTTCAGGACCCAACCGCCGAGCGCCATTCCCGGATATCAGGAAACCAGCCAGCGGCAGAAGGCTCCGATCCGGGACTCAAGATCGGGAGCGCCGGCATGTTTCTCTATCTGGGAAACGATGGCGCTGCCGACGACAGCCCCGTCGGCGATCTGCCAGACCGCACGGACCTGATCCGGCCGGGAAATGCCGAAACCGACTGCGACCGGGAGTCGAGTGCGTTCACGCACGCATGCCACGGTGGGAAGCACGGAAGCTGAAATGGAGTCTTGCGCGCCGGTCACGCCGGCGCGTGAAACCACATATACAAATCCACGACAGTGTTCGACGATCTTAGTGATCCTTTCCGCGCTGCTGGTGGGGGCAACCAGGAAAATGGGATCAAGATCGTGGCGCTCCAGGCAGGCGCAATATTCCTCCCCTTCCTCGGGTGTGATGTCGGTGACGAGAACGCCGTCGACACCGGCGACGCGGGCATCACGCGCCAGGTTCTCCAGGCCGTATTGAAGGATCGGGTTGAAGTAACTGAAAAGGACAAGGGGGATCGGTGTCTGTTTACGAATCAACCTGACGGCTTCGAGAATATCCGCGAGCCGGTAGCCGTTGCGAAGCGCTCTCTCGGAAGAGCGCTGTATGGTCGGGCCATCCGCGACCGGATCGGAAAACGGAATCCCAAGTTCCACGATGTCGGCGCCGGCAAGGGCGAGCTCTGGAACCAGTCGAATTGTGGCCTCGAGGTCAGGGTCGCCCGCAGTAATAAAGGGGATAAACGCTTTTCTTCCCCGCTGCTTCAATCCTTCAAAGGTTTCTGCTATCGCTCGCGCCATAGTCCTCTCCGACGAAGTTTTTGCAATATGCAGGTCATCGCGCCCTCTGTTTCTGCTTAAAAAGCAGAACCTGGGAAGGCGGGCTGAAGCCTAATGCCGCATAGTTTTTCCTTTCCCGATCCGAATAGAACAAATAATCCCGCCCTCCAGCCGATCCGGACAGAGCCGCACGCGTAAGCAAGCGGATAATGTAAAATCTGAGTTTCAAATGGTTTGCAGCGAAACAGACTTCAAATATCCGCTTGCTTACGCGCGCGGCTCTGTTTTCCTGCCAGACCATGTGACCGTGGCCAAATATCAAAAACTATGCGGCATTGGGCTGAAGCCCGCCCCCACTGGATAAAGAATTACGGGTCGCTAAGGACTGCAGCATGATCTTATGCATAGTGGCCGCGGGCTTTAGCCCGCCCATTAGCGACTATCCCGGAAATGACGCGCTCAGAAACCGCAAAAGCTGCCACGAGCCGCGCGATTCTATCTTTCCCTAGCCGAGCAGTTCGGACACCTGGTTGACGTCCTTGTCGCCTCGACCGGAGAGGTTAATCACCACGAGCATGTCTGCGTTCAGGTCTGGAGCCATGCGGACCAGTTCAGCCACGGCATGGGCGCTCTCGAGCGCCGGGATGATTCCCTCGAGCCGGCTCAACAGCTGGAAGGCGTCCAGGGCTTCCTGGTCGGAGACTGAAGAATATTGGACACGTCCCTGATCATGCAGGAGCGAGTGCTCGGGGCCCACGGCCGCATAGTCCAATCCCGCCGAAACCGAATGGGTGTTCGCGATCTGGCCGTTTGCATCCTGCAGCACAAAGCTCAGCGTCCCCTGGAGCACGCCTATCCTGCCGCCGGAGAAACGCGCGGCATGGTCACCAAGAGCGCTGCCGCGCCCGCCCGCCTCGACACCGATCATGCGAACTTTGGAATCTGCCAGGAACGGGTGGAACAAGCCGATGGCATTGCTGCCGCCGCCCACACAAGCCACCAGGAGATCGGGCAACCGCTTTTCGCGTTCCAGAATCTGCGCTCGGGTTTCCCGTCCGATCACGGACTGAAACTCGCGCACCATCCAGGGATATGGATGGGCGCCAAGGGCCGAGCCCAGCAAATAATGCGTGTGGCCGATATTCGTGACCCAGTCGCGCATCGCTTCATTAATGGCATCCTTCAAAGTCCGGCTGCCGGAATCAACAGGCACGACTTTGGCTCCAAGCAGGCGCATGCGGAAGACGTTCAGTGCCTGCCGATGCATATCGTCCGTCCCCATGTAAATCTCGCACTCCATGCCGAAGAGCGCCGCGACGGTTGCCGTGGCGACACCGTGCTGACCAGCGCCTGTCTCCGCAATAATGCGTTTTTTGCCCATGCGTCGCGCCAGCAGGATCTGGCCAAGAGCGTTGTTGATCTTGTGGGCTCCCGTGTGGTTCAGGTCTTCTCTCTTCAGGTAGATCCGGCAGCGTCCCAAATGGCCTTCCAGGCGGCGCGCGCGTGTCAGCGGCGTCGGCCGCCCGGAGTAATTGCGCAGCAGATCGTCCAGTTCGGCCTGGAAGGATGGATCCTGGCGGGCGGTGCGAAATGCATCTTCCAATTCCAGAAGAGGACCCATCAGGGTCTCAGGCACGAACCTGCCACCGTAGGGGCCGAAGTGCCCGCGTTCGTCCGGCAAAGGAGAAGTTTTAAAATCAGAGTTGCCTGGATGCATCAATAACCTCTTTCATGAATGCCGACAACTTGGCAGAATCCTTCTTTCCGGGGCTGCTTTCGACGCCGCTGCAAACGTCGACAGCATAGGGGCGCACGCAGCGAATGGCCTCGGCGACATTCCCTGCGCTCAATCCTCCGGCAAGAATAAGTTTCATCTCCAGGTCCGCCCGGCGAGAAATCGTCCAATCGAAAGTCCTGCCGGTTCCGCCAAACCACCGATCGTCCTTGGCATCCAGCAGAATCGCCTGCACGGGAAAATCGCGCAGGTTTTCCGGAAGGCCGCTTTCATCGATGCGCACTGCCTTGATCAGAGGCCAGGCAGCAAGTCTGTGGCAGTAGTCCGTCGACTCGTCGCCGTGCAACTGCAATACCTGCACGCCGGCGCCGCGGGCATTTCGATCGAGTTCGCCTGGATCTGCGACGTTTACAAACACCCCGACGGTGATCGCAAGCGGCGGCAGGCGACGGATGATGGCGCGCGCTGCGTTCAAGCCGATAAAGCGCGGACTGGGCGCGTAGAAGTTGAATCCGAGGGCGTCTGCACCCAGATCCAGAGCCAGCGCCGCATCTTCGTAACATGTAATCCCGCAGATCTTCACTCTTACTCTCATAAACCTGCCGATCCGCACATCAACTTCGAAGGAGGGCGGCCACGAAGCCTGACAATGCATCCCCGGGCGAGGGCGCCCGCATCAGGGATTCTCCGATCAGAAATCCGCGATAGCCGACGCCGGCCAGGCGGCGGATGTCTTCCGCGGTTCGTATCCCGCTCTCCGCCACAGCCACCGCTGCGCGCGGCATCCGCGCGGCCAGGCGCGCGCATATGTCAAGCGAGATTTCAAAGGTCCTGAGATCCCGGCTGTTCACGCCGATCAAGGTCGCTCCGGCTTCCAGGGCCCGCTCCAGTTCCCCTTCCGTGTGCACTTCCACCAGCGCCTCCATGCCCAATTCCGCGGCACAGCCACACAGCACGCGGAGATCAGGGCCCTCCAGAAGCGCCGCAATCAAGAGCACCGCGTCGGCGCCGGCATGCCGAGCTTCGAAAACCTGGTAGGGATCGACAATGAAATCCTTGCGCAGCAGGGGAACATCTGCCTGCCATCGCAGAACGGCGAGGGTCTCGAGCCCGCCTCCGAAAAAATTGGCTTCCGTCAAGACCGAGATGGCGGAGGCGCCGGCTTTCAGGTATGCGTCTGCGATGGCGACGGGATCGAAGTCCTGCCGCAGCAGTCCGGCCGAAGGGGAGGCCTTCTTGATTTCGGCAATGACACCCGGTCGCCGCATCAGGGTTCGCTTGAGCGAGCGGACCGGGGGCATGCGGTCAAACGCCATGCGGAGCGACTCGGCAGGAAGCTTCCTCTTTGCGGCTTCGATCTCCGGAAGCCTCGCGGACACGATGCGCTCCAGCATGGTCCCGTTTAATTGCAGCGGCAGGCGATATTTCGCGGCGTCCGTGGTCATGGCTGTTCACCTTTATCAAGAGTGTTCAGGTGGCTGATCTCCGCGGCATCGTGTTTTTCCGCCAGGGATAGGAAGTTGCCAAGCAGCTTCATACCCCCTTCGGTCAGGATCGATTCGGGGTGAAACTGCACCGCTTCGACGCTATGCTTCCGATACCGCAATCCCATAATGATGCCATCCGAAGTACGAGCCGAAATCTCGAGGCAATCGGGCAGCCCTTCCTCGGCAACCATGAGAGAATGATAGCGCGTGGCCTGAAATGGATTTGGCAGACCGGCGAAAATCGTCCTCCCATCGTGAAAGATCTCGCTGGTTTTCCCGTGCATGAGAACGGGCGCAGCCACAACTCTTCCGCCGAAGGCATAGCCCAACGCCTGCAGGCCCAGGCACACCCCCAGGATCGGAATCCTTCCCGAAAAACTCCGCAGCGCCTCCACAATAATACCCGAGTTTTCCGGCCGGCCCGGGCCCGGGGAAATCACCAGCGCAGCGGGCGCAAGGCGCTCGATCCCATGGATGGAAATGGCATCGTTTCGGACCACCGTCAAATCCTGCCCAAGTTCTCCCAGATACTGGACCAGGTTGAAAGTGAAGGAATCGTAGTTGTCGATGACCAGAATCATAGAACCGCCATGTCCCGGCGCCGCCGGTCTCTGATATTATCGTAGTCCCTGGTGCGCAAATTCGACAGCCCGAAGAAGAGCCCTTGCCTTATTCATGGACTCTTCCCGTTCCGGGCCGGGCTGGGAATCGGCCACGATTCCGCCCCCGGCTTGAACATAGGCCATGCCGTCCTTGATCACGAGAGTGCGCAGAGCGATGCAGGTGTCGAGATTTCCGGAAAAATCGGCATAGCCGACCGCCCCGCCATAGACGCCTCTCCGGCACGGCTCCAACTCCTCAATAATCTCCATGGCGCGCACCTTGGGGGCGCCCGAGACTGTTCCGGCCGGCAGGCAGGCCTCCAAAGCATCAAAGCAGTCCCTGTCGCCCCGCAGCAAGCCCTCGACGCTGCTGACGAGATGCATGACATGACTGTATTTTTCGATGCGCATCAAGTCGGTGACCTTCACGCTGCCATAGCTGCAAATCCGGCCCAGGTCATTGCGCCCCAAATCAACCAGCATGACATGTTCGGCACGCTCCTTGGCGTCGGCCAGGAGCTCGCTTGCCAGGCGCTCATCTTCCTCGGACGTCTTCCCCCTGGGACGAGTCCCGGCGATCGGACCGTATTCCACACGCCGGCCGCGCACCTTCACCAGCATCTCAGGCGAGGCTCCGGCGAGGCAAAGCTTGTCCATGCGGAGGAAGATCATATAGGGTGACGGATTGATGAAGCGCAGCGCCCGATAGATGTCGAATGGGTCGCAAGTGATTTTCATCGCCAGGCGTTGCGACAAAACCACCTGGAATATGTCTCCCGCCGTGATATAGGCTTTTGCTTTTTCGATGTTGGCGCAGTACTCGTCCTCGGTGAGGTTGGAGACCGGCTCCGGCATGGAAGCGCTCGGTGCCGGCGCCGGCAAAGAAATAGGGGCGGTGAGGCGCTTTTCGATCTGCTCGATGCGCGTGACCGCATCACGATACTTGGCTTCCAGGTTCCGCGTGCCGTTCGGGTTCAAAATGTTGGCGATGATATGAATCCGGTGGCGCAGGTGGTCGAATGCCAGGATCGTGGAAAAATACATGATATGAAAATCATCCAACCCCAGGTCGTCGGCCGCCAGAGAGGGCAAGCGCTCAAACTGGCGCACAAGATCATAGCCGAAATAGCCCACGCCCCCCGCCAGGAACGGGGGAAGATCAGGCATCGGCACGGAGCGATACACGCGCGAGATTTCGCGCATTTTAGCAAGCGGCTTCCCTGCCTCCGTTTTGACTTCGCCCCGTTCTTCGGTAATGAGCGTTTCGCCTTTGCCCCGGATTACCAGAAAGGGGTCCCAGCCGATGAAGGAATACCTGGCGAGGCGCTCACCCCCTTCCACACTCTCCAGAAGGAAAACTCGATTCCTTCCATGGGCAACGCGGAGAAAGGCCGCGGCGGGCGTCAAAAGATCACCCAGAATATCCTTATGCACCGGGATTACGCTCCCCTGCCGGCTCAAGCCCTCCAGATCTTCCAACAACGGATAAATCATGATTTCCCCTCGACTCTGTCAATCAATGATCCCGTATTCGAAGTGCACACCTCATCTTGTAAAGGGGAAGACCCGGTCATCCCCATTTGGGCAAAAAACAAAAAAGCCGTGAACGGCGGTTGTTCACGGCTTCGTCTCGAGAATTCCGATCTGACAGGCGTTTCAGGAGACTGGCAGCAAACCAACCAGGCGGCATGCGGCCGCCCAGCGCCAATACCAGCCGTTATAAACCTGAATCGTACTCGTCATTGCCTTGCGCCCATTCAAAATACAATTATTATCACAGGGCCCCATCCTCGGCAATGCGTAATGTCGAACCCACGAGCCCACGGCGCCAAACCCAGTGTATCCAAAGTGCAACAGTTCAGCGGCAGCTCCACGAAAGAAGAGCGCATATTACTCCCGTAAGGCTATTAATTATAATAACTTAGATCAGCACTGCGGATTCTCTAAACAACAGGCACAAAAATTGCTTGTCTTACTAATTCATCCATTAAGCAGGAATGACTGTGGCGTAGTTGATTAATTGCATTTCGAGCTGAGGACACTGCGTTCATGTTCAAATACCAAAGGACGTTGCGCAAACGGCTGCAATTGGATGGTATCGGCCTGCACACCGGGTATCCGGTTCATTTGGAGCTCGTGCCGGCGCCGGAAAACACCGGCATCGTCTTCCGGCGCACCGATCTCAAGAACTTCGAAATCGAAGCGACCCGGGCCCATGTCGCCAAGGTGAGCTACGCGACTACTTTGATGAAAAAGGGCGTGATGATTTCCACCGTGGAGCACCTGCTTTCGGCTCTTTATGGCCTGGGCATCGACAATCTCTATCTTGACCTGAACTCCATGGAAGTTCCTATTATGGACGGTAGCGGGCGGCCTTTCATGGAAGAGATCGAGAAGGCCGGCATCGAGGAGCAGAGCGCGCTGCGCGAATACATTGTCATCCAGGAGCCGATTGAGGTGTGCGACGGCGATAAGGTGGCGGGTGTATATCCGCATCCGACGCCCCGGGCGACCTACATGATCAATTTTCAGCATAACGCGATCGGGCGCCAGCAGATTGATCTCGATCTCACGCCCGAATCCTACCGCTCCGAAATCGGGCCGGCGCGAACGTTCGGATTCATCGCCGACGTCGAATACCTGCGGCGGTGCGGATTGATCCGCGGCGGTTCTCTGGAGAATGCGGTGGTCCTGGACGAAAGCGGGATCGTGAACTGCCAGCTGCGCTTCCCAGATGAATTTGTCCGCCACAAGATGCTCGACCTGCTGGGAGATATTTCTTTGATCGGCCGCCCGATCATCGGCCACCTCTATGCGGAGAAGGCCGGACACGCCATTCATGCAGTGCTTGCCGATCGCATCGCACGCATCAAGAATAAGTATCGGGTGTGTACCCTCCCCGATCTGGATGAGGTAATCGAAGTCTCAAAAGCGGTTTGAGCCCCAAATCCAGGATCAGGACAAAAGCAGCCACGAAGCACACAAACCCTGAATTCTTGATTCGCACTGCTTACGTACAAATCCTTGCCATTTAGGCAAAAAACAAAAGATCAACGCAGAGGCCGCAGAGGAAGCAGAGGGCGCAGAGACTTTTTGCTTTCCAAATAATCTGCGACCTCTGCTCCCTCTGCGTTGAGGCTTTTAGGTTGCGGATATTCCGCGCCGTGTTCTTCGCGGCTGCTTTTGTTTTTCAGTCAGGGCGGCGCAGGACCGCCCGGACGGGTGATCCATCCAGGCCCGCTAATTTCAGGGGCAGGCAGATCAGTTCATAATCGCCGAGGGGCACATGCGCCAGGCGCACGCCCTCGAGAATAGCAATCCCATGTTTGTGCAGAATCTTGTGGCAGGCCAGCGTCTTGCCCGCAAATGCTTCCACGGAGGGCGCGTCCGTGCCGACCAGCAGCAGCCCGCGTCGAGCTAGAAACTCCGCGCCGTCCTCGGCCAGGCAGGCAAAATCCCGATCAAATTGATCTTCCCTGATGCTGCCGGCACGCGTCCGGAAAAGTGCCCGCTCCACACCGCCCCATTCCAAACGCTCGAGAAAGGCCGCCGAGATCGATGGCTGCCCAGATGGCACGGCAAACACGCGTGCCGGCCCAAGGTAGGGGCGCAATGAAACAGCTCCTATATCAATCCCGGCTTCGTCGAAATGGTAGGGCGCATCGAGATGAGTCCCGGTGTGCACACTCATTGTGATCGATGAGACATTGCAGGAATGTTTTTTGGAGATTCGCGCCGACCAGCGGTAACGGAACTTCTGATCTCCCGGCCAGACGGCAATACTCTCATTCAATGTCTGTGAAATGTCATATAAGGGCATGGGTTCATCCTATCCCGCGCTATTTCGGCGGGATCGGCTTGACGAAGAAGCTATCCTTGAGACCGGTGCTATAGGCCATCTTGAGCACAAACTGTTGAGAAATCTGGCGGCCATTCCGAGAAGTATCCATGCGCATCGGGGTATTTACACCCTGGACCATATGCCACTGGCTGAACTCCACGACTTCACGATAGTGAATCCCACGTTGATCGATGACCTGATATTCGAGCTTGGCCGGTAGCTTGCTCATGCGGTCGAAGTAGATCGTGACCTCATCATTTTCGGGGTCGATGAGCTTGACCATTTCCAGCTGGACAGAGTTTTCTGCCGGGCCCAGGTAGAAGAGCTTGTTTTCAGGATCCTTGAAGCGGTTCCGAAATATGGTCTCGATGGCATGCTTTACGCTGTTCTTGAAATCCTTCATTTCTTCCGGGGTCGCAATGCGGGTATCTTTCTGACCCTCAAGAATCCAGCCCTCCTTTCTTTCCAGGTTGAAAACGGTCACGTCGAGTTCCTTCTTCCGGTTACCCAGTTCAAAACGGCTTTTGTCCGGGAGTTTGGTGAAGTCGCCGTATCTAATGAGGCCGGAGGAATTCCCGTCGCGGTCGAACATGAAATAGTTGCCGTCCGACACCATGTCGGTCACCTGAAGGTAGGGCGTGCCACCCATAGCCTGAATGGCATCCTGGAAGAGCTTCTTGATCTTCTCTTCGTCTTGCGCGTGAACGAGAGGCCGGCTGAACATGAGCAGCCCGAATGCCAGAGTCAAAATCAGTTTTTTCATGTCTTCTCCCCCTACCCATGGTTGGGAACATAGTGGGCCCCGGCCGGGGCCTGTTTCCCCATTTTCGTCCGTTTTCCCGGCAGCCTTCAGCTGCCTATATATCTCGCATAGACCCGCCGAGCCTCTTCGTGATCGTGGGTGCCGCGCACGATCGCGCGGCCATCCCGGAACAGCGCAAACTCGTATTTATCCACCCGGGCTCTCAACAGGAATTCGTTATAGGTCACCGGTCCGAAAGGCGCCAGACGCTCGGCGACAGGCTTGAAGTCGACCTGGCTGGGAGAGCCGCGATGGACTTGGACGGCATCGCGCCCGCACAGGGATTGGGCTCGACCCTCATGCTTCCCTTCCAAAAACTCGAATACTCTTTGCCCGCAGGCGGGGCAACCGGCGTCGCGTTGCAGCTGTGCCAGGTTTATGCCTGTGATCTGATTTTCCCAAAGGTCGATGCTCATGAGCTTGCCGTTCAGGTGCGCCAAATTTCCTGTGAGGATTTTAAGACCCTCGGCCGCCTCGAGCGCAGCCACCAGATGGACAATGGGGCCGATCACTCCGACCGTGTCGCACGTGGGAGAGCTGCCCGGCGGCGGCAGCTGCTCCAGGACGCAACGCAGGCAGGGAGTGCACCCCGGAACGAAGGCGACGCACATCCCGTATGCCCCGACGCACGCTCCATACACCCATGGCATGTTCCACTTCAAGCTGGCGTCGTTGATCAGGAAGCGCGTTTCAAAGTTATCCGTGCCGTCCAGGATCAGATCATGTCCGGGCACGAGGTCCGCGATGGTCGCTGCATTGACATCCAGGATTCTGGGCACCAGTTCAGCCTGGCTGTTGATCTCCGCGAGATGCCGGGCCGCGGCCACCGCTTTGGGCAGCCCGGAGCTGCAATCGGCTTCCGTATATAGCGACTGGCGCTGGAGATTGGATTCATCGATATAGTCGCGATCCGCGATGGTAAGGCAGCCGATGCCGGCCCGGACGAGGATTTCGGCCATCACGGAGCCGAGAGCGCCACAGCCCACGAGAAGGACGCGGCTTTGCCCCAACTTCTTCTGTCCTTCGGCGCCGATGCCGGAAAAGAGGACCTGCCTGGAATAGCGTAGTTCAGACATCCACTCAAAGCCTCCGATACCATTAAGACTACAGGCAACGCGCCCTAAAATCCAGATCACGTCCGTTCCCCGAGCGCTCAGGTTCCGCAGCCTTCATTCCAGGAAAGCGGCACTTGCGCCGACCATCACGCCCTATCCATGGCATGTCCTATCGCGGCTGAGTTGTAAGCCGGTCCGGAGTAATAGGAAGGTAGAATCCTGTTAACTTTATCGTTGCAACCCTGGATCAAGCTGGCTAAGATGGCTCGACGATCAAGCAGTCGTAAAGAGAGTTATTCTGGAGATTGATTTTTCATATAGGAGCGGAAAAGGGCCGCGCTCCGGAATCCGGATCGGCTGGAGCATGCTCCGGCAGTTGAGGATTCCGAAGTCGTAAGTCGCTCCTGATAGCCGCGGGTCTCCTGGCTAATCCCGCACTTTTTCCATTCATGCCCCGGGCCTTGCTCGGAAGGCACCGGTTTTTTCGGAAACGGTTGGTTACGCTGATTCTAAGATAACCAAACCAAACCGGGCGGCAACGCCCTGGTTCCATGATCTAACGAATTTGACCAGAGGGTTAATTATGAAACTTTCCTTTTTTAGGTTAGCTGCGATGGTGCTCCTGATCGCCGCGGCCAGCTTCCCCGGGTATGCGCAGGGCGGAGCGAGCTCTGCGATTAACGGGTTGGTTGTCGACCAGTCCGGAGGGGTGATCCCCGGGGCGGACGTGGCGATCAAAAACGACGCCACGGGCACGGAATACAGGACCATCACCGCGGATAATGGAACTTTTGCGATTCCATCCCTGAGCGCGGGCACGTACACCGCCACAGTTACGGTTCCGAATTTTAAACAGGCCATCGTCAAGGACATCAAAGTCGTGGCGGGCACGCCTGCCACGATCAGGGTTGTCCTGCAAGTGGGCGGCACCAGTGAGACCGTGACCGTGCAGGCGAACGCCGAGATCGTGCAGTCATCCTCCGCGACGATCACGACAACAATGGGCTCCAGCCAGATCGCACAACTCCCATTGGCTACGCGCAACGCGATGGACTTTCTCGTTTTGCTGCCGGGAGTGAATACAACCTCGAACGGCGCCCGCTATTCCACGATCTCGGGCCTGTCCCAGTCGGCAATCAACATCACGATCGACGGCGTCAACACCCAGGACAATTCCAACAAAAACGGCGACGGCTTTTTCAGCATGATCACGCCGCGGCTGGATGCCATGGAAGAAGTTACCGTTTCCACGGCTACTCCCGGGGCGGAGAGTGCCGGCCAGGGTGCGATCCAGATCAGGTTCATCACCCGATCGGGCAATAACGACTATCACGGCAGTGTTTACTGGTATCATCGCAACCCGATATTCAACACCAACTACTGGTTCAATAATCGCGACAAGCAGCCTACCTATGACGGCTCCATGACACCGTGCACGGCTCTCCAAGTCGCCACCGAGTTTGAAAAGTGCAAGGCGCCGCGCGATCGCGTGCTGTTGAACCAGCCCGGCGCCCGCATCGGCGGGCCCATTTCGCTTCCCAAAAAGATCTTCGGGCCCCTGGGATTCAGCGGCAAGGACAAAGCGTTCTTCTTCTTCAACTACGAGGCGTACTATTTCCCGTCCCAGCAAACCCGGACGCGGACCATCTACAACCCGGCGGTGGAGAGCGGCATCTACAGGTACACGGTCGGCAGCACCATCCAGCAGGTTGACCTGCTGGCACTGGCAGCTGCCAACGGGCAGACCGCGACTTTCGACCCGACCGTCAAGAAAATGCTGACCGACATACGCAACTCGGTGGGCGTCCGAGACGCAACGACGATTGGCGTGACACTTCAGGACCAGACCGATCCACTCTACCAATACTATTACATTACCAACAAGGCCCAGGACGTCCGCAAGTTTTATACGTCCCGCGGCGACTTCAACCTGACCAGCAGGCATAAGCTGGAGATGAGTTGGAACTACTCGACTTACAGGCTCCCCATCGACATGCTCAACACCGGCGATCCAAGGTACGCCGGTTTCCCCAACATTTCGGGATATCTCGGCAACCGGTCCAGCGCGTCCTCTGCACTCCGTTCGACCATCACCTCGAGATTGGTCAACGAGTTTCGTTTCGGCTTGCAGGCCGGCCCGGGACTCTTCGGCCCCGGCATAAACGCCGGAATGTTCAATGGAGCCCTCGCCAATATGGGCGGATTCAGCTGGACTCCATCGGGCATTACAGGCCCCGTCAGATCCAGCGATCCCAGCCGGCGCACGCCCCCGCTCGAACAGATCGATGACACGCTGAGTTGGAACCACAGCGCACACAGCCTCAGCTTCGGCTTCAGTTTTACGAACGCGGGTAATTGGACCTGGGGCCAGGCTATCTTGCCTTCCATTAACTTCGGCGTGGACAGCAACAACGATCCGGCGCGGTTCATGTTCGACGCGACGAATGGCGCGAAGAACTTCCCGAGCGCATCCAGCGGACAGATCAGCACGGCTCAGAGCATCTATGCTTCCTTGACCGGGCGTGTTACGTCCACCGGTGGCAGCGCCGTCCTCAATGAGAAGACTCTGAAGTATGAGTACCTCGGTCCGAACGTCCAGCGCATGCACCAGCGCGAAATTGGGATGTTCCTATCGGACTCCTGGCGTATGGCGGGCCTCCAGCTCACCTTTGGCGTGCGTTGGGAACTGGCTCTGCCTTGGGTTCCCCTCAATGACGTGTACAGTTGGGCCACGCCCGCCGACGCCTGGGGACCTTCCGGAGTCAACAGCCTCTTCAAGCCGGGTGCAACCGGCGGCAAGAACACGGAATACAAGCAGTTCAAGGCCGGCGATACCGCCTATAACCTGGACTACCGGGATATCGCCCCAAGCTTCGGTTTTGCATGGAGCCCGAACAGCAAGAATGGCTTGCTGGCCAAGATCTTGGGAAGCAACGGCCAAAGCGTGTTCCGCGGCGGCTTTTCTGTCGCATACAGCCGTTTCGGATTGAACAGCTATTCAAATGTTTTTAGTGGAAACCCGGGTCTGACCATTGACGCCTCGCGCAGCAGCAACCTTGGTAACCTCGTTTCGGGAACCGGAACCGACACCTGGCCGCTCTTGTTCCGTGACCAGAGCCGGCTGAGTCCGCCTCCGTTCGCTTCCGCGCCGGTTTATCCGATGCAGGCGTCGATCAGCAATTCGGTCACCGCTTTCGATCCGAATATCCGGACGCCCTACACGATGTCATGGTCGTTCGGGTGGCAGCGCGAGCTTACGAGGGACATGGCAATCGAAGTCCGATATGTGGCGAACCGCGGCCTGCGGTCGTGGAACTCATATGGTCTCAACACGAACAACATTGTCGAGAACGGATTCCTGGATGAGTTCAGACTGGCGATGGCCAACCTGCAGGCGAACATCGCGGCGGGGCGAGGTAGCACCTTCAAATACGCGGGTGCGGGGACGGGCACGTCACCACTGCCGATCACGCTGGCCTATTTCAGTGGATATGCCGCGGCACAGGCCAGCGATACCACCAAGTACACATCCAGCAATTTCACCAGTGCCACCTACGTAAACACCCTGGCTCAGTACAACGCGAATCCTTGCTGCGCTAGCTCCAGCTACGCTGCCAGCCTGCAAAACACCGCCACTCAGAGAGCCAATGCACTGACCGCGGGGCTGGCCGCGAACTTCTTCGTTGTCAATCCGACCGTCAGCAACGCCTCCATCACCGGCAATGGCGGCTTCAACATGTACGACTCCATGGTGGTCGAACTGCGCCGTCGCCTGGCCAAGGGATTGATGGTGCAGGCAAACTACGTGTTCGCCAAGTCTCTGGGTTCATCCAATCTCGGATTCCGGAGGCCTTGGGCAAAACTTCAGGGCAGCACGTTGCCGAGCGCTTTCAAGGTCAACTGGGTTTACGAGATGCCGTTCGGCAGGGGCAAGTGGGCCTTCGGCAATACCTCCGGTTTGGTCGATCGCCTCATCGGCCACTGGGAAATCCAGGGCACGGGCCGGTGGCAGAGCGGCGAATTGCTGAACTTCGGCAATGTCAAGCTTGTCGGCATGACGCTGCAGGATCTCAGGAATTCGCTCGGGCTGCGTTTCGATGATGCCAAAAAGCTCATCTATTACGAGCCTGCCGATATCATTGCCAACACGATTGCGGCATTTAACACCAGCGCGACCACATCGACCGGTTACAGCGCCGCCTACGGCGTTCCCACGGGACGTTACATCGCGCCCGCGAATACCGCCACTTGCATTCAGGTCTATAGCGGCGAGTGCGCCCCGCTGACCAATTACGTCAGAGGGTTGCGCTTCCAGCGCTTCGATGTCAGCCTCGTGAAGAGGTTCCGGTTTGCCGAAACCAAGAACTTCGAGCTGCGCGGTGAATTCCTGAACGCCTTCAACAACATCAACTTTAATCCTTCCGGCGGCATCTGCACCCCCAGCGGCACTTCGACCACCGTCGGCGCAACCTGCGGCCAGTTTTCATCGGCTTACAGGGATCCTAACCAGCAGAACGATCCGGGTGGACGACTGATTCAGCTCGTCATGCGGATCAACTTCTAGTCTTCGCATGCTCTCAGGAGAGGAACACGGCGTGCTCATGTTCCTCTCCTGAGCAGTTCCTCGTAAATCCCCTGAATCCACTTCAAAAGTAACTCTTTCGGAAACTGAAAAATCCGCCACGAATGACACGAAGCGGGTTAGCCGCAACCAAAACTAAAGTCCACCGCAGAGCCGCGGAGAAAAGGAGCCTCGAAGAGGCGGCAGACAATAGGCCCGGCCGTGAGGCCGGGATTTGTGGGCAATTGGAATGAGCGCCGAAGGTGCGGCACAAGGCTTCCGTGCCGGTCCTTCGGACCTCAATTCTGGGTCTCACTGAACCACGCCCTCACGGGCGCGGCTATTCACTGCCGGCGCTTCGCGCCTCCCTGCTCTGCATCTCGGCGGTGAAGATCCTCTCCTTCGGGCAAAGGATTTGCCCGTAAGTAGTACACGAATAGCCATGGCCGCAACGAAAAGACCTTAGCGCAGGGCACACTCATGACCTTTCTTGCTATTCGTGGCATTCGTGGCCAGAGTTTTTGAATCCGTGTAATCCGTGGCGTTTTTGTTTTTTGGCCCAATTCGCTCTGAAAGCGGTGGCAAGCTACTGACTCCCACTTCCGATTGCAGAACTTTTGCAGCACGGTTTTCCCTGCAAGGCCGCGCTCTGATATAATTCCTGGGTTTATGATTCGGAAATTGGTTTATAGGCCCAAAAAGGGCGCTCGCATCGCCAAGAAAGCCAGGAGATTCTTCTTTTGGAGGCTCTTGAAGATCACCGCGGTTTTGGCAAGCATTCCTGCCATCGTCGTCGCCGCCTTCCTCATCCACTATTATTATGTTTTCGATCGCTGGATCGACGAGAAGCTCGGCAAGGGTTATGAAACCGCGGAAACTGAGATCTATGCCGCGCCGAGGACCATCTACCCGGGCAAACCGATTACACAAGCCGATTTCCTAACCGGCCTGAGGCGCCTTGGATACGTCGAAAAGAATGAGGCCTCTGACTCCAAGCCCGCCACATTCCAGCTGGACAGGAAAAATCGCGTGCTGGTCGCCAATGACTCCTCGGCGCCAGAGGACACGGGCCGGTCCGTGGAAGTCGATTGGGCCGGCAACAGGATCCGGAACGTCGTCGAGGTATCTTCGGGACAAAACCTGGACCGTTTCGCGCTCAAGCCCGAGTTGATCAGCAACATCATCAACAAAAACCGGGAGAAGCGCCGCCGCGTGCTCTACAAAGATCTGCCCAGGAACCTGGTCAATGCGGTACTGGCGTCCGAGGATCGCAGGTTCTTCAGTCACAGCGGCGTCGATCCCATACGAATTATCAAAGCCGCAATCATTGACATCCGCGCCGGTGAAAACGTACAGGGAGCAAGTACGCTCACACAGCAGTTTGTCAAACAATACTTTTTGACGCCGGAGCGCACCTGGAGGCGCAAGCTAACGGACGCTTACATGGCCATCCTCCTCGAGCACAGGTTCTCCAAGGAGGAGATCTTCGAGCTATATGCCAACGAGCTCTATCTCGGCCAGCGCGGCACATTCAGCATCGTGGGGTTCGGGGAAGCCGCGGAAGTCTTCTTCGATAAGAGCATCAATAACCTGACCCTTGGCGAAGCGGCCACGCTCGCAGGCATCATCCCTGCGCCCAACCGCTACACTCCGTTGCGCTATCCGGAGCGGGCGAAGGTACGCCGTGATCTCGTCCTCGATCACATGGCGGAGTATGAAATGATCACCGCGAGCGAGCGCGATGAGGCCAAGGCACAGCCGATAGGCGTGAAACCATCCACGATGATGAACTATTCCGATGCGCCTTATTTCGTCGATTACCTCCGGGACATCCTGTCGGAGCAGCTGGGCGATTTGGAACTGGGCCGGTCCAGGCACAAGATCTATACCACGCTGGACATGGATCTTCAGCAGGCGGCTTTCGAAGCTCTCCGCGACCAGATGGGCAAACTGGATGAGTATTTCGCCAAGGGCAAGCGCGCCATTGCCCCCGGGACCGTGCAGGCCAGCCTGATCGCGGTCGATCCCCGGAACGGCCAGGTGCTCGCCATGGTCGGAGGCAGGGACTACGGAGTGAGTCAGTTCAACCGCATTACTCAATCGAAGCGGCAGCCGGGAAGCATCTTCAAGCCGTTCGTGTACACCGCGGCCCTGGAGACCGCCAACAGCAGTGCGACGCCGCTGACAGCGGCTTCGATCGCCCTGGATGAGCCCACGCCATTCGAGTTTGAAAACCTGGTCTACGAACCCAAGAATTACAAGGACGAGTACCTGGGCCAGGTAAGCATGCGCCAGGCCATCACGAGATCCTTAAACGTCGCCACCATCAAATTCGCCGAAAAGGTGGGTTATCCCAAAATCGCCTTGCTGGCGCACCGGCTCGGCCTCAACGAGGCCATCAAACCATATCCAGCCATGGCGATCGGCGCCTTTGAAGTGACTCCGCTGGAAATGGTGCGGGCTTACACAGCCTTTGCCAACGACGGCATGCTCTCGGACCTGATGCCTTTCCGCAAGGTCCTCGACGAGAAGGGCAATCCAATTCTCGAGCCGGAGGCAAACTCGCGGCGTGTCCTCTCATCGCAGGTTTCATTCATGCTTACTTCCCTGCTGCAATCCGTAATGAATGAAGGCACCGGGGCCGGGGTGCGGGCTGCCGGTTTCACGATGCCGGCCGCAGGCAAAACGGGTACGTCACGCGACGGTTGGTTCGCGGGGTACACCCCCGACATGCTGTGCATCGTCTGGGTCGGATTCGACGACAATCGCGAACTGAACCTGCCCGGGGCCCAGTCAGCCTTGCCTATCTGGGCCGCGTTCATGAAGAGGGCGGCGGTACTGAGGCCCCTGGCCGGCGAGGAATTTCCCGTGCCGGAGGGTATCACTCAGGTCGAGATTGATCCGACCACCGGGCTCCTGGCGACGGACCGTTGCCTGACCCGCCAGCAGGAGTATTTCATCAAAGGCACCGAACCAGTGATTTATTGCTACGGAAACAGCTATGAGCAGATGTTGAGCGGCACGCTCCGAAGCATCTACTCCTCACCTGCAAACTCAACCCAGGATAAAACTTCTTCGGCGGCAAGCGATAAGACTGCCTCCCCGCCGCCGCCAAAAAAACTTCCTCGCTGATCTGCAAGCCTGGGCGTCAGCATATGCCGAACATCGGGATTCAACCCTGGCCCCAATACTGTTCACTTAAGGAGACTTCTCGGATCGCTTTGATGATCGGAACTCGGCGTCGGAATCGGAATCGGAATCGGAATCGAAGTCGCTTTCGTGATATCCCATTGCGGACAAACGCTTCCATTGCCTAATGAGTCAGGCTGTTGGTTACGATCCCGATTCCGATTCCGATTCCGACGCCGAGTTCCGATTGTGCTTAAGTGAACAGCATTGACCGTGGCCCGCATTTCTCACCAGCTTTCTACTGCTGCGGCGGATCCGAGCATGTCTACTGCGTTGCGCTCGGTCGGGCTCCTCGACGTACTGTCGAGTACGCCTGCGGAGCCCTCGGTCGCGCGCCTTGTATCCATGCCCGCCTGCGTCGCCTCGCTACGAAATCTGGTGAGAAGTGCGGGCTAGTGTCGGTATTGGCTGCTAAAGAACCGGCAAAGCGGGTCGATAACGATGGTATCCACCGTCGCATGAGAGGTTGGTCGAGGGATAATGAGCAGTCAGAACTACACGCCAAGTAGTCCCCCGCCGTCAACGGATCTTTCCTGCGCGGCTTCCTACCTGGTCTATGACTGGTTCCACGACCAGTTCCCGGCCTGGGAATCCGAGCTGTACCCGAAGCAAGTGACACATTCGCTGTCACTTATCGACGCTTCCATTCCCGAATCGGCCCATGGTCCCAAGGGCGTGGTGCACTTTAAGAGCATCCTCGATCCCCTCTGGTCAACGGGAGACATGGCATCTCTCCGCAGCGGTTTTTCATGGATTCTCCTGGTTCTGAGCCCCTTAGAAAGGTTTTACGAGCTTGATCCGGCGCTGGACGAACTGTCGACAGGCACAACTCAGCTGGTGATATGGCGCCCCGGCCGGCCTACTGTGGAGGAGAGCGCCTGTCTGCGCGTGAACTCACTGGTT
>Ga0315284_10003732_pt1 | contig 21617 bp, 18 predicted proteins | sample YL17G09_16_MG_FD_203696 | JGI IMG/M metagenome (GOLD analysis project Ga0315284, IMG submission 203696) | Sediment microbial communities from Yellowstone Lake, YNP, Wyoming, USA - YL17G09_16 | ecosystem: Environmental > Aquatic > Freshwater > Lake > Sediment | place: USA: Wyoming | collected... | reverse complement strand
TTTTAAACTGAACCATTCCCGCATTCACAAAAAGAAGGGTAGGGTCATGTCGTGGGATGAGGGGAGAGCTTGGCACAATACTGTGCCCTTTTAATTTAAAGTATTCCAAAAATGCAGTTCTTATCTCTGAACTCTTCATATCGATGAGTTGTAAACCGGTTCCCTTTTGGTATCTACATATGGGTCGAAGGCTTGATTATTTCATATATATGAGTTTGCCGTCAAAAAATAGAAGAAGTTTTGTCTCAACCACCCCGAATGTTGAGTAAATCCATTCTTCTCTTGTCTTTCCTTCGGATGGTTCAAGAATTTTCAGGGAATCTGGAGATCCCCATGCGTACCTTACCTGTTGAGGGGTCATACCAAGCACAACCTCGCCCTGTTTTATATGTTCCTGGATAGCAGGGGAAAATCCTTTAATCTCCTCTTCTGAATAGCGTATTGATTTTGTACAGCCTACCTGTGAAAGGAATAGTAAAGCTGTAATTAAAATAACAACTTTTTTCATTTTTAGTCCTCCTTAACGTTTTTAAACTTCATCACTGTTTTTATTGTATCGTAAGAATACCCTTTTCTCAGTAGGAGATTATAAACTCTTCTTTTTACTTTTTCCAATGAATAGTGTTCTAATTGACTGTATTTTTTATCCACAAGTTTTTGAGCATTTTCGATGTCTTCTTTTTCATAGGAGTTAATCGCTCTATCAACAATATGCTGAGGTATACCTCTGTGGAGCATAAATCTTCTTGCTCCATGATAACCAAGTAATTTTATTGTCAATGCCTCTCTTCTCAGAGAGTCAGCTAATGACATATCATCAATGAGACCTATATGCCTTAGGTAGTTTATTGCAGAGAAAATCACCGTTTCAGGGAAACCTTTTTTTATCAGCCTTTCTGTCAGTTCCTTTTCGCTTCTTCCTCTGTAACTCAGGAGTTTCAAGGCATATTGCCTTGCCTTATCGTCCAAATCTTTCAATGTCCATCTTTTCTTTATCAGTGGGTTTATCAACAAATGTCAGGTCGCTTGTGGAATGGACGCCCCTTACTTTCAGTGCAAAATCGTCAGGATTTGTGGCTCTTCTCAGTGCTTCTTCATAGGTTATAAGCCCTGATTTGAAAAGATTAAATAAGGATTGGTCAAAAGTTTGCATCCCCCAGTGTATAGCTCCTTGTGCAATTGCATCATGAACCAGTTTTGTTTTATCCGGATCAAGGATACAATCTTTTACGGTGACCGTGGCAACAAGAACCTCAACTGCAGGAACTCTACCTTTTCCGTCTGCCCTCGGAACGAGCCTCATAGATATAATACCTTTCAGCACCGATGCAAGTTGCATCCTCACCTGCTTATGCTGATAAGGAGGAAACACAGAGATGATTCTGTTGATTGTCTCTACTGCATCTATTGTATGTAAAGTACTCAAAACAAGATGACCTGTCTCAGACGCGACCAGTGCTGTCTGTATAGTCTCAAAATCACGCATTTCACCAACAAGTATTACATCCGGATCCTGTCTGAGAGCCTGTCTCAAAGCCTTACTGAATGACTCGGTGTCACTTCCTATCTCCCTCTGGTTAATAATACTTTTTTTATCTCTGTGGAGATATTCTATTGGGTCTTCAATGGTCACAACATGTTCTGTCCTGGTTGTATTTATCAGGTCTATCATTGAAGCAAGGGTTGTTGTTTTTCCACTCCCGGTTGTCCCTGTGACAAGGATTAAGCCCATTTGTTCCATAGAAAGTTTCTTAATGACCTCAGGGAGAAGTAATTCCTCCATCGAAGGGATTCTGGTAGGGATAACTCTGAAGACGATTCCTACAGTCCCCCTCTGTACGAATGCATTACACCTGAACCTTCCGAGCCCTGGAACGCTGTAGGCAAGATCTATATCATTTTTCTTTTTGAAAATATCCTTTTGTCCAGGTGACATAACAGAAAGAGCTATATTTAATGCATCTTCCTCGCTTACTCTCTTCTCTGAGGTGACAGGGGTAAGCTCTCCGTAAATCCTCAGTATCGGCGGAGAACCAACCTTAACATGAAGGTCTGAGGCATCTAACGATCGCGCCTTTTTCAAAAGCTCATTAATTTCCATGATTATCCCCTTAGGTTAAATAAATCAATAATCTTTTTTTCAATTTCCTTTGCAACTTCCCCATTATTTCTCAAGAACTCTTTTGCATTTTCCCGACCCTGACCGATTCTGTTACCACCATAACTATACCACGCTCCTGATTTTTCGATGATGCCTTTTTCAACTCCAAGGTCAACAATTTCTCCAAATCTTGAAATCCCTTCATTGAAATATATATCAAACTCAGCCTGTTTAAAAGGAGGGGCAACCTTATTTTTCACTACCTTGACTCTTACCCTTCCACCTATAACTTCCTGATTATCTTTAATATTTTCTATTCGTCTTATATCGAGCCTCATAGAAGAATAAAACTTTAATGCATTTCCACCTGTCGTAGTCTCAGGGCTGCCGAACATAACACCTATCTTCATCCTTATCTGGTTAATAAATATTACTGTGGTAAGTGATTTTGATATTGCAGCAGTAAGCTTTCTCAGTGCCTGGCTCATCAGCCGTGCCTGGAGCCCCGGGAGAGAGTCACCCATCTCGCCTTCTATCTCTGCCCTTGGTACGAGAGCAGCAACCGAATCTATTGCAATAACATCAATGGCACCGCTCCTCACAAGAGCCTCTGTAATCTCAAGAGCCTGTTCCCCTGTATCAGGCTGTGAAATAAGGAGATCTTCTATTTTCACGCCAAGTTTTTGTGCATAATTCACATCAAGTGCATGCTCAGCATCAATAAATGCTGCATTGCCACCTGACTTCTGTGCTTGTGCAATAGCACATAATGCTAATGTAGTTTTCCCTGAAGCCTCAGGACCATAAATTTCTATAACTCTGCCCCTCGGGTAACCGCTAATCCCTGTTGCAATATCGAGAGTTATTGAGCCAGTAGGTATTATCTGGAGACCTTCGGAAATACCCTCTGCGCCAAGCCGCATAATAGAACCTTTTCCGAAACTCTTTTCAATCTGCGCTATAGCCATTTCAATTGCCTTAACCTTATCTTTATTCGTCATACTTTCCTCCCCAACTGTATCTTATGTAAACAATAATAGTGAGCCCCTGTAGGTTTTAGTTCACTCTGCATCAGTTTTATATCGCTGACCTTTATACTTCCGAAGTCTTTTTCTGTAAAGTTATTAAGTTCCTGAATAAGGTTTGCTATTCCTTTTTGAGAGCGTACCCTTCCGAGTGTCAGGTGGGGATGGAAATTCTTATCTTCCCTTTGATAGCCTAATAATGACATAGAGTCTTCAATATCGCCTTGGAGCTTCTTTAATATATCTGACACTTCCACTCCTGCCCAAATCACCTTAGGATAGTTATTGTTTGGAAACATACCCATAGTACATAGTTTAATATAAAATGCATCATAAAAGAATGTAATTTTAGTCAAAGATTCAATTATCTTTGGAATCAAACCCTCAGACGTATTACCAAGAAACTTAAGGGTAAGATGGAGGTTTTCAAGACCGGCCCATTTCACATCTCCATCGTAAATTTTCAGTGCTTCTATAAGCTCACTTATAACCCGTTTTATTGGTTCAGATATTTCTATTGCTATAAAACATCTCAAGTACATAGGATGATTTCTAATAAACAAGTCTCCATATCTGTAGAATTAAATTTGTATAAATTGATGCCATAATATCATCTGCCATTACACCAGTCCCCCCACGTAACGCATTTTCTATTTTTTTTATTGGAAACGGTTTTAGTATATCGAAAAACCTGAATAAAAAAAAGGCTGCGAGTGCATAGTTTATGCTGTAGGGGATAAAAAGAACAGAAAGGAGATAACCACAAAATTCATCTATCACTATATGACTACTGTCCTTCCTGTTGAGAAGCCTTTCAGCATGGTGGGAAGATATGATGCCAATCGGTATTATGAGAAACAATATAACGATATGAATAAAGGGTGAGGGTCTTAATACTATATAGAATAAAAAAGCGGTAAGTGTACCAAAGGTTCCAGGTGCAACAGGAATATACCCTATAAAACCAAGTGTGGCAATATATTTGAGGATGAACACCTGTTCTTGTTTAGCCTTATACTTGAATTATTTTGTAATTAAAGCTTATTTTTGCAGCCCCTTCGAGTGTGGCTTTAACAGAACAGTATTTATTCATTGAAAGCTCAACCGCCCTTTTTACCGCTTCTTCAGATATATTTCTGCCACTCAGGATAAACTCTATAACTATATCAGTAAATTTTTTGGGGTAATTTTCTGCCTTCTGCCCTTTGAGATTTATTTTTAGGCTTGTCACCTCTTGTTTCTTCTTTTTAAGAATAGAGATAACATCCATCCCCGAACATCCGCCTAACCCCACGAGGAGTAATTCCATTGGCCTTAGTCCGGCATCATGCCCACCGACTTCAGGGTCACCATCCATAACGATTGCATGGCCTGAAGACGCCTCTCCTACAAACTGGAGCCCCTGTACATAAGTAACTGTGGCGTGAGTCATTGTCACCTCCTGTAAGTTTTAGTTAATTTATCTGAGATAGGTATCTTTGTCAAGAAAACCTATAAAGATTACGAAATTTGAGGAGATAGAGAAGATAATGAAAATAGAGAGTAAAGGTGATGTTCAGTTTTCCTCAGTAGTTGTTGTGTAAATAGAGTATATGATACTATAAAAATAATCTCACATTAAAATAAAGATTGTACTATCTTAAATGAAATGACTGACAGATTACTCATAGTAGATGATGAAGAGATTATTTGCACGTCTCTGAAAGGATTATTTTCAGGGGAGGGCTATTTCGCTGACACTGTCCATAGTGCTGAATCAGCACTGGAATTGCTTGATGAAGAAAGCTATGATTTGATAATAACCGATATTGTCCTTCCAGGAATTGATGGAATAGAGCTTGTAAAAAAAATAAAGGAAAGACTTCCTGAACAAATCATCATAGTGATAACAGGATATGCTTCATTAGAGACTTCGGTCAAGGCATTCAGGGCTGGAGCTTACGATTATGTGATAAAACCCATAATCAACGAAGAAATAAAGCAGATTGTAAAGAATGCACTTAGGCAGAATGCGACTCAAAAGAAAGCTATCATTGTCTCAAAACATGATGAGAGACACTATAATTTCAATAGTATCATTGGAGAGAGCCCCTCCATTAAAAGAATAATTAGTGAGGTAAAAAAGATCGCAGATACAAGGAGTAATGTCCTTTTACTTGGGGAAACAGGCACAGGAAAAGAGTTAATTAGTAAGGCCATACATTTCAATAGCAGCAGAGATAATAAGCCATTCATTCCTATAAACTGCAGTGCAATTCCTGAAAATCTACTTGAATCTGAACTTTTTGGACATGTGAAAGGTTCTTTTACAGGAGCTGTAACCTCAAAAAGAGGACTTTTTGAAGAGGCAAATGGTGGAACTGTATTTCTTGATGAAATTGGAGACCTCAGTTTAGGACTACAATCAAAGTTGCTCAGAGTGCTAGAAGATCGGGAATTGAGGCCGGTTGGTGGCATAAAGAGCATTAAAGTTGACATTAGGTTTATTTGTGCTACGAACAAGAATATCGAAAACGCGGTAAAAGAAGGTAAATTCAGGGAGGATCTGTTTTATAGAATAAACGTTTTCACTATTAAACTTCCTCCTCTAAGGGAGCGTAGGGAAGACATAAGACTTCTTGCAAGTTATTTCATCAAGAAATTATCGAGCGAATTGGGAAAAACAGTAAAAGACATAGACAATGAGGCATCAGGAATTCTTGATAGATACCACTGGCCTGGTAATATCAGGGAACTACAGAATATTATTGAACGTGCAATCCTTATAGCAGAAGATGAGATTATAAGGGTAGAGCATCTCTCTGAGGGGATAAGGGAAGAAGTATCATTTTTACAGCATGCTACGAATAAGCAACTCTCCATAGAGGATTATTTCAAGGAATTTATCCAGAAATTCCAGGACGAATATACTGAAAAACAACTTGCAGATATGCTGGGTATTACAAGAAAATCTCTATGGGAAAAGAGAAAAAGATTCGGAATCACAAAGAATTAACATCCAAAAAAATCTAACACATTTAAAGTTCACTTTAAGATAAAAAATACTTTATTTATAATAAGTTAAAATGTAACTTATTGTAGCATTTAATATATATTGATGTTACTTAAAGTTACGTAATGAACAATATTATTTTTGTGTTTTATCATATCTAATTGATTTAATGGCATTATTATGTTATTCTTATCTGGCATTCTATTTGCATTATTAGTACATTTAGGAGGGATACTCTATGCCTATTGAAGAAGCTGTAAATTTCTTAAAAGATGTACCTCCTTTTCAGTTTCTTAATGAAACTGTTCTCAAATCTATTGCAGGTAGTTTGTCAATGGAATTTTATCCTAAGGACACACTTATCCTGAAACAGGATTCTTCCCCGAGTAAGACACTGAGAATTATTAAAAAAGGTGGAGTGAAGGTTTTCAAAATAACAGAAGATGGAGAAGAGGTAATAGTAGATTACAGAGGAGAAAGTGATAGTTTTGGTTTCCTCTCACTTATTGGCAAAGACAGGCAGGCAACCAACGTCGTGGCTATTGACGATACTATTTGCTATCTTTTAAGCAAAGAAAAAGTATTAAAGCTTCTTGAGACAAATCCACACTTTATTGAGTATTTCTTAAAGTTACACTTTACAAAATATATCCACGAAACCTATAGCGAAATGCAAACTAAAAGCCAGAGATTGGGCAGTAGTGACAGAATTTTGTTCAGAACTCAGATAGGAGATATAGCGAGAAAAGAGGTTGTTACTGTTAACGAAGAGGTATCTATACACGAAGCAGCACAGGTTATGGCAAAAAGTAAGATCAGTTCATTGATAATCCTTGATGAAAACAATCTTCCCGTAGGTATTGTGACAGATAGGGATCTCAGGGTTAAGGTTGTTGCGAAAGGGAAGGATACAAATGAACCGGTAAAGAGCATTATGACCTTGCCACTTATGAAGATAGACGCAAGGGATTATTGTTTTGAGGCAGTGTTAAAAATGATGCGATACAATATCCATCATCTCCTTGTCATTAAAGATGGAAACATAAAGAGTGTCATAACCAATCATGACATTATGCTGCTCCAAGGCTCATCTCCTATGTCCCTTGCAAAAGATATAGAGAGTCAGATGACCATGGATGGACTGATTCCCGTATCAAAAAAAATAAATAAAATAGTTGGATTATTACTCAAAGAAGGTGCAAAGGCAGATAATATCACAAGGGTTATTACTGAAATTAATGGAAGACTTATCAGCAAGATTATGGAATTTGCTGAAAAAAAATACGGTCAGCCACCAGTTCAATATTCTTTGATAGGTTTTGGGAGTGAAGGTCGTAAGGAACAGACCTTTAAGACAGACCAGGATAACGGGATTATTTATGCAAACCCATCAACTTCAACAGAGGCAGAGGAGGCAAAAAACTATTTTTCTGACTTTACATCGTTTGTGACGGAAAGCCTCATTAAGTGTGGCTTCCCACCATGCCCTGCTGGATATATGGCAAGCAATCCCCTGTGGTGTCAGCCACTTAAGGTTTGGAAGAAGTATTTCTCTGAATGGATACACACACCGACCGCTGATGCAATGTTAAAGTCATTGATTATTTTTGACTTTAGACCCCTCTACGGTGATTTCGAGCTTGCTGAACAACTCAGAAATTTCCTTTTTACCATGTTAGAGGGAGAGAGGGTTTTCCACGGCCACATGGCGAATAAGATAATACAGAACAGACCACCTATCGGTTTCCTCAGATCATTTGTCGTGGAAAAGAGCGGAGACCATAAGGATAAACTCAACTTAAAGATAAAAGGTGTTGCACCTTTGGTAGATATCGTAAGACTTTTCAGTCTCGAAAGAGGCATAAAGGAAACATCCACTCTTGAAAGAATAAATGCCTTAAAAGATAAGCATACCATAGTGAAGGAATATGCTGATGAGCTCGATCATGCCTTTGATTTTATTATGCTTTTGAGGATTCATCATCAGTTTGAACAAATAGAGGCAGGAAAAGAACCAGACAATTTTATCAATCCAAATGCATTGAGCAATCTTGAGAAAAAGACTATAAAAGATGCTTTTCATCTTATATCGAGGATTCAGGATCTGATCATTGAGAGATATAGGAACATGATTTTGTGAGGAATATGGTGGGTTTGCTTAGGTTTAAGAAACAAAAAACATCCCGGATAGATAAGAACAAACTTATCACGGATGCGAGATATGTGGTCATCGATACGGAACTTACAGGACTAAACGAGAAAAGGGATTCGATTGTCTCAATTGGAGTTATTAGGATGGTTGGTGGGAAGATAGACCTTAGTGACACTTTCTACCAACTTGTAAAACCAGAAGCAGCATTTACTGCAGAAAGCGTAGTGATACATGAAATTACACCTTCAGAAGTCCAGGAAAAACCGGATATTCTTGCAGTTCTTTCTGAGTTTCTCCAATTTTGTGGAAGCGATATCGTTGTTGGTCATTGCGTATCAATCGACCTTAGTTTTCTCCATCGGGAAATGAGGAAATTTTTCGGATATTCTCTGCAAAATCCTGTTCTGGACACATTTTCTCTCTATAATTGGTTAAGAACGCGCGCATCCCATCATCGTTGCTTTTCTATTTCACCAAGAAGCTGTGGATTATATGATGTGGCAGAATGCCTTGGCATTCCAGTTCAAGGTGCCCATAATGCAATAGAAGATGCCTTTATTACTGCACAACTCTTTCAGAGGCTTATCCCTGTGCTTATTGAGTCAGGGATTAAGAATATAGGTGACCTCTTAAGTGTCGGTAATCCTTCTGAATGGCTTGATAGGGTTACGTCATCCGGTGAGATAAGCAATCTTTAATTGTGAGAAAATCAAAAATAAAAGGAGGTGCTTAAATGAGTAATAAAAAGAAAAAGCTTGAAATCCTTAACGATATAGATTTCAAGAAACTACGTGTTCATAAGAGTTTCATAACCATTGTCCTAACTATTCTGACTTTGATTGTCTATTACGGGTTCATAAGTCTCATTGCCTTTAACAAACCGTTTCTTGCCTCAAAAATAACACAGACTATCACCATAGGGATTCCTATAGGTATTGGCGTTATCGTGTTATCGTGGGTGTTCACCGGTATTTATGTATGGTGGGCCAATAAGAAATATGACCATATGGTTAATAAAGTAAAAGAAAAGATAGGAGAATAACGATGTATCAGACTATTATTGGACAGGCGAACCCGATAGCGATAATGTTTTTTGTTCTTTTTGTGATCAGTACCCTTGGTATTACCTACTGGGCAGCCAAAAGAACAAGAACAACAAAAGATTTTTACGCTGCGGGAAGAAGTGTCACAGGATTTCAAAACGGTCTTGCACTTGCAGGTGATTATATGAGTGCTGCATCATTCCTTGGAATAGCAGGACTGGTATCCACTAGGGGCTATGATGGCCTGATTTATTCAGTAGGATGGCTTGTTGGATGGCCTATTATCCTTTTTCTCATTGCAGAACCTTTAAGAAACCTCGGTAAATATACTTTTGCTGACGTTGTTGCATACAGATTAAGACAGAGATCTATAAGAGGCGCTGCTTCTTTAGGTGCAATAGTAACAGTCCTCCTTTATCTCATCGCTCAGATGGTAGGTGCTGGAACCCTTATTAAGCTCATGTTCGGATTGCCTTACGAGATCTCCATTGTTATAGTTGGTACCCTGATGATATCGTACGTCCTATTCGGTGGGATGTTGGCAACAACATGGGTTCAGATCATAAAAGCAGTGCTGCTCCTCGGAGGTGCAACACTGCTTGTTATTCTTACTCTCGTTCAGTTTAATTTTGACTATGGTTCACTCTTTGGTGCAGCTGCACAAAAATATGGAGATAAGTTTCTGGAACCAGGTGGACTGATAACCAGTCCTGTGGATGCTTTCTCATTAGGGCTTGCCCTCATGTTTGGAACTGCAGGACTCCCCCACATACTCATGAGATTCTATACCGTTCCAAATGCCAAAGAGGCAAGAAAATCAGTATTCTACGCCACAGGATTCATAGGCTACTTTTACATCCTTACTTTTACTATAGGCTTTGGTGCTGCTGTTCTTGTCGGCAAGGACATTATCATGGGTATAGATAAAGGAGGCAATATGGCAGCCCCACTCCTTGCAGAAGTACTTGGCGGAGAAGTATTCCTCGGGTTCTTAGCAGCTGTAGCTTTTGCTACAATACTTGCTGTTGTTTCAGGATTGACCCTCGCAGGTGCATCTGCCCTTTCTCATGATTTATATGTAGGTGTGATTAGGCGTGGCGTCTCAGCTGAGAAAGAAGAGGTAAAGGTTGCAAAGGTTGCGACCCTATTTCTTGGTATTGCGGCAATATTGCTTGGAATCTTTTTTAAGGGACAGAATGTTGCCTTCCTCGTCGGGCTTACCTTTGCCATAGCTGCAAGTGCCAATTTCCCTGCCCTTTTGATGTCAATTTTGTGGAAAAAATTTACAACATCTGGAGCAGTTACAAGTATACTCACAGGTCTCGTATTGGCTACTGTACTTATAATCCTGAGTCCTACAGTTTGGGTAGATATATTTAAGTTCAAGACTCCTATTTTCCCTTTAAAGAATCCGGGGATTATATCAATGACTGGTGCTTTTTTAGTGGGCATAGTTGTTTCCCTCATGACCAGAGATAAAGAGGCTGAGGAGAAATTTGAAGATGAAAAGATCAGATCTTATTTAGGAGTTGGTGCAGAGTAACATGACAGTAAAAGTTCACTATGAGGAGGGACAATAAATGTCACAAGAGAGCATTCAAGTTTTACTGGAGGAAAAAAGGATATTTCCACCATCAAAGGAATTCAGTGAAAAGGCGATTATTAAGAATATGGAAGAATACAAAAAACTCTATAATAAGTCTGTTGAAGATCCGGACGGTTTCTGGGCTGAAGTAGCGGAGAACAACATAACTTGGTATAAAAAATGGGATAAGGTATCAGAATGGAATTTCGAAAAGCCTGAAATCAAGTGGTTTCTTGGTGGAAAGCTCAATGCATCATACAACTGCCTGGACAGGTTCCTCACTACCCCCATCAGGAATAAGGCTGCGATAATATGGGAGAGAGACGACGGCCGTTATGTCACCTATACCTATCAGCAGCTTTATTACGAAGTCAATAGGTTTGCAAATGTACTAAAGAAGAACGGAATTAAAAAAGGTGACAGGGTAACAATCTATCTCCCTATGAGACCAGAGCTTCCCATTGCTATGCTTGCCTGTGCAAGAATTGGAGCAATTCATAGTGTCGTCTTCGGCGGATTCAGTGCACAGGCACTCAGGGATAGGATTCAGGATTGTAATTCAAAACTTGTTATTACTTCTGAAAAGGGCATAAGGGGTGGGAGAGTTATCCCTCTTAAGTCTAACGCCGATATCGCACTTCAGGAATGCCCTTCGGTAGAAAGAATGATAGTAGTGAGAATGGAAAGAAGACTGTATGATGTCGATTTGGAGCCTGAAAGGGATGTATGGTGGCATGATGAGATGAGTGACCCGGAAATAACCAGTTATTGTGAACCTGAATGGATGGATGCAGAAGATCCTCTCTTTATTCTTTATACCTCGGGCTCTACAGGAAAACCAAAGGGAGTCCTCCATACAACAGGCGGATATTTAGTTTACTCAAATCTTACTTTTAAATGGATATTTGATTGTCGCGATGAGGACATTCATTTCTGCACTGCTGACATTGGATGGGTTACAGGCCATACCTACATTATATATGGTCCATTGAGTTGTGGTGCAACAAGCCTTATGTTTGAAGGGATACCCACATATCCAACTCCCGGAAGATTCTGGGACATTGTTGATAAATATGGGGTTACTATTTTTTATACTGCTCCTACCGCAATAAGAGCACTCATGAGGGAGGGTCCAGAATGGGTGAAAAAATATGACTTATCCTCATTGAGATTGCTTGGTACTGTTGGAGAACCAATAAATCCAGAGGCATGGATGTGGTACCACACATATGTAGGGAGAGGGAAGCTCCCTGTAGTTGATACCTGGTGGCAGACAGAGACCGGTGGAATTTTGATCACCCCTCTCCCAGGTGCAATGACTCTGAAACCAGGATCAGCATCTAAACCTTTTCCAGGAGTTGTACCATCAATTGTAAGAGAAGATGGCACTCCAGCAGGAGTAAACGAAGGTGGATACCTTGTCATTGACAGACCATGGCCTGGAATCTTAAGGGGCACATACGGAGACCCTGAAAACAAACGCATTAAGGACGTCTACTTTACGAGATTCCCTGGAAAATACTTCACAGGTGATGGTGCGAGAGTTGATGAAGATGGTGATTACTGGCTTATGGGAAGGATTGACGATGTCCTTAATGTATCAGGACACAGGCTTGGTACAGCTGAGCTTGAATCAGCTCTTGTAGCTCATGAGGCTGTTGCAGAGGCAGCAGTAGTCGGATTCCCTCATGAAATCAAAGGTGAGGGTATATACGTATTCGTAACCTTAAAAGAAGGACGTCAACCATCAGAAGAACTCAGGAAAATGCTCGTTGGTCAAATCAGGCGTGTTATTGGTCCGATTGCATCTCCTGACAAAATACAATTTGCACCAGGTCTTCCAAAAACAAGGAGTGGAAAAATAATGAGGAGGATATTGAGAATGATTGCGAGAGGAGATGTAAAAGACCTCGGAGATACAAGTACCCTTGCTGACCCTTCGGTAGTTGATGATCTTGTCAAGGGAAGAACCTAAAAATAGAAGATAGAAAGTAGAAATTAAAAAACAGGTCAGGCTTTTTGCCTGACCTGTTTTTTTTACTCTTCATGCCAACTATTTTATCCCTTTTAAGTCATTTTGATTTTATAATTCATAGAGAATTGGGTCCATAAAATAAAAGCCTATGTTATTATAAAAATATACACCAGTATAAAAATCTAAATACATCGTATTAAGGAGTTGGACTATGTCAGTTAAAAATCTTGAATTCTTATTTAACCCCCGGAGAATAGCTGTTATTGGAGCGAATGAGAATCAGGATTCGTTGGGTTACTGCATATTCAGAAATTTGGTAGGAGCTGGTTTCAAAGGAACGGTATTTCCTGTGAATCCTGACATGGATGCTGTACAGGGAGTAGAAGCATATAAGAAGATCACAGATATTCAACGTGATATAGACTTAGCAATCCTGGCTGTTCCTCCTGAGGATATCCTTGCTGCCCTCGACGAGTGTGGCCAAAAAGGAGTAAAAGGAGTCAATATTTTATGCCCTGATTTTAGCTACCGGGTCGAAAACCTGCAACTCCTGCAGACAAAGATCAAGGATTCTTCCTTAAAATATGGCTTCAGGGTTCTGGGTCCCAATTCAATAGGTTTTATAAGACCAGGGATAAAGCTCAATGCCAGTCTTTTTCCAAAGATGCCCCCAAAAGGAAATATTGCTGTTATATCACAAAGTGTTACTCTTTCAGACGCACTCCTTGATAGGGCTGTAAGTAAGAACGTGGGATTCAGTTGTTTTGTGTCAGTTGGGTTACGATTAGATATTGGTTTCTCTGACATGATTGATTTCTTAGGTGTTGACCCGGAGACAAGAGCTATTATTCTCTATCTTGAGTCAATCAAAAGAGGCAGGAAGTTCATGACATCTGTTCGTGCCTTTGCCTGTAGTAAACCAATCGTGGTGCTCAAGTCAGGAAGATTTGAAGCATCAGCCAAAGTAGCCCTGACACATTCAGGGACTATCGCAGGAGAGGATAGAATCTACGATGCAGTCTTAAAAAGGGCTGGTGCAATCAGGGTAGACGAGATGATTGACCTTTTCTATTTGGCTGAAACATTGGCCAAACAACCGCGTCCAAAAGGAAATCGTTTAGCAATAATTACCAACTCCGGTGCTCCGGCAGTAATAGCTGTCGATACACTTATGAAAATGGGTGGTGAATTAGCTCATCTTAGTCAGGAAACATTAAATAACCTTAGAGACCATGTACCCTCAAAAAGGAAGATTCAGAACCCGATTAATTTTCTTTATAACGCTACTCCGGAAGACTATGAGATAGCTGTCAAAAGCTGTTTACGCGACAAAGAGATCGATGGGGTTTTGGTTATCCATACGCCATCTTTCGGCACTAAACCCAAAGAGACTGCAGAGGCTGTTGCAAGGGCTGCACAAACCTATACCTACAAACCATTATTAACCAGTTGGCTTGGAGAAGATCAGGTACTTGCTGCTCGTGAATTACTTAACGAAAAAGGAATCCCAACTTTTGTGACACCAGAACAAGCAGCAAGGAGTTTTATCTATATGTATCGTTATGACCACAACCTCAAGCTTCTTTTTGAAGCTCCTGAGGCAATTCTCAAAGATTTCTTCCCTGACCATACAAAAGTTGATGAAATTATAAGTAAAGCATCAGAAGAGAAAAGGTTTGTTTTGACCTTGAATGAGGTTAAGGATATACTCGGTGCCTATGGTATACCAGTAATTCCTACAATGAGTGCCAAAAATGAAGAAGAAGCTATCCAGATTTCAGAAGTTATCGGATATCCGGTAGTATTAAAAATTGATTCTCCAAAAATCTTTCATAAAGTAGAGAAGGGTGGGGTAATCCTTAACGTGAGAGACAGAGACTCGGTAAGAGATGCCTTTAAAAAACTCAAGGATGTTGCAACCTCCTGTGGAGACCCACACGCTCAGGTCCTGATTCAGCCAATGATTATTAAACTGGGCTATGAACTTGTCATTGGTGCAAAAAAGGACAAATCCTTCGGATCAGTCATAATCTTCGGTACCGGAGGAGGACTCATAGAAGCAATTGGAGACTATTCCATTGGCCTGCCGCCTCTTAATCAAACATTATCACGGTATATGATGAGTGAGACGAAAATCTATCGCCATCTCCAGAAACAACATTCTTTCGAAAACACTTTGAGATACTTGGAAGAAATCATGGTAAGATTCTCTCAGCTCATCATTGACTTTCCTCACATTAAAGAGATAGACATAAACCCGTTTTTCATAACCGATAAGGAAGGATTTGCCTTAGATGCAGGTATTTTACTCGAAGAAGAGATCCCAAAAGACTTAAAAAACATAACGGGTACTTTATGCCCTCCACATCTTTCAATATGCCCGTATCCAGTCAGCTATGTGAAAGAGATTACACTGGAAGATGGAACACCAGCTGTAATAAGACCTGTTCGTCCTGAAGATGAACAACTTTTAGGCAAACTCTTTAATGGCTTTTCAGAACAAACTGTGATGATGAGATTCTACCATCAATTTATTAATTTATCCCATGACCAGTTAGTGAGATATTGTCAGATTGATTACGACCGGGAATTTGCCTTAGTGTGCGAAATAAAAGAAGGAGATGTTAAAAAGATCATTGGTGATACAAGGTTTATTAAGCAACCTGGCCTTGAAAATGCCGAGATGGCAGTTGCAGTAGCTGACCAATGGCAGGGCAAAGGTGTCGGCAGAAACCTCTGCGAGTATTGTATTAAAGTGGCCAAAGAATTCGGGGTAAAAATGCTTTGGATGGAAATTTTAGGAATTAATTCGAGGATGCTTAAATTGTCTGAAAAATTGGGATTCAAAATAGTAGATAGTGATAACGACGTCGTCAAAGTAATAAAGGAACTTTAGTTGTCGCCCACCTGATTATTTACACTAAGAGCGCCTTCCACCTGCAAATAGAGAGGTTCGGTACACAATAAGAAATGATGAGTTCCATTTATAACCATCGTATTTCTCAGGAAATATAACAGATAGATTCCTGCAAATATGCCATTTCCCCTTGTCCTTTGGCAGCATAGATTCACAAAGAAAGCGCTAATCTACTCTACCGACTAACCGTGTCGTCCCGACAAAAATGACGAACCATCCAATCAAAAACACTGCTATATTTAGGACTATCCACAAAACAGCAGACCACCTCGATGAAAACTGACGACGATCACCTCGCCTGAAGAAGAACATATCCAACACATTGGCAACCGGATGAGAGCATATGTAGAGACCGAGCAGTACACCGATGAAACCATCCACCTTATTCACTCCGGTTAGTGTGCGCTGGTAGTAGAGCAAACTGCTATAGGCGATCCCAAGCAGAATCATTGCCCACAACTTATTGATATTGCGTCCGCTCCTCTCCTGATCCATGTCGGTTGTTTAGCGCTGAGATGCGCTAACCGAAAACAGGGTTCAAATCCATAAGCGCAAATGAGGTAATGACCATCAAAGGCCCACCTTTAAGTTATGCGATTACATGATATTTTATACTGCTTCTACACTTGTTCTCAATTTTATATCAAGTATTGAGTGCTACACTTACAAACATGCGAAAGCAAGAAGAAATGAAAAATAAGGATTTCAAGGAGAATAAGACAGGAGACTGTAAACACTTTCTCGCCCCACGCATGATATTTGACACTGCTCTTATTCGTAATTGACAACTGCCTCTGGTTGCTAAAGGGCTTTAGACTACATTTCAGAAAAGGCAAAGCCTTACTTCGGTTGTCTTTTCATCTGGGCTTTTTGTATAAGTCGTCATGGTAAAGTATCCGAAGAAGGACAATACCTTTGTTCCAGTCCGGGGCTCCGGAGCTTTGGTAAGCCATAGGATCAATGGAGATGCGGTATCGTCTGTCGACCCGAACGGACCAAGCGGTCGGATCATTGATGATCCTCTCAATGTGCAACCCTGGGTGAAAAGGGTTTTCCTGAAGAAAGGCCAGGGCTTTGAGTATCTTCCTTTGAACGGGCCGGTTTGATGCAAGGGCATCAATGTCTTTGAGAAAAAGCTTAGTCGGCGTCAGTTCGGGCATTTCTTATCTGTTTCGCAAGTTGCGCTGGCATTTTCACTGTACCGCTCTTGCGTGCCTCTTTTAGCTTCTTGAGTCCTTTTTCATTCAACTTCACAGTGGGATAAATTGCGACAGGCGTTAATACGATCGATCCACCCTCAAGAATTTCAAGATCCAGATGTGTTCCGGTATCGAGGCCCATTTCCCTTCTTATCGTTGAGGGAAGGTTGATGCTCCCTCTTTTATCAATTGTAACCAGCATGCCTATCTCCTTCTTTTTCTTTTAAGATAACAGACTTTCAGCATATTGTCAATATGTCATTTTGTCAATTGTGGCAGGGCATAAGATCTCTCCCTGGAAGAAAGGCCTTTTTTGTTAGCTCACCTGCAAGTCTGCACGTTTAATTGCTTGAAATTATTGATGATTACTGGTACAAATATATGTCGAGGGAATCATCGAGCCCAAGAAGAGGAATGAATACAGGATTATCGGGAAGGTCTACGATTCGTAGAGTTGAGGAGAAGGAGAAGAGGTATTGAATAATATGGGATGTGTCCCTATTAAAATCTAAGTGAGCAGTAAAAATCTACGCCTATGTCTTCTGTTCTTGGGACATAGATAGAAATTCCAAGGGCGGAGAGAATATAAAGCGCGAGATACTCACTGCGATTACCTTGTCGAAAAGGGTACCATATACTTCCTGGCATTTCAGCCTCCCTGTATTATTGCAGTTTTAATTAAGTTTTATGCGGAAAGCAATACTTCTTTAGGTGTAGGATATATCTTTCTTTCAGAAATAATTTTAACGCCTTCGCCGACGCTATACCCAGTATTAATTAAGAGTCCCTCATCGCCTTCAGCACTTCTAAGTCTTCGACACAATAAGTCAGCAAGGGCAGCATCCTCCACGGTGCAGATTACCTGATTCTTTAACAACCTGATAGATGACAAAACCTCAGCCAAGTGAAGAGCTCGATAATCGTCAATATGTTGAACAGGATCGTCCAATATCAGCGATTTTAGTTTGCCCCATCCAAGAGATAAGTTGACAGCTAGTAAGAATGCTAATCCAGTGGCACGCCGTTGACCACTGCTGAACATAAAGCGCAGATTTAAATTATCCCCCACTCTTAAGCTTAGAAATCGACGCACATCACCTCTGATATGATAATTTATTTCTGGCCAATCAATATGAGGACGTAGCCTAAAGTAAAGCTCAGAAAAGAGGGGGCTTAGAGCTGCTAGCTGTTCATCAACAATCTCCCCTGATACTCTTCTGATCGTAGAGTATAAAATTCCTGCGCGGCTTACTGCTTTCTCAACACGCTCTATATTTTTTTCATATTCTAACGACTTTTTTTGAGCGATTTCTAAGTCGCGGTCTATCGCTATTATCTTTTCTATAGCCTTGGACACTTCTAATATCGCCAAATTTTTATCGATATCTGCTATTTTCTGCCTCCTCAGGATGATCTCATTCTCAATCGCCGCAGTATCAAAGGAAGTATCAGCTTCGAGGGATACGTCATAATTTCTTAGCTCTTCTTTTATATTTTCGTATTGCTTAAGAATGAAATTTGATGTCGCAGACAAGTGTTCGAAATTTACTTTTTTCTTCGAAATCTCATTTTGAAGGTCATTCATCCTGGTGGAAATTAATGCGCGTTCTTCTATCAACATCGCCATTGCTTTATTTTCAGCTTCCACAACTCTTTCAAGTTCTTCTATATGCCGAAAATAGTCACTCTCAGAAATCTGTAATCCACAAAGAGGGCAAGCCCCTTGATCTAATCCAATATGTTTACCGCTAGCTGCAAGCTCCGATAGGGAGAGCAGCTTTGGTTGTAATTTCCCCTGCACTGCGAGCTGGTCATTTAACTCACGATTACGTTCGGCTATTTCCGAGAGAAGTGCTTCTAACTCTTTAATCTGGGTCTCCATCTCCTTGACTTGGGTCTTAAAAGCTTCGGTTTCAATCTTTGCGCGACTCTTATCTAAGCCGCGCATAGACTCCAGAACATGAGCAAGTCCACTAACTTGTTGCCTCAATTCCACAGATAGACTTTTTGCCTCATTAATAAGAGTTGCAACATCAGCCAGAGGCTTGTTTACTAAAGACTGCAAAACTTGCTCAGCTTTTACTGTATCTTCAATCTGCTGAGCCTCTGCTCGCATTTTGCTACGCTCCGCCATCAATTCACTAACGCGATTCCGTGTTTCTTCGTAATACTTTTTTGCAAGGCTGGCTCTCTCATTGAAGATATCTACAACTTTTCTTGCCTTCTCCTCAAGCATTTCAAAATTACTCGTAGTAACAGCGGTTTTCACAAATTTAAATCGCTCGGCTTCAGGCATATCAACGCTGAGATTAGTAATCATCTCATCTCTAATGATTGATCCTCGGCAGAGATGATCAATACAGTCATCGGGGGACGAATCTACAAGACATAATGCAGCTTCTAACTCCTCATGTTTGGGAGAAATTAACCCTTCCGGCCCTCTCTTTATAATTAGCTCTTTACCATTATCGTCAATTAGACCGAGTGTAACATAGTGATCCAATGCTTTTTCCTCTCCTCTCCACCATAAGTAATCAGATATTGTTTCTCCTTTTTCTGTTTCCGAACCGTAGGTCTTTTCTATTTTCCCACGTAGTGCATATTCAATGGCATCACATAATGTACTCTTACCGCTTCCGTTTCGCCCACAAATAACTACAAACCCCGACGGGAAATCAAGCTTAATCTTGTTTTTTGCACCTCTGAAGCCAACCATCTCGATGAAAGATATCTTCATTCTTCTTCCATAAGCAAATTAGCAATTTCATCAGGACTTGCACTGCCTAAAAACGCAGCAAGTGTTCGATCTTTTAGGCCGACACGCTCTTTTACTCTGTCCAAAAAATTCTCAGGGATCAAAGCCACGCGATTTTGGATAGGCATTATCGGGTATAGCGCATGTATAATGTCTTTATGAGTCTTGACGCCGTAGCGTGCAATTTTTCGAGTCCCCTGTAAGTTATCTTCTATTTCTAGAAAAGCATGCATAGGGAAACTATCAGGGTCATCGGGGGTCAAAAATATGGAGTAGCAATTCCAGGCTTTTAGTGGACTAACTCTTAGTCTACCCGCATTTTTTGTTAAAAAAGCGTCATGCTTTTCTTTCCACTGAGCCGATAACTCACTAACGGTTGAAAAAACTGTAACAAAACCCAGCAGACAATCGTCTTCAAAATACAACAAATTAGCGTCGGCATCTGCATATTTAGTTTTATACCCAGATAGTTCAAGAATACTATTCGTTTCGGGAATAATGTTCATCGGTTAATCCTATCAAGTCCTTGCTCTGTATCTAACCAGTCGCCAGACAGACCGGCACGCACAACAGTCCCCGTTCCAGCGCCTCTCACCACATCGATCGGCACACCGCCATCGCCGTACGCACCCACACATATTACTATATCAGCGGTTATGGGAGGTGGCGGTTCATTTGCGAAGGTCTGTTTTACTTGGTTCATTAATTTGCCTGCCGCATTAATGACACGAAACTTTGTACCGTTAAGGATATGAAATGGCCCCTCCGATATCGCACCTTTAGAAATTAGAATAAGAATAATCGCCCCAAGCATTTCCATAGTTGTGGTAGGTCGCTTTTCACATACAGCGTCTAAAGATGTGACACCACAGCAATCTCGACGTAGAGAATACAGATATTCGGAGGTTAAATGAGAATATGCTTCACCCGAAACTGATATTGGTATAGTTGCTAATATATTATTATATGTTGGCATCGAATTACTGAGAAGTCTGTTAAGAAATCTTACAGAATACCTTTTCCGTAGTTCATCCAAAAACAAATCACCGTTTTCTATCTCATGATGAAATTTAAAATTACCACTGTTAGCCCAATCCCATAATTCAGGAGCCTTGCTTTGAAGCGACCTATTATCTTGTGGATCTACAAGTACAACCAAAGTTGGATTAGCCTGAATTATACATTCATCAAGAACTGAGTTGAGATAGTCCCAATCTGTCCAAAAACCCAAAATCAATAGGTCGCGGTCAATGAGATGACCTCCAAGCCACTGTATTGACGATTGAATACGATCTTGCAATGGGTTGCTATCCAACTGATTTCGACACCATAAGGTATTTTCTTTGTCACGATAATGACAGCCATGAATTTTTAATAGAGTTTTGTGTCGCCCAACCCTATTAGCTTCCACTCCATTGATAGCAGCTTGAAAGTCTTTTTCGCCGAGCGCCCTAGCTGCTTCCTCTATTAGTATGTCCAGGTTAGTTGTAACTCCAAAATCAAAAACATTACATATTAAAAAATCGGCAATTGTCTGATGACCACAATTGGGTTTCACGCAAAAGTCCGCCCAAGAGATAAGCTTATTTATGAACGTACTAGTAAATGTTCCCTGATCGTAAAAAAAAGTTGCTATGGCCTCAATATCTGTGCGTATGCTTTCAATAGCTGTAGAGCCTGTAATTGCATGATATTTTTCTGCACATTTATTGGCTATTTTTTTTGATGGTGGTATAGCGCTGGGAGCGGCCATCGACAAACCCGCACCGCACAGAATCGTTAGACGATCAGACTCTATTGATTCCAATAGTCTCACTGCTAAAGTGTCGTCCATTCCCCTTTAGCCTTCTTAGATGACAGAAAAATTAGGAAT
>Ga0315284_10003731_pt1 | contig 21619 bp, 21 predicted proteins | sample YL17G09_16_MG_FD_203696 | JGI IMG/M metagenome (GOLD analysis project Ga0315284, IMG submission 203696) | Sediment microbial communities from Yellowstone Lake, YNP, Wyoming, USA - YL17G09_16 | ecosystem: Environmental > Aquatic > Freshwater > Lake > Sediment | place: USA: Wyoming | collected... | reverse complement strand
CTAATCGGGGGGGGGGAGAACTACGTTCCCCCCTTACCCCCCCTCCTAATATTTATCATAATTCAAAGTGTTCCATTACTCCACCCCTGCTATTTATCATAATTCATCCTCTTCTTTGACGACCCTAGTGCGCAACCAAATTTCCCCTCTAGGGTCGGGATTAAAGGAGGGGGGTAAGGGGGGAACGTAGTTCTCCCCCCCTAGTGCGCAACCAAATTTCCCCTCTAGGGTCGTGATTAAAGGAGGGGGGGTAAGGGGGGAGAACTACGTTCTCCCCCCCTAGTGCGCAACCTAACTTTCCCTCCAGGGTCGGCGTACCCTCTTTCAAAAAGGGGGTAAAAAAGTGATTAATTTTTCCATTGATTTATCAATAACTATCAAAGCAATCATGCAAGCCATCCCCTACCGCTCCAGAGATCGCAAATATAGAGCAATTACTCAATCCATGAGTATTACCTATTTCAAAATTCAAGAAAATAAAACTGATTTCCGCGTTGGTGTCATTGGTGCAAGAAAATTCCCCTATATTTTGGATTTTTGCCAATCAACAATGAATATCACATGTACGTGTCCCGATTATGAAAAAAGAGAACACAAGCCTCTTTGCAAGCACATGCTTTTTATTGTGAATTTGTCCAATCAAAGAAACATGTTCAACAATTTGACTCGCCATGATGAACTCAAAGATGCCGCAAAATTGACACAAATTCGTGAAAGTATAATTACAATCATTGATCAGAAAAAATTAAGCGCCGAATTACAAGAATCAAATACTGTTTCAATCGAAAGAGATGATTTCTGCTCGATTTGTATGTGTGACCTCGAAGGTCAGATTGAAAAATGCTCAGTTTGTGCCCATGTGATGCATATTCCATGCATAACCAGTTGGTGGGATTTATCCTCTAGATGGAATAGCATTAAAGGCAAATGCCCCTATTGCAAAGACCCAAGAGGATTCTGCCATATCGCACAAAATTCTGAAGACCCTTGGCATAATTTTGATTTCAATGGTTCATCAGAAGCTGCTGACCAGCAAGTTCCAGAACCACTACTGCCACCAGCTGAAGAAGCTGCTAACCAGCAAGTTCCAGAAGAAGCTACTGACCAGCCTATTTTTGATGTTCTTATTGGAAACCCTCCATTTGGAATTGAAATAATAAATCAATTACGTGAAACACTAGCATTTATTGATAGATTCAGAAATTTAAACGTGAATGATCCACATATACAAAATCTGGATTCACGTTTGGAATCATTGCAGCAAGAACATGATGCGATCCAGAATGCATTTCAAGCTCAGCCTGAGTAAAAAATGAATTATTTGAGCAGTACGCTTACAATTTATAACTCCCCCCCTGCCCCCTCTAATCAAAATGGTCTCGTCATTGCTCACAGTTATGACGTGGAATATGTGGTTTGATAAAACAAATCGCGCCCAAAGGACAGAAACTCTATTGAATGAGGTAAGATCCTATGATCCGGATATTGTTGCGCTCCAAGAGGTTGTGCCAGAATCTCTTAATATAATCATTGCAAAAATGCATCCAACATACTACATTATTGGCACTATCTCTCCTGAGATTGGATATGATACAATTATATTGTCAAAATTTCCTCCGATTGAATGGGACCGCTATTATTTGCCAAAGACAAAAATGGGGCGCAATTTATTGCTGGCAACACTACAAACTCAAACCCGACAAATTACGGTAGGAACTTTCCATCTAGAAAGTGTTTTCAATAGGCGTAATAACACATCAGAAGACCTAAAAGAATCACAATTGAAATACATATATGCTATTTCACCAATGAATTCTATATTGATGGGCGATACAAATTTGGTGCTAGATAAAGACCCATACCCACTCCCATCTCCAGAATCTCCAAAAGCTCCTAATAATCCGCCAATTATTGATGTATTTTATGTGCCCCTTTTACAAAGGGGCATACCCCCAAACACCGAGCTTAAATTTAGCCCATTGATTAATGATGTGGGTGCAGAAAACATTGAATTTCAAGAATCTGATGTACATAGTGAATCTCCACCTGATGATAGCAGTTTGGGGGTAAGCCCCTTTCACAAAGGGGCTGGGGCTGCTACGTATTGTGGGTGCACAAACAAATACATCAAAAACAAATCTATCCAATCCCGATTGGATAGAATATATGTTAAAATTAAGAGAAATTCTCTGAAAGTCCATTTTTATGGACTAACTGGAACAGTCACTCAGCCGAGTGATCATTACGGTGTTTTTACTCAGCTAGAATTCTAATCCTACCAATAAAATATGGATTCAATAAATCTTTCTTATTATAAGTTAATTCTGCCCCTTTTTGAAAGGGGCATACCCCCAAACTGCTAGCATCTGGCGCCTCCACAATTTCCAGAGCCCCCCCACATCCTCTTAAAATGGCGTGTGCAGCACACGTATCCCACTCCATTGTTGGCGCCAATCTTGGGTATACATCCGCTTTTTTCTCAGCTATCCATAGAATTTTCATACTACTGCCCACATTTAATAAATCAACCTCCATCCCCTTCTCAACATAATTCTTCTTTATAAATTCCTCCGTTTTTTTATCCATATGTGACCTACTTGCAACTATTTTAATAATATCTTTTTTATTCTTAGCTCTAACACACTCCAATAAATCTGTACAAGTGCCACCAATTTCCTTCTTCCAAGCCCCTCCTCCTCCACCCACTCCTCCCCAATATATCAGCCCCTGTGCTGGTATTCCAACAAAACCCGCCACTGGTTGCCCCCCATACACCAGCCCAATATTCACCGTAAATTCCCCATTCCTTTTAATAAATTCCTTGGTCCCATCCAGAGGGTCCACTAGCCAAACCCATGTATATTTCCGACGGACCTCCCAATCATCATTCTTATTTTCCTCACTTATTATTGGAATATCCGGGTATAATCCACGCAATTCCTGGCAAATAAAATCGTTCGCTTTTTTGTCAGCAATTGTCAATGGAGAATTACCTGCATCCGCCTTATTTTCAATCGTCATATTCATATTCATAAACAACTCGTTATTCAGATATATTTGTAGGATTATTTGAGATGCAATTTCCACAATTTCGACAACCTTCTTATAATCTAGCCAATCTAGGTTAATATCGCTCACATCGCTCACATAACTCATATCTTTATATACTATCCAATATAAAGATATTTTCAAAAAGCCCCTTTTCGCCACTCCGTGGCAAAAGGTGCTGAGAGATTAAAAACTTGTATATATTGCCAATATTGCGGGACTGCAGGAGCATGGGGGGGTAACGAATCACTAGTGATTCGTTAGTGTAAGGGGGGAAGTGCTATTCAGTCTTAAAGACTATGTCTTTAAGACTCAAGGGATAAAAAACTCTTCGAGTTTTTTATCCTCCCCCCATTGGATTGGAAAACAAAATTCCCCAAATAATTTCCGCATTATTGCAAAATTATTTATTAAATAATTTTACATATCAAATATCAATAAGTATTTTTGCCCCAATCCGGCAATTGCGGGGCTGCAGGATCATTGCGGGACTGCAGGAGCATGGGGGGGTAAGGGGGGAACGGCAGTTCCCCCCATAAACTCCTTCGCCCGCAGCCATCCACAAATCTTTTCAACAATCACATCAAGTTCATCTCCGCCATCAACAACAATTTCCGCCCCCTCAGGCTCCTCATATGGGTCACTAATCCCAGTAAATTCCTTTATTTTCCCCTCTCTAGCCAATTTATACAGCCCTTTAACATCTCTCTTCTCACATACTTCCAGCGACGTCTTCACATAAATTTCCACGTAGTTCCCACTTCCATCCGCAGAAATCAGCTCCCTATTTGCCGCCCGATCACTCGCATATGGCGCAATATTGGCGACTATAACAATCCCGTTATGCTTCACAATTTCGCTGCTAACGTATCCAATTCGCCGCACATTGGCACTCCTGTCATCCCGAGAAAACCCTAACCCCTTGCTTAAATGCGTCCGAATAATATCGGCATCCAACATACTGATATTTCGGTGCTTTTCACTCTCCATAATCTTCTGCATCACACAGTTCGCCAAAGTCGACTTCCCGCTGCCACTCAGCCCGATAAAATACAGACACAGTCCCCTGCGATTCATATGCTTGTATTCACATCGCAATTCCTCCACAATTTCCGGAAAAGAGAACCACTCCGGGATTTCCGCCCCATCATTCAAAAGTCTCCTCTGTTCCGTACCACTAATGTTCATAATCCGCTTACTGTCCTCCGCGCTTATTTCATTTTCCGGCTTATACACGCCATCAATATACACAATCATTTTAGACAATATAATTTCCAGCCCCAGCTCATCCTTGTACTCTGTTAAAATCCGATGCGCGTCATAGGGACCGTAGAAGCTCTCGCCATTCTTCTTCTTATAACTAGGACCCGCATGGTCGCGACCAACAATGAAATGAGTGCACCCATAATTCTTCCGAATTTGGGCGTGCCATAGCGCCTCCCGCGGTCCAGCCATTCTCATCGACAATGGCAACAACACCAGATCTGCTTTGACACCCTCCTTCGCATAATATGGCATGAGCTTCTGATAGCATCGCACCCGAACATGGTAATTCACATCACACAATTGTGTCACACCAACAACTGGTGTCAATAACAATATTGCATCTTCACCAGCTTCCTTTACTGCAAATTTTGTCAACTCAAAATGACTACGATGCATTGGGTTCCTGGTCTGAAAACCGACCACAACTTTCCAATCATTCCAAGCAATCATCTTCCTGCTCTCCGCCGCAGACAGCCTATTTTTAACAAAATCATAATGGACTACATCCCTTATTTTAACCACCTTTCCCCCATAATAATAGCAATCCCCCAATTCCATTACAATTTTCACATATGGATGGTTTGTGTCATCGGTTCCATAAACATTCACACATTCTTTCAGCAAATCGGGCTTATACTTTGACCCACCAACCTCTAAAACAGCAATAGGCAGCCCAGTTTTATCCTTCAACAGAATATTAGACACCTCCTTCAGACGCTCATGGTCACCAAGACTCACAGGAAGAACAATTGGCATGGACCATAGAGCACCATTTGCTAGCCTACATCGCTCAACAACCGAAACATAATCTTCTTCACCTAAAAAGCCTTCAAGAGGGCTAAATCCTCCGAGTAAGAGCATGTCTAAATCACATAAATATCTGTCTTCAAGGGTCAAAGAGGGGTATGCAGCATAGTTTTCATGATTTTCTAATACCATATTACAATAACGCTAGGTTTTTTTTTTTATTTTTTTACTCAGTTAGAGGGAAAAATAAATCACTCCTCTTCTTTGGCGACCCTAGTGCGCAACCAAACTTCCCCTCTAGGGTCAGAAATAAATAGATTCGAATGGGGTCCGGGGAACCCCCGGGCATGGGGGGTTAGGGGGGAACGGCAGTTCTCCCCCGCAACTTCCGAATAATCGCCTTTAATTCCACTATTTCAGTCGCTTGTTTATCAATAGTCCCCTCCAATTCCTCAATAATTTCATTTGCCTTGGTCTGCATATCCCCCAATTTTATTTTTAACTTCTCTTCATTATTCAGAAGTTTGAAAAATCGCGTCGTAAAAATTTTCTTCCCTTCCGCATCGTATGTGTATCGTTGTGCACTAAATGTTCCATTATCCTTACCTTTTATAAGTAAATACTCTGGATAAATCCTCATCAAGACACCACCTGTAATAAATCGTTCTTTACCACTTTTAACGTCTAATTTAATGTATCGCAGAAACACTCCTTCTTGTAAATTATCAACTTCATCTTCCGGAATTTCTATAAACCCGTCCAATTTTTTCTTAATCACATCCACGCTTTGCAAAGTATCAGTGTATGTTTTACGTGGTCTCTGGTAGCCATCAATTCCTAGCCTATGTATTGTTGTATTCATTTTATATCTAATAATCTTATAATTTTTAATCCTTAATTACTTCATTAATTTCACTAATTCATACTCGCTTAATCTTAGAAGATGATTGGTACAAAATGGTACCGCTGGTACCGCTGCTACCTTTTTCTTTGAAAATGTAGTGTGTTTCTGAGCCGTCATGATTTTGAAATGTATGAACATTGCAAAATCTATCAACATAACAAATGACACAATAACATTCATGTGATGTTTCAAGAACATCTTTGTCTTTTTTCTTCGGTTTTTCAACCATTCGAACAAAAAAAGATTGCTTTTGACAGCATTGACAAGCAACTGTATCTTGTAATTCAGTGAAAAATCCAAAAGAAGGATGTTCAGGTAGAAGACTTGAAAGAAGTAATCTTCGGCAGTGTTCCACAAATTCAGGATTCATCATCTCTTTTGATGATGAATCATATTTTTTTTCAGCACCAACACAGGCACCAGCACAAGCACTTGCACTCGACGATAAAAACATAATTGTTAATCTGTATTATAAATATATGGGTATCCCGTAAAAAATAAATCAATTTTTTCTGCTCATTTAAAAATGATATATCAAAATTTATTATTTTTCCATATACCTAAAGCGGGTGGGTCATCCATAGAAAAAATGTTTTTACCCAATCACAAACAATTGAACTTCGTGGCGAACATTATATTCAAAGAATCCAAATTTTCCCGCTGGATATGTTGCACAATGCGCAATCGAAATTGGCGCATATTTATATTTCTACTTGTATCCATCTTTATGAGTGATAGAAAGAACCTTTGGGGGCTCCATAATGGTAAAATACTGCATCACTTAACATATTTGGATATTTATAAGAAAGAGAAATATTACCTCAAACCCTCCTCCCAATCCTCCTCCCAATCCCCCCCACCAACCCTCGTATCACTCGTCAAATGGTGCATTGTGCGAAACCCCTATGATAGAATGATTAGCGCCTACCATTTTATTGGAAACAATCTACCCTTTGAAAAGTTCGTTTATTGGGTATACGGCGAATTGGATAAATATTATCGCCAAAAACAGGAGCCATTTGTAGTAATTCTCCCACAATGGGAGTTCATAATTAATGAACATGGTAAGAATGGGATGGATGAGATCCTCCATTTTGAAACATTAAAACATGATTTTAAGGCATTTCAAAAGAAATATAATTTGCAGCATCTTACTTTGCCACATATTAATGCAAGAAAGAGACACAGCACCGACCTTAAATCCTATTATACGAAAGAATTGGAGGAAATGGTCTACCATATGTATAAATGGGACTTCAAGATGTTGAAATATAAGAGGCAGAAATTGGGGGGAGCTACCGCTCCCCCCTAACCTAGGTTCCCCTAGCCCCCTCCTCTAATTTTAGAAACATTTATTATACTGAAATTCATTGAGACTATTGTTTCATTGGGGTCCGGGGGCACCCCGGACATGGGGGGGTTAGGGGGGAACTACCGTTCCCCCCCTTTGGAGCTTATTCAAATCAATCGCCTTATCCATAATCCGCAAAATTTCCTTATCATGCGTAATAACAATCAGCGTTTTTCCTTTACATAAATCATCAATCATCCCTATCATTTTCTCACGTGTCCGCGAATCCAGCCCAGCCAAGGGCTCATCAAACACAATAATCTTCCCCTTCTTCAAAATCCCCCGGACATTCATAATAATTTTCTGCATTCCCAAACTGACCTCTTTTCCATTTACTCCAACGTCCGAATAAACCCCCTTCTTCAAAGCCCGGAAATTATCCACTAGCCCATATTTCTCCAATAGCCTCACAAGTTCCATATCCCGACTATTATTCCCATATTTCATATTTTCAATCACACTACCCTGGAATAGCCCCGTCCTCTGATTCACATAGTTTATTGAATCACGCAAATCCTCTGGATTAATGCGATCGATTGGGATGCCATTAATATATATATTTCCTTTCTGAAGAGTATGCAATCTTAGTAAAAGCTTCACTAATGTCGTTTTTCCGGAACCACTGGTCCCTAAAATGGCGACTTTTTTTCCTTTCTCAATTTTAAACGAGAAATCCGTGAAAATATTTTTATTCCCCTTGTTGGATCCCTCTTCTTCAACAATATCAACTTCGCCATCATTTCTCTTATAAGCATACGATATTTTATCAAAAACAATGTCCCCATTCAGGACCGGATTTTTCACATAATTCTGCTCCCTCTTCACAAATATACTCTTCAGAAATGGCATGGAATTATTAATAATACCCAATCGCAACAATTCCGGAGATGTCCATGAGCCAATATTAATTAGGAAACTCATAAAATATATTATAATCAAAGAAACTGTAATAAATTTCTTCCCACTTATAGCCCCTTTGCTGTAATTCCAGAATGTCATTCCAATCACGATTGCAAAAATTCCAACACTTATTAAAGATGTAACAATGCTCATATTACTAATCATATTCATTTGCCGGTTGTATTTGCCCAAGTAATCATCCAAATACTTCTGTAATTTCATTTCCTCACTCTTTTTCCGATTATTAAGATATATATTCATAAGATTTTCAAAACTGTCATGGAATACATTGGTCATTTCCAGAAAAATATTCTGTGTTTCAGAACTCACTTTGACTATTTTCCGACCATAAAAATAACAATAAAGAAAGAATCCCACAAGACTAATCAAAGTAACCAGCCCAATTTTCCAGTCAAGCACAAATAAATATCCACAAACAAGAAAAACTGTCATCAACAATGGTAGTAAATATGACATTAGATAGTATAGTACGTCTTTAATTTCATTGGATAAGTCAAAAATCCGCGATACATTTTTAGTTATTTTTATGTCTTTGTAGTCAGTTTCATTATTTTCCAGCACCTTGACGAACATTTTTTTCCGCAGAAATACTAGGTATTTAGGAATAATTCTGCTAATCATCATATTCTTTACATAATAGAAGCCCTGAATGACGAGCCACACCCCAATAATAAGCATTATGATTTTACCAATTTCACGAAGCCTCTTCGCATTTCTATTCTCTGTTATGGATGAATACAAATTCCCGTAGAATTGGGGGATAATAATGGATTCGACGGGGAATGTGAGCAAAGTAATAACAACGAATAGAATTAAAATCGCCTTATTTTGTTTAAAAAAATCTGTAAATAATTCTTTATAAATCATTTAAACTATGGAAGATATTAATTTTTTATAATTTTTTGATATAACACCATTTCAAGGATTATCTCCTATCACCGGCGGCATATGTATAAGCATAATTCTTGCAGATTTCTCTGACAATGTCGTACTCATTGCGCGGTTCCAAAAGAAGCCGATTCCGAAGCAAAGCTGACATCATGTCGCATTTGAATCTGCGATATTTCTGCTGAGCCTCTTCAGAATCCATTTCTCCTTCATCAAAAAGTGCACCAAATTTTGGGTTGCAATCGTTCGGCGATTCTGCATTTCCAATGTCAATAAATTGAACACAGTCCTGTTTAATTGGAATACCTGCACATGGTAGCCCATTTTCACCTAGAACAACAGTTGGTGTTCCAGCAGAAAGAGAGCCCATATTATCAGGACAAGCGTCAACAACGACAGAGAAATAAGCTCCCATAATTGCATCCCTTGTCAAATCATCAACTGCTTCAATATTTTCAGAAGCAATGGTTAAATGATTCAAGGGCACCGCAATTGGTGAGAACCCATAATAGCTTTTGCCATCTGTACTTGTCATTCCAACACCTAGAACACATTTTGGAGACCCAAAGTTTTTAGCTTCACACCTTAGGTCATTTGGACTAGTGCGACCACCAGGGATAACACTAATCACTTTCATTGCAAAAGATGGGGATTCCGGGATTTCAAAATCATCCAACTTAACTTTGAAAACTTCACCATATGAACCTGCACCAATTCTTTTAAGCCGATTGATGTAAAAATCATCCGGCAAAACAGGAAGTCCTTCAATAGGAACCGGTAAATTGGGTTTTTTCCGTTGCTTTCTTGGAGCTTCCGGAGGACCACAACTGATTTCAGCGTTTCCAGAATCCAATTTCTTCATTTTGGGTGGCGAAGATATTAAATCAACTGCACCAGAATCATTTCCTTCAAATAGAACACGTGGTGTTCCAGGCAAATCATCAAGACGGCTTCGAATTAGCAAGCCACAAGGACTGCCACAAGGACTCTCAAAAGTAGGCATTCTTTAAGAAATCTCTAATAATTCAAAAAAAATAACCATCAATTTTTTTTCAAAAACTACTAAGATAAATCCGCATAATTTTTTTCATAATTTCCGACTCTACAACGCTATCAATTTCCCGCATATTGTAATATTTCAAATCCATAATAGAACACTCCCGCCTAATTTTCCCAACAAATTCCGGTTCAAAAAACTCTTCATTAAAATCAATTATCAAAAACATTAAACATTCGTATAATATTTGGAAACTATTATCGCGAATAAAACATGAATTCTGTATTAATTGGAATAACCGAACCGCATTTTTAGTATTTTCTACTACTCCCCCTCTAGTAAAAATAGTCATTTTTCCCTCTAATTTATCCTTGCGAATATCCATTAAATCATCCATTAATTGAACAATTAGACTAAGATGAAGAATTTTATATGTATCTTCTTTCTTTTTTTGGTAATCAATTGCATAAAAAAAGATGTCAAACGATTTCTTCGTTTTTAAACAGGTATTTATTAGAATTTTAAAATCAGCATCACCAGACTTACCACCATCAGACTCAACTTTTTTCCCATATCCTCCTACTTCATAAGAAAATCTGAATAATTTATAAAACCGAAGATACAATCCATTTTTCCTCTTCTCTGATAATCCCATTTCCTCAATATTTTTAAAACATTCCATAATTGGTCCCCCTCCAGATTTTCCCAAAAATTCCAATCTCTTTTCGCTACTCATAAAAGCCCCACTTACAAAAAAATTATAAACATCTTTTTTCCAAATATGCGCCATTTTTCCAAACTCATCCCCATCAACACCTTCTCCATAATCAAAAACATTATCAACAATAATCCATAATCTAACAATTATATCGAATAATTTGAAGTTTTTTATTTTCCCAAAAATTAAAATAAAAAGACCACTAAATACTGCGTAATAGTATTCCTTAAAATATACCTCAGGTAAATTATATCGCTTAATAAATTTCTGGAATTCTAAAAACCATTTGGCAAAATGTTTAAATAATTTATTACAATACCCGACATCCATACCAATATTGCTCATAACAGTATTCATCATATTCCTAATAATAAACCCAGCATGCTTATGATATTTATTCGGGATATAATCTACTTTTTTCATACTTCCAACAAAATAAGAGCTGATAGATTTTATAATTCGGCTGCCTTTTACTTCACTAATTTTCACAACATCATAATTCTCGCCATCTTTTTCTAAAAATTCATTAATAACTTGAGCAAGAAACATTTATATGTATATAGATAGAGTAATTTAATCATTTCATAATTTATACTCAGAGAAACAGAGAATTATTAATAAAATATTCTATTTATTATGAAGAAGAAATGTAATATATTAAAGACCGCAGCATTGCTAGAATTAACCGGACCTTTTTCAGATAATGATAATAGTGCAAAAAAAACATTTGAATATTATTGGGCTAGAAAATGCAAATATAGTCTTCCATTTAATAAATTTCCAATCTATAACACCGGAGGCACAATTAAAAGAAATCTTCAATTATTGAATTGTCTTTATAAATGTGGCTATCGTATTTTTGTTGGATTTTCCAGATCATCAATTTTGGTTGAAGTATTAGATTGGTTTAAAAATCATCCCGATGCAATTGGAATTTCATTAACATCAACTGCAAATAATTTATCAGTTGAAAAAAATATATATCGTTTAGTACCAATTGACCAAGGAATTCAAGTCAATCTTGAAGAAAATATAAAAACAAATCCATCACTTTCTATTTATTTTATGTATCAAGTAGGGGACTTTTTTTCAACTGATTATTTAGCTTCGTTTAAAAAATATCCAGAAATAAATAAAAGACTAATTGTTTGTTCATTTACAGAAAAAATTACAACAGCTAAGCTCAGTGAATGTTTAGTCAATTCAAAAATAACTGATTTTATTATAAATGGAACAGTTGATTTTGGATTTTTAGAAGTATTTAATACTCCAGGTTATACAGTTCCGCCATATATTTATGATTCAATTGGTACAAAACATCCAGAATTTTCAGTAACACAATCCCAAAATCTTAAGGGGAAGTATTCATATTTTTCCTATAAAGGAGTTAACACCGCATTCCTATGGAGAAAAGGACTAGAAGATTTAACAAATAAAAATTTTGCACCTCAAGGCTTTGATGCGTTACAGGTTCAAACACAATTATCAGTTAAAAAAAATCCGGACTATCTTGAAGGAGCAGCTGGTATTTTACAATTTGACCCAATTACAAAAGATAGAAAATTTTTTAGTGTTCTTAGAGAAGATTTTACGGATAAAAAAGAGTGGAGGTTAAATTCATTAATTTTCGATGATCCACTATTAGGAGATTTTATTGCCACTAAAATATTGTAAATTAAATGGTCCATATGTCAGCTAATTTTTCTTCTAATACCTAAAATATTTATCATTATCAATCAATAATGATAAATTATAAAATTTAAAAATAATTTCCTATACGCCCACCATTCTTCCAACTTTGCGAACCCCCGTCATACTAGTTGAAACAACACTCCCAGGTAATCCTAATATTTTACCAGCATACTTGCAATAACCAGTGACAATCAAAAACAATCCAATTAAGCAGTCAAAAGACAAACGCACAGATTTCTCACGTTCATCATCTACGTATAAAATGGTACTTCTCATAGAGTTCGCTACAATATAAGCAATAACAAGATAAGCCAGGAACACCATTAATGCCCCAAATTCCACAGACATGCAATAATTTGCTAAATAAAGTGTGCTAACTATTGCTAAAATCACAAAAATAGCATATTGCCAAAATTGTTGATACATATAATAAATAAAAATATTTTTTTTTTACATGTTTATGATAGAATTTGTGATTATCCCCTGAATATCATTATATAATTCTTCACCCTTCCCTTCACCCAGCACTTTTCTAAATATTGGTGCCAACAAAAAAATCAGATAACTCCAATATTTACCATTTCCAATACATTCTTCTTTTTCACTAAAACTAAATTCACTCTTCTGATTCATTAGCCATTGATAGGCGAACCAATTTGGGCGAAAATCTGTAAACCCATTTTCTCTATATATTTCAACAACTTTCTCAGGAATTTGATACTCCCATTCTTCCTTAACCACATATGGCTTATTTTGGGGGATACAACCAATTAATCCCAATATAATACGAATATTCCGGTTTGAATCACCAGTAGTCTCTTTTATAAGTTCTTTAAGAATATTTGGTGCAATAATGGCTCCTAAACCAAACATTAAATATGCCCTTTTATAAAACTCTTTGTCAATATCACAATCCTTATTCAAAAACAAAATATGCTCCACTCCTCCATTTATCCAATCTCCATCTCTAAATTTTTCATATACAACCGGATCGTGGTGGAAAACCTGGTGAGAAAATACTATTCCCCTTTGGGAACTACCATCACCCCCCTCTTGAATATAAAATGCCTTGAATCCCAGCCCCTTTCTCCCAGCCCTACCCTTCATCTGCTTCCGATCCCCCCCCCCTATTCCATCCCCCACAATCACTGTCTTCGTAGGCGTATTTATTCCATAAGCACAATCCGCCGTAGTCATTAGTAAAACAATAATCCCGCCATTGAACAGCCCCCTGATAAAGACCTGTAAATCAAATGGCATATCCCCACTCAAAATTCCAATCCCATATAAAACCATTTGCGCCATCAAGTGAGATTGCGTGAATTTCTTATTCCAAGCCTTAAGCATTTCCACATATTTTCTAAATTCCTCCGGTGATATTCCTCCGTCTTTGCTCAAACATTTATAATCACTCACAGAAATCATCTCAGAATGCACCGATTGCTGCAATTCAAATTCCATCCTCTCCCTCCTCGCCCGCAATTCTTTTCCATTCCCCTTCATTTTCGACAATGACGCAATTTGTTTCTCCAAAGCCCTGACATTGGACTTCTTTTCGCGAACAATCATTTCCGGCTGTTTCGCATCTAATAATTTAATAATTTCACCTGTATAATAAATTGCCCCATATAGACTTTTAAAAAAGAACAAAGCTGGGAACATATCCTTCTTTTTGCATTCTTCAATAATCAAAAAGGAATTCTTTGGTGTAAATTCAGCCATAATCAAATCATTATTTCGATATGATTGAAGAACATTTTTATCTTCTTTTTCAATTAAAAAATCAATCAGACATTTCTGCCATTTTTGAATATCATTCATAGTCAAACGCCGGACAATTCCAGAAGCCTCTGCCTCCTCTGCCTCTTCTTCTTCTTCATCTCCCTCATCCTGATCAATAAACCTGACCGTCCCCTCCGGTTTTCTGCATCCATACTTACAAAAAAATGGGATAGGCGCCAAATACTCAGGGGTCCCCTCCGCCCCAAATTTTTTCATAATTCGATTGAATAAAACTGTAACATCTCTCGCCGTCATCGATACCTCTGCCCCTCTAACTTCTTCCAAATTATTCATATTACAAATTGGATTAATAGACACAAGATTCACCCCCTCCCCAACAACCCTGGGGATCATATCCTGCGCCACAATAAATTGGGTGGTCTCTTTTATAACAACCTTTTCCAACCCATTATTAATAATCCCCGCCAATTTTTCAATCATCACATCAGATATGGTAGCCGATAGCAGAAGTGTCTGCACCCTAGACATTTCCCGCAAAACCACTTCCAACTCAATATTTCCCACAATTGTATGTATTTCATCAATAATAAGTAATGCATTCTCCGGCATCTCACCCCCAACCAACCCACTCTGAATTGCCCCCGATGGAGTCACAACAATGGTCCGCTCATCTTGCTTCCTCTCACTATCTTTGTCCAGAATAATGCTAACTTTTCCTTCAATAAATCGGTTCAACACCGCACTTATTTCCAGAGCCAATACATTATTCGGTACAACATATACCAATACAGATTTCGGCTCATTCATCAAAAATGCAATAATATATCCCAATGCAATCATCGTCTTACCGGAAGATGTTGGCGCCGATACAATCACATTCGCCTTCTTCCTCAGAGCCATAAACATATTTTTCTGCCACTCCAACATACTAAATGGCATGATGGAGTCCGCAATTGGAGCAATAGGTATTCCACCGCACAATTGCTGAAACAGCGCAATATTCACAATTTCCTTTTCAACATTAAATTCCACCAATTTTTCACTCATAATTGCACCGTTTTCCCGCCATCCTAAAAAGAAATCCACCATTTTTCTGGCAACCTTCTCTTCTTTAATCTTCTTTCCTCCTCCAGAAAACACACCATTATCAAGAGCTTCTTTCAACAACAGGCAGCCTTCAATACAGGTTTTCAAATGATTTTCGCACCACCCCTCAAATTTCTTCTTCATTTCATCAGATCTCGAAAAATTTTTGAATTCCACCGCAGCTTTTTCAACTGCTACAAATATTTTATCAATGAATTCAATAATTTTTTTAGCCCGAATCAGAGGATTATTTGTGCTATTCAATATATTTGCAATAGATATAACATTAATTTCGTCACCGGATTCTTCTGACTTAACATTTTTACTAGCAGTCTCTTCTTCTCCGCCGCCACGATACAAAAGATTAAATAAATGGATCGCGGCTGGACTCAGTGTAGATACACAATTGGATAATTGTGAAATAATTGTATGAAAATTATAAGATTTTGGCATTTTAATAGTATGTAATATATTACCTAATAGATCATATAATTTTTAAGTACTCTCCCCATTAATCTCTTCTAACCTCAAAAATCGCACGAATAATCCAGAAAATATTCCAAGGTATATTGGATAAGCATAGTAGACCATAACCCATGAATAAGTAATAAATTTTTCATAAATAATAAATTCAATTGAGACCCAAAGTATTATCACAATCATAATCGCAGTCACAATCAAAAATAAAACCTTCACACTTATATTATTAATTTCATATATCCTTAAAAGTGGTAATATAAATGAAACACAAGCTACCAACCCACTGAATGCAAATGAAACTCGATTGCGAAAATACGATAATACAATAAACCACGCTACTTGAAAAACAAATGCAAGTATAACCATTGAAATTTTTGACCATTGTATATCATGACTCTCCTTAGAATATGTTTTTTTGCAAACACACCAGCACCAAGCAATAAAATATGCCGGCACTATCCCAAAAAATACCCCAAATATTTCTCTCTTATTCTCTCCAGAATTTCCGGTTAGTTCAGAAGGGATTACGTAATAAATTCCACATTCCACTCCAATAATACCAATAATCAAAAAGAATAATAGAGCCTTCATTTATTTATACCAAGTACAAATCATTAAAAAATCATTTTTTTGTTTTCCACCAAAACAAAAAAATGATAAAAAATTTAGCATAATTTCCTATTTATGACAAATTCTACATATAAACATGGAGCAAGAACAATCAGAAGAAAGACCATTCGAGTTTATTTACACCTGCGAAATCAATGAAAAGATAAAACCTGGTGACAATCTTGAGGTATCTTTTTCACCCCAATCACAGAAATATCTTCTTCTTGACCCAGAAGAATATGAACGCTGGTTTCCCACTTATACGGGTATAGTTATTTCGTCTAATCACACATCAGTAGATGAAATCATACTTCAAAATCCAATTACAAAAGAAACTTACGCATGTGAAAACAAAGCCGGGGATGAATCAATGCCATGTATCAAGCATTTTCTTGCCTAAATAGTTGCCTGTAAGCCAATCAAATTATCAGATTCAACCTGAATCATATATGGTTCATTAAATTTCCCCACCCTATCATAACAAGTTGAAAAACAACTCGGATCATCCCTACAAGTCCACGTAGTATGTATGCACTCCATATTCTTCCCCGTCTTAAGATCCCGCCCACAATTATATCCATTCCTATTCAATAGCCCACAGTCTTCACCACCCATGGTATCCCAACAATAAGAATTATATGCCCCACTAGCAAAATCCCGATTATTAATTGGCGGCTTACAATACCCCGGATTGGGAACTTTATAATCACTAAATTTCACCGTGAATGATTCATTTTCCGCAACAACATCACGCCTGACAATAAAGATACTCAACACAACAATAAAAATAAATAGCAAACAACAGGCTAATATAGTATGCATTAATATTTAATATATATTTTTATAATTTCTGACTAAAATATTCAATCGTTTTAATAAGACCTTTCTCCAAATCATATTTTGGGTCCCAATTCAGAATATTTTTTGCCCTACTTATATCCGGTTTTCTATTAGTTGGATCATCAGAGGGTAATTCTTTGTACACTATTCTAGAATTTGATTTCGTTAAATTTAAGATAGAACGTGCCAATTGCATCATATTTATTTCATATGGATTGCCAATATTTACAGGATAAATATAATCACTATTCATTAATTTTATTAATCCATCAATTTGGTCATCAATATAACAGAAACTCCTTGTTTGCTCCCCATTTCCATAAATTGTCAAATCACTATTACTCAATGCTTGATTAATAAGATTACTAACAACTCTTCCATCATTTTTATCCATTTTTGGACCATATGTATTAAAAATTCTGGCTATTCTAGTATCAACATTATATTGAGAATGATATTCCATTATTAATGTTTCAGCAACGCGTTTTCCTTCATCATAACAACTTCTAATACCAATAGTATTAACATTTCCTCTATAATCTTCATGTTGAGGGCTAATTTCAGGTTCTCCATATATTTCAGATGTGGATGATTGTAAAAATTTTGCCCCCTTGATTTTAGCTAATTCTAGCAAATTAAGAACTCCATTAAAATTACATTTAAGAGTTTTTATAGGTTCATTCTGATATTTTGGTGGGGAAGCTGGACATGCTAAATTATAAATTTCATCAATTTCTTCATCTATTTCCAAATAATCAATAATATCGTGATTAATAAATTTAAAATTAGAATTTTTAAACAAGTTTTCAATATTTTTAATATTCCCTGTACATAAATTATCAACGCAAATTATTTTATGTCCATCATTTAATAATTTTTCACATAAATTGGAACCAATGAAACCGGCGCCACCAGTAATTAAAATTCTTTTATTCATAAATTATAATATATTTTTTTTTAATATTATATATAAATATGGATAAAATAAGTATTATAATACCAACTTATAATAGATTTAATTATTTATTAAATGCAATTAATAGTGTTCAAAATCAAACATATAAAAACATAGAAATTATTGTGATAAATGATTGTTCAACGCAAACTCAGTATTATAATTATAATTTTGGAGATAATGTAAAAATAATTCATTTAAAAGAGAATAGTAAAAATATTTTTGGATATGCATGTGCAGGATATGTTAGAAATGAAGGTATAAAAGTTTCAGAAGGTAAATATATAGCATTTTTAGACGACGATGATATATGGTTTCCTGATAAATTAGAATTACAAATAAAAGGTATGGAAGAAAATGGAGTAAAAATGTCATGTACTGATGGTTTATGTGGTAATGGATTTTATAATTCAGAAAATATAAATGAAATAATGATGATGGAAAAATATTTTGATATATTTAAAAATGTTTATAAGATAGAAGGTGAAGATATGTTAAATAATGGTTATCCAAAAATATGGAATAAAAAATTAATAACAATTAGAAATTTATGAAGATATAGTTACAAAAATTTATCCAGATGAAACAAATTTATATAGAGATAATAAACAAATTGCACATTGCCCAGATATTATGATAAATTCAAATTCAATTGATTGGAGTTCATTAGATAAATTTCCTTTTCAAATTCGAAGAATGACACCTAAATTTGGTTTTAATTAAAATAATTTATATATAAAATATATATTATTTTAATAATTTTGCCCATTTCCATGCCCACCATCGTAATAAAATAATATATCATCAATATAAACACATTTTGTAATTTCTAAAGCTCTCAACCAACAATCATAATCTTCTTGTCCATTTTTTAATAATTTCATATTATTAATTATATCTAATATAGATTTTTCAAGAACAACAGAACTACATATTACGCAATTATGAATTTTTAAAAAATCTAAATCCCATATTTTAGGAAAACCATTCTCTAATAAATTACTTCCTTTACTTTTATAAATATTTTGCAAGGCATCATAGTAATATTCAGAATTATATTTTTTATATTCCTTATTACTGTCATAAATATCATAACCAAACAAACCTTCTGTACAAGACATTCTAGCACCAGTTTCTTTCATAGCATTTATTTGAAGCTCTATTTTTTTTGGAAACCATATATCATCATCATCACAAAAAGCAACATATTTCCCTGAGCAATTTTCAATTCCTTTATTTCTAACATATCCAGCACAAGCATAACCTAAAATATTTTTAGTATTTTCTTTTAAATGTATTATTATTATACCATTATCTTCCCAATTATATTCATAATATTCTTTTTCTGATGAACAATCATTAACAACAATAATTTCAATATTAGAATAAGTTTGTTTTTTTATACTATTAATAGTATTCAATAAATAATTAAATCTATTATATGTTGGAATTATAACACTAACCTTATCCATATTATATAATATAAATATATAAAATTTATATATTTATATTATATAATGCTAATTAATTTTGAAGAAATTAATAATATATTAATATCTAATAATTTAATAATTGAAGGATGTTTTCATATAGGTGCTCATGAATGTGAAGAAATTAGTTTTTATAATAATTTAGGAATTGGAAAAGAAAATATTGTATGGATTGATGCTATACCTTCAAAAGTGATTGAAGCACAAAATAGAGGAATACCAAATGTATATAATGCAGTAATAACAGATAAAGATAATGAAGAAATATGTTTTAATGTATCCAATAATGTTCAATCTTCTAGTGTATTCGATTTTGGCACTCATTCTGTAGAACATCCTTGGGTTGTATATGTTGATAAATTCAAAACAAATAGTATTACTATTGATACATTTTTTGAAAAAAATAATATTGATAACTCAAAATTAAATTTTTGGAATTTTGATATACAAGGTGCTGAATTATTGGCATTAAAGGGTGCAGTTAAATCTATTAAATATGCAAAAGCAATATATTTAGAAGTAAATATTAAAGAATTATATAAAGGATGTGCATTAATTGATGAAATTGATACATTCTTATTAGAATATAATTTTAAAAGAGTATTAACAAATATCACAATACATGGGTGGGGTGATGCTTTATATGTTATAAATAACAATTTTATAAATAACAAATATAGTTGGGGGGGAGATTCATATATAACATTTTTAGAAAATAATATTATGGATGCTTTTGGAAAAGGCACTTATAGAATTATAGATAATAATAATATTATTGCTTATTTTGGAGGTAAAGAACATAATATTCAATTTAATAATAATTATACAGAATTTATATCTATAAGAAAAGATGATTTATGCATTGTAAATGGTAAATTAATCTAACTACATCTCTTACACGCTTCCCCATGATAAAATTTACATGGGTAAGTCTCACCAGTATCTCTATTCACTCCACACACTTGTTTTATATCCCTCAGTTTGCAACAATCTCCGTATGTCATATTTCCATTCCCTACACATCTAACTGCTACATTATCAATATCCGAAAATTTGGAGAAATCTGGACCACAATATCCTCCTACTGCTTTTGGATCATATTCCGCATTTTTCCATTTTCCTAGTGTAAATAGTTCATATTTTCTTCCATTCCAAGGAATCAAAAACAGGGCGAATAAAAATAATATGAAAATAACAAATGTAAAACCAGCAGAGTCTGTCATACATATTTGGTAGAAAAAAAAATGAATATTTTATAATAAATATCAGTAAAAGTAATATTATCTTGTTCGCATTTTATAAAATTATGTAAATCCACAGGATTTACATACGAACAAGGATAAATATCTTGAAAGAATCCAGATAAATTGAATAAAGCAGCTGCTTCCCAGCTAAACGTAAAGATTGATTCCCCCAGTATCTTTCTTATTTATAAATAAATCATTCATTTCGCGAAATTTTTTACTCATCCCTGAACAAAATATTTCATTAATCTTCTTTGTCCTATTTTCAAACAAGAATTTTTGCGCCAGAGCCCGACTAGGATTCAAAAATGCTATCTCATCATAAAAATCCCCAGCCATTTTTATGTGGTCACCCTCACCCTCTTCCACCTTCCCTCCGTGATACTTCACCATAAATTCCGCCATTTCTTCAAAACATTTTTTATCCGCATTCTTAAATTCCACCAGCATATCAAGACGCCCTGGTCGCTTAAAAACATCCGTCAATACGTCAAAATGATTCGTGGTCATTATACAAATAACCCGATTTTTCCTAGCTAGACCATCCAAAGTGTTTAAAATCGTACTCATAGTAATATTTTTGCCCCCCACTCCACTTGCACTGGCCGCCGGGGGGGGGGGGGCGGGGCCCCCGCCGCCC
>Ga0315284_10003728_pt1 | contig 21629 bp, 17 predicted proteins | sample YL17G09_16_MG_FD_203696 | JGI IMG/M metagenome (GOLD analysis project Ga0315284, IMG submission 203696) | Sediment microbial communities from Yellowstone Lake, YNP, Wyoming, USA - YL17G09_16 | ecosystem: Environmental > Aquatic > Freshwater > Lake > Sediment | place: USA: Wyoming | collected... | reverse complement strand
AAAGATTCGATTGACCAGGAGCACGAATAACTGTTATATTCACCAGGCACTCTTATGCTCTTGTAAACGCCTATGAAAGAAAGCAGAGAATACTCAAAGAAGGTTCAAAAACTGTATCGCACGTTGAAGCGGCAGCCCGCCAGGCACACAGGCGCCGAATTTGACGAGCCGGTGGATGCGATTGTCTATGCCGTCGTAAGCGAAAATATGACCGAGCCGCAGGCACAATCCGCAATCAAAAAACTCAAGGACTACTTTGTCGACTGGACTGATTTGCGAGTGGCCTCGGTCGACGAAATAGCCGAAGTGCTCGGACAGGAAACAGCAACGGCACGCAACGTAGCAACGTCGCTGGTCAGCTCGCTGAGAGCGGTGTTTGAAAAATACAATATGCTCAGTTTGCAGGCCCTCAAAAAATTAGGCAAACGTCCGGCAAAACAAGTCCTCGAAAAATTCAACGGCGCCACGCCCTTCGTGGTCGATTACTGTATGCTGACGGCGCTGCAGGGCCACGCAATCCCGCTTACGCCGAAAATGATAGAATACCTCAAGACCAGCGGGCTTGCTCACGCCGAAGCCGGCTATGAGGACATAGAAGGTTTTTTGGCCCGGCAGATACCGATGAAAAGTGCACACGATTTCTACTCGCTTCTGCGGCACGAAAGTGAATCGCCGAAGGCACAGAAGGCCAAAAAAACAAAACCGGCAAAGAAAACGTAAACAATAAGCTCCACAAGTAACCCGATTTTTCGGAAGAACGTAATATGCCACAGGAAGTGCTGAAATTAGGTATTCCCGCGGGGAGTCTCAGTGCGGCGACAATCGAGCTTTTCCGCAAGGCCGGCTTCAACATCTCCGGCGCCGGGAGAAGCTTTCTGCCGGCAATCGACGATGACCAGATTCAACTGACTATGCTGCGAGCACAGGAGATGAGCCGATACGTCGCCGACGGCGTCCTCGACGCCGGCATAACCGGCTATGACTGGATAATGGAAAACGCCTCCGACGTCGTCGAGGTCTGCGAACTTGCCTACAGTAAGGCAACAAGCAAACCCGCCAGGTGGGTATTGGCTGTCCCCGAGGAATCAAAGGTAAAAAAAACACAGGACCTCAAAGGGGGCATCATTGCCACCGAATTAGTCAACGTAACTAAGAAGTTTTTCGCCGACAAAAATATCGACGTCAAAGTCGAGTTCAGTTGGGGCGCAACCGAGGTCAAGGCACGCCTCGTCGATGCAATCGTCGAGCTTACCGAAACGGGCACCTCGCTGGTGGCAAACAACCTGCGGATAATAGACACCGTCATCACTTCCACGACACGGTTTATCGCGAATAAGCAAAGCTGGCAGGACAAATTCAAAAAAGAAAAAATCGAAAACATAACAATGCTTCTCAAGGCCGCCATCGATGCTCGCAGCAAAGTCGGCCTGAAAATGAACGTCGAAAAGGCCAATCTCGACAAAATATTGAAAGTCCTCCCCGCCGAAAAAAGCCCCACGATTTCGAGCTTGGCCGACCCAAACTATATCGCCGTCGAAGTGATTATCGAGGACAAAATCGAAAGGACCTTAGTCCCCGCCCTCAAACGCGCCGGCGCATCAGGTATAATCACCTACCCCCTCAACAAGGTAATTCATTAAGCGCAGATAAAACGGATTGGTAAGGTTGCGTTAAGCGGTTGCGCGGCTCGTATCGTCGCTCGTGACTCGTCGCTCGATAACCATATTAGACAATCGGCTGTGCAAGCCCTGCCCTATGGCCCCCCTCAAGATTGTCTTTCATTAAGCCGATATAGAATATAGTTTAATGATTTGGATATAGGCTGGCTTAAAGGAGAACTCGATGGCTTTTTCAAAACAATTTGTGAAGACCCTTGATGAACTGTTCCGTCAACGAACCCATTGGTTGCGTTTGGTATTAGGACTGGCCAAACCTGGAAAACCACCTAAATTTAATAAACAAAAAATTGACACTGCCATTAAAAAACTTCAAGAGATGGCATTAGATGCTTTTGCTCGCAACCTCGCAAAAACTGAGTTTGAGAAGCATGTAGTAAAACCGAAGTCATGGCATATCAAAGGGCATGGAAACGACAAGAAAAAAAATTTCAAAAAGTGGTACAACGACAAAATTTCAGCAGAAAATTGCATATATATATTCTGGGGCAAAGATAGAAAAGAATGTCTCTGGGTTGGCAAAACATGTTCTGGCAGTTCAAGACCTAGTTTCCACTTTGATAAAATCTGGTTCCTAAAGGCCAAGCGAGTCACGATTTACCCTGTTCAATCCAAAAGCCAAATACCAAAACTTGAGTGTCTTGCCATTCATCGATTCCGGCCTATCTATAATAAGAACAGAGCCGCAACAAAAAAATGGGCAAAGACTTGTCCCATTCACAAAATTCATCGCTCGATACAAATTGAACTGCGTAGTATTTTTAGACTAAGGTAGCCTTTCGCCGATTTCGTTCAGCCGATGTCAGAAAAGTTTCGGTATCAATTTGAACCACTTCGCCGCCCCTAATTGAGGGATTCTTTTCCTCTGCGTGCTTGGCGGTCTCTGCGGTAAAAGGATTACTATTTGTTGACCCGGCTGGCGTATTAGCCGGCCTTATCAACTATAATTGCCACATAACCGCCGTCGTGGTCAAACCCTTCGGCAGATGGCAGCGTCAGCTTTTCGAGTTTAAGCTCAAAACCATTGTTCTCAGCCAGGAAACGACCGACAAGAAGACCGTTCTCATCCGGCTGTATCGAGCAGGTGCTGTAGCAAATAACGCCGCCCGGCTTCACCAGCTCTTTGGCCCGGCGCAGCAAACCAAGCTGAGTATCGGCAAGCCCTTCAACGGCGATTTTGGTCAGGCGATACCGCACCTCGGGCCTTCTTGCCAGCACGCCGGTATTTGAACAGGGAACATCTAACAAAACGCAATCAAAGCCGGTCCTCTGAAGTTCTTCAAATGCAACCACTGTAACGCTCTTGGATAATCCAAGTCGGCCCAGACCATCCCTTAGCATTTTAAGACGCGCCGGGGCAATATCAGTTGCGACAATCTCGGCCCGACCTCCGGTCGCCTCGACCAACTGGCTCGTTTTTGTGCCGGGCGCAGCACACAGGTCCAGAATCGACCACTCTGGCTTCGGCTGCAAAACGCGAACCACCGCCGCAATCGAAATATCCTGCACCGTGAAAAGTCCCTCGGAAAAACCTGCCAGCGACGCTATCGCCCCGGGGCTGTCCACCCTTACCATATCCATCCCGGCAACTATCTCGCATTGCACGCCTTCGCTTCGCAGCTTCTCGACAAGCCCTTCGACGGTTGTCCTGAGGATATTGGGCCGCAGATAAATACTCGGTCTGCGATTGCTCGCAAAGCAAATCTCTCTCGTTTGCTCCGGGCCATATTCATCCAGCCAGCTTTTTACCAGCCAATCGGGAAGCGAGAAGGCACAACTGAGATATTCCTGCGGAGAAGCATCCCTGTCTGGAAGTATCTCAATGGTAAATTCACAACCCGTGTCTCGTGTTTGCGGCACAGTTTTGCGCGGCGGGGCTTGTTCGAGTGACATTTGGCGGTTGTTTATGTGCCTTAGTGTCTGGCGAAGCACTGCGTTGACGAACCCCGCCTGCCTGGCGTTTGTGATGCCCTTCGCATAGTCAACCGCTTCATCGACTATCGCGTATTCGGCTGTCTGCGGACAATAAACAAGCTCATAAACACCGACACGAATGATATCCAGTACCTTTGCAGGTATTCTTTTGACGAGCCGCCGTGAGCATTTTTCTATAACAAGGTCAATCGCCGCGCGATTTCTTATCACACCAAAGACAAGGTCGGTAGCAGATGACTTCCGCTCAAGCTGCGGATAAAGATATAACAGCTCGCCCGCAAATTTTTTGCGCTTTTGAGATTCAGTAAGCACTTCGGCGGCGATAACGCGGGCGGTTCTGGGTTTCCGCAAAGACATATTATGTCTCGATTTTGACAAACTGGTCGCCCGGCGAGACGCGTCGGCCGTTAACAAAGTCCGCGAAGGTCATCAGGCGGGAGTTTTCGGGCTTTAACTTCATAATTTGCAGCCGATTTTTGCCGCAGACGACGTTGAGATTCTCGTCGATTGTGCCTGGCGAAACGTTTTCAGGATTAGCCGTTCGCAAAATTTCCGCTTTGGCAAAGGTAACTCGCTCGGTTCGGCCCGATTTTTTCGACCTGTAAACCGCAGTCGCGCCCGGCCAAGGCCGGAAACCTAACATCTTCCTGTGCAGCACTTCCGCCGGCTCGGCAAAATCCACAAAGCCGTCTGACTTCTTCAATTTGGGAGCACGTGTAACCTTTGATTCGTCCTGTTTTCTGTATACGGCAGTCCCCGCGGCAATCTGGTCGATAGTCGTCATAAGCAGCGGCGCCGCCAATTTCGCTAAACGGTCGCCAAGCTCGCCGGCTGTTTCCTCAATGTCGAGCATCGTCCTCATAGAAGCTAAAATCTCGCCCGCGTCCATTTTCTCCGCGATGGTGATTATGGTAACGCCTGTCTCGGTTTCGCCGTTGACTATCGCCCAGTTTATCGGCGCCGCCCCCCGGTATTTCGGCAACAGCGAGGCGTGAACGTTTATCGCGCCTTTGGGAGCGACGGCGGTGACCTCGGCGCTTATTTTCTGACCGAAGGCAATGACAACCAGAAGGTCAGGTTTTTCTTCTCTGATTCGACTGACAATATCGGGCGCATTTACATCAGGAATTTCGATTACCGGGATTGAATGATTAATCGCCCAGTTAGCCGCGGGGGTCGAAGCCAGTTTACGCCCCCTGCCTGCCGGCTGCGCCGGCTGACTTACCACAAGGGCTATTTTGTGGCCTGAGTTAGCAATCGCATCGAGGCAAGGTAATCCGAACTGGCCGCTTCCGAGATAAATGATGTTCATTTGTCTTTCAGAATATAGAGATGTCAGGAGCCGGCGCTGTCGTGCTCTTCTTCGAGTTTCTTGAGTTGTTTACGGTGGACAATGCGGGAGGTCGTCGGCATACGGTTGACAATGGTAACACCTTCGATGTGGTCGAACTCGTGCTGCAACGCGCGGGCATAAAGCCCTTCGGCCTGCTCGCTGAACAATTTTCCGTCGAGGTCCATCGCGGTGACGGTCGCCCCGCTGTACCTCTTGATTTTCGTGTATATCCCCGGGACAGACAGGCACCCTTCCTCGTTTCCCACAAGCTGGCCTTCCGGCTTGACCGTTGGATTGATATATACCCTGACATTTTCCCTGCTGCCGTCTAAAGAGATTATAAACAGCCGGAGAGGCACTCCCGCCTGCGGCGCCGCAAGCCCGATGCCCTTTTGTTCAATCATAATGTCGGTCATCTTCGCGACAAGCCGACGAATACCCTCGTCAATTTTTTCAACCGGCTGCGCAGGCCCCCCCAGCACCTTCGCCGGGTAACGCGTAATACCGCAGTTATCAACGTCAATCTCAGTCATACTCATCACCGTCGAATGTATTGCCGAGATAGGCCTTTTTGACGGTCTCATTCTGAATAATCTGTGCGGGCGTACCCTCGGCCAGGACTTTGCCGTGGTCAATGATATACGCCTTATCGACCACCTCCAGCGTCCTTTCGACGTTGTGGTCGGTGATAAGGATACTCACCCCGGAGGCAACAAGCCGGCGAATATCGTTCTGCAAATCCTGCACGGTAATGGGGTCAACGCCGCTGAACGGCTCATCCAGCAAAATCAGCGACGGCTCAGTCACCATAGCCCTTGCGATTTCAAGTTTTCTTCGCTCGCCGCCCGAAATAAATCTGCCCTGGCTGTCCGCCACCTCGGTCAGCCCAAAACGCTCAATCAGCGTATCGGCCCTGCTGTTGCGCTCTTGTTTTGTAACCGCCATTGTCTCGAGGATTGCATAAAGATTGTCGCGGACGCTGAGCCGCTGGAAGATGCTCGGCTCCTGGGAAAGATAACCGATACCCAGCCGGGCCCTTTTGTACATCGGCAAGCCGGTGATGTCGGCTCCGTCGAAGAGCACCTGGCCTGCCGTCGGGGTAATCATCCCCATAATCATCCGGAAAGTGGTGGTCTTGCCCGCGCCGTTTCGCCCCAAAAGCCCCACGATGCTCCGCTGCGCGATTGTGACGGAGACGCCGTTGACAACCGCCCTGCCCGAATACTTCTTCACCAGCTCACGAGTCTCGAGTAAATTCATCTCAATCAGGATAACAAATACTCTGGCCTTTTCACGCTTTTTCTGTTATTAAGTATTGCTTCGTTCCGCGGCCTTCTATATGCCCGGCATATTAACAAACAAGACAAGCAAAAACTATGTTTGCGATTATAAGTGACATACACTCGAATATCGAGGCCCTGACGACCGTCCTGGCGGACGTCGAAAGCCGGGGCATAAAGACCATTTACTGCCTCGGCGACGTCATCGGCTACGGCCCAAATCCCCGCGAATGTCTCGACCTTGTCATCGACAAAAGCAAATGGTGCGTCCTGGGCAACCACGATTACGCCACGCTCTACGAGCCGACCAACTTCAACTACGGCGCCGAACAGGCCAGCTTCTGGACGCGATTCAACCTCGAAGCGGAGCCCGACAAGCTGCCGCGGGACAAACGCTGGGAATTCCTGGGCAAGCTCCCGATGCGTCGAACGGTCAGGGCAAAACTCGGCGATGTCCCCGCCACAATGGATTTTGCCCACGCATCTCCCAGAAGGCCGATTAACGAGTACATCTTCCCAGATGACGTTTACACCAACCCCGTAAAAGTCCGCGTATCGTTCGAGCGGGTCAAGCACGTCTGTTTCGTCGGCCATACCCATCTGCCGGGCGTATTCCTCGACGAACCGGATTTTTATCTGCCAACGGAATTAGGAAACGTCTATCCGATTGTGGAAGGCGAAAAGGCAATCATCAACATCGGCTCCGTGGGCCAGCCACGCGACCGGGACAACCGCGCCAGCTACGTTTACGTCGAAGAAAATGAGGTGCACTTCGTCCGCCTCGAATACGATTACAAAACCACCGCCTCGAAAATAAGGGCCCTCGACCATCTCGACACTTTCAACGCCGACCGGCTCGAAGAAGGAAGATAGAAAGTAAAAATATGAATTTCAGAATTGTTCTGTCATCAATACTGGCTGCCTCCCTCCTGCTTTGCACAACGACAGCCGCCGATGAAACACTGCGTATCCAACCCGCCCCCGTGGCCGGTTTCGGCGCTCTCGGCGGGCCGGCGAAAGACGTTACCCTCGGCTCGCTCGACCCCAACACGGGCTTTAAGTTCCTGATTGAGCTGACTTCAAAAGGCGCCGCAATCAGCAAAGCCACACTCAGCGAATTCGACGACCGCAACTATAAAAATCCCCAGCCGCTTGTCCTGCTCTCGCCGACCACCAAACCCGACGGCTCACAGGCCTTCTCAATGGAAAATCAGTTGTTAGTTCTGGATGACCTTCACCTGCAACTGCGATTAGATAAGCTCGATTGGATAACATCCGACGTCGAAACCTCAGATGACGGCTCACAAACCGCCCGTTTTGAAGCAATCATAAAAGACAAGGCCACGGACCAGCCCGTCATAAAACTGACAAAAACTTATCGCGTCCAGGCCGGCGTTTACGACCTCGACTGCGACTTGACCATCGAGAACCCCTCCTCCACCGAGCACAACGTTAGTGTCGGTATGGCCGGGCCCGTCGGTATCAACCAGGAAGACCCAAGGGCCGATACCAGAAAGGCCACAGCCGCATTTAGAGACACCCAGGGACAAATCATCAGCACAGCCCTCGACGTCAAAAAACTAAGTAAAGCCGGAACCACCGAGCAAAGACAGCTCGCCCAACGCAACGCAGGGTTTGTCTGGGCCGCGATAACCAATAAGTATTTCGCCGCCATTCTCATCCCGACGCCTGATGCGAATATGAACTTTTGCAACTGGGTGACCGACAAGCTCGGCTGGTTCTCTAATCCGGACGGCGACCCGGCACAGGACAGCGGCGACGAAACCATCGGCATTGACCTCAAAACCACTTCGTTTACGCTCGCCCCGACAGGCAGTAAAACCCTCGGCTTCCAACTCTTCCTCGGCCCCAAAGACAAAACGCTGTTTGATAAAAACAAACTTTATAAAGACCTGGCCTTCGTCCAAACAATTGACTTTATGGCCTGCTGCTGCCCCTCCGCTATTATCTATCCGCTGGGTTTTGGGATACTGGCGCTGATGAAGTGGCTCTACGGCTTCATCCCCAATTACGGCATCGTAATCATCATCTTTGTTCTTCTCGTCCGGCTGATTCTCCACCCCCTCACCAGGAAAAGCCAGGTCTCGATGAGCCAGTACGCCAAATTCAACGCCCTGCCGGAAGTCCAGGAAATAAGAAAAACTTACGGCAAAGACATGATGGAGATGAACCGTCGCATAGGTGAGGTCCAGAAAAAACACGGCGTTTCCCATTCCGCGGCGATTATGGGTATGCTGCCTATGTTTGTGCAGATGCCGATATGGATCGCGCTATACGGTGCGATTTACGCCAGCATCGACCTGCGAGGTGCACAGTTCCTGCCCTTCTGGATTACCGACCTTTCCGCTCCCGATGCCCTGTTTAAATTCAAGGCGATTCCGATTCCTCTTTTTGGCAAGCTCGATTCGTTCAACCTCTTGCCGATTCTGATGGGAGTCGCTTTCTACCTGCAGCAAAAACTCACCCCCACACAGGCCGCCTCCCCCGACCCCCAGGCCGCCCAGCAGCAAAAAATTATGATGATTATGATGACGGCGATGTTCCCGCTGATGCTCTACAAAGGCCCTTCCGGCCTGAACCTGTATATTATGGCCAGCGTCTTCGGCGGCGTCATTGAGCAATACGTCATCAAAAAACACATCCGCGACAAAGAGCAGGCCAAAGAACAGGGCCTCGTCGCCGTAACAAGCAAAACCGGCGGAAAAGTAAAAAAACCAAAACCAAAACCGTTCTTTAAAATCTAACTACGAGTAATGTCATTCCCGCCCCTGTTTTCACAGGGGTAAACTTGTCCCCGCGAAAGCGGGGAGCGGGAATCCATTTTTTCAATGTATAATCCAAGCGACACAATAGTGGCCGTCAGCTCCCCCAGCAGCGACCACAGGGTGATTGTTAGAATAACCGGCACGCAGACAGTTGCCATTATAAATCAGATTCTTACTCCTGCTGTCTCAGGTAATCCCGGAATTACCTCGGGAACAATTTTAAATCTTGATTCCGCCGTATATTTGTTCCGCGAACCGCATTCATACACAGGCGACGACCTCGCCGAAATCCATATTTGGGCAAATCCGGCCGTCATCGAAACCCTTTTAGACCGCCTGCTGGCCCTCGGCGCTCGGCCCGCCTCGCCCGGCGAATTTACCGCAAGGGCTTATCTCAATAACAAAATCGACCTCGCACAGGCCGAGGCCGTCAACGAGGTGATTACCGCATCAAACACGTTTCAGCTTGCCGCCGCAGAAAATCTTCTGGCGGGTCGGTTGGGCCGAACTTCCAAAGAAATATGCGAATCAATCCTCGACCTCCTCAGCCGGCTCGAAGCAGGGCTTGACTTCAGCGCCGAAGATATCGACTCGACAAACCAGGCCGACATAATCACCACGCTTGGCGAGACAATAAGCCAACTTCAAGACCTGCTCTCCGGCTCGGTGCAATCCGAATCGATGCTCGATTTGCCGGCCGTCGGAATCGCCGGCGCCCCCAACGCAGGCAAAAGCGCCCTGTTGAATAAACTGCTCGGTCGCCGGCGCAGTATCGTCTCGCATCAGCGAAAAACCACCAGAGACATCCTCACAGGCGAAATTGTCCTTTCCGGCTGTCGCTGCATCCTTTTTGATTGCGCCGGCCTGATTACACATTGCGAGACAATCCTTGACGAACTTGCACAGCAGGCCGCTATCGAAGCCCTGCGAAACGCCCTCGTAGTCATCTTCTGCGTCGATATTGCAAAACCTGCCCTGAGCAAGGTCGAAGGGCCCGACTGGTGCGAAGACCTCGCTATACGCCATCTCATAAGGCCCGGCCATTTAATAGCCGTTGCGACAAAAGCCGATTTGCTTTCGGAAGCTGCTGAAAAAACAACACAACTGAAATCTCTTTTCGGCTGTGACTTTTTACCAATCTCTGCTCACACCGGCGCCTGCGTGGATAAACTGAAAGACAAAATCGCAGAACAGTTGATTACGGGTAAATCCGCCTCGGCGGATAAATATGAGATTGCCCTGACCGCCCGGCACAGGCAGGCCGTCTCCTCCGCTATCGCTGATTTAGTTCAGGCCGTCGATGAGTTGAAGGCCGGCAACGACGAACTTGCCGCTATGATGTTAAGAACTGCCCACAACCAACTCAGTGATATCGAGCAACATAATATCGACGAGCAGTTGTTAGACCGCATCTTCTCACGCTTCTGCATAGGAAAATAAAAAAGGGCGCAAGTTGTATTACTCGCAACCTTGTATTTTCTTGCTCTTTTCCTTTTTACTCCCGTGTTGGACGTTAAATTACCCATCTTCCGCTTCCCGCCTCCGGCGGGGTTTGGTCATTTAGACATTCGAATTTTGAATTTGTTTAGGATTTCGAGTTTAGGATTTAGGATTTTTATCTATCCGCCACCCTCTGTTAAATTACGCACAGCCAAAGCACCTCTGTGCCGTCGGGGCGGATGATTTTGTGCAGAATTTGCTTGTCGGGCTCTATAAGCTCCACTTCACCGGGTCGGATTATAAGCAGAACATAACCGGAACGGTATTGCCCGCCGGAAAGGGGCTTCGACATAAAGTGATAGAAAGAGGGGAAAACTTTATCGCACATAAAGTACATCTTGCCGTAACGGGTATAGTAATCCCATTCTCCAGCCGTAGTGAATTCGCGTGGTTCGCTAAACCAGCGTTTCGGGTCGTAACCAAGCGCGACGGCGGAGACAACGTATGGCATATTAAGCTCATCGCCGGTGCAAATGACGGCGTCATAGTCGTCGAATCGGGGCTTGAGCCATTCGCAGGCCTCTACAAAATCTGTATGGAAAAGATGGTAAATATCATATGTTTTGTTGAATTCGCCGAAAAAATAATTAAGATACCAGACGTTGGAGGCAATGACCACACCGGCAAAAATCGCCGTTGTGGCAAGCAGCGATTTGCGGCTTCTTGTCCTTAACCATCGAAAACACTCAACGGCGCCGACGGCAGAAAGAAGGATAAGAGCGCACAAGCCCGGCGCGCTTCGCAGTATGCTCAGGCCGCTAGTCCATACCAGGCAGTCGCCCACCGGGTATGCCAGAACAAAGGCAGCGAGGACCCTCGCAGAGGATGATGATTTGAACCGCCTTACAACTGAAATAAAACCTGCCTGCATCAGCGGTAGCATATACAAGTAGAACTGGCCGATGCGGGGCGGTGAAAACATAGGACTTGTATCGCCTTCTACAAACAGGAAATTAGGACCGAAATGCTGAATATAACGAATGGCAATATTCTTAACGGCGTCGAAAAACGGCGCAGAGCCAATCCACCCTGTCTGGAACTGGGCGTGACGACCGATACCATCAGAATGAAAGATATGCTGCCAAATCAACGGCCCCCACGTAGCTGCAAAGCCGGCGAAAAATAATCCGACAGCCAGAGCGCCTTTGCGTGTCTTTATGGTTTTCCACCAGCCCGGCAGCGTGAATAAAACAATCAGCAAAAGAAAGACCGGCATAAACAGCCGAACCTCCCAGTGGCCATAACAACCGATACCTGTCAGCACGCCGCCCACCGCGGCCACAACGGGTCTTGGTGATGGGGTCTTGTTGTTGTCGCTGGTTAGCATACCTGCCCAGAGCAAAAGGGCTAATGGAGCTATGCTTGCCAGCGCTGTTACGGAAGATTCAAGCCCGTTTCGGCTGTGCTGAAGATGCCACGGGTCAATCGCCAAAAGACCGGCCGCGACAAGCCCTATCGCAGGACCGAACAATCGCCTCCCGACATAATAAATCAGCCACACCGTTAATACCCCGCCCACCGCCGCAGGCAAACGAGTTGTCCAGACGTTCAGACCCCAGATGGCCTGGAAAGGCATAAGCAGATATACATACAGCGTTGAGCTGTTCCCTCCCACGTTTCTTACATAAAAAATTGGCCACGAAACCCCCGTATATTCTTTCCCCGTCTTCAGCAGGCAATAAGCTGACCACGCGTTGGCTGCCTCATCCTGATTGAGACCCGGAGGGGCGGTCTGGTCTAATTTAACAAAACGCAGCAATCCGGCCAACAAAACAATGAGCACTATGATTACGCCGGTGCGGCGCAAAAACAGTGTCGGTAAACCATTTTTTGATGGTAGAAGATTTTCCTGACAGCCCATGCCGAAGAAATCTATCACCGTGTTGTATCGCCGTCAAGAAAAATTTGGCTGGGGCGACAAGGGAGAATTTCAAATCTGGTATAAAAGTAGGACAACTTGGCCATCGGGTCGAACGATTTTGTGAATAACTTTTGGAGAAATGTTTGGCGGGAAATTTTCGTCCGGACGGAGAACAAACAGAACTCTGCCTGGGAGAAATTTTTCGTTGGGTGGTTTGAAATGCTCTTCGTGCATAAAATACAATTTTCCATAGCGGGTATAAATGTCCCACTCACCGGGCGTGTTAATCTCGCGGGGTTCGGCGAACCATTTCCGGGGGTCGTAGTCAAGCGCAACGGCAGTGATTACATAAGGCATATTGAAATAATGTGTGGTGAAAAAAACAGCGTCGAAATCATCGAGACGGGGCTTGAGCCATTCGCAGGCCTCTACAAGGTCGGTGTGAAAAATATGGTAGGTCATAGGGGCGCGATTGAACTCGACGTAAAATCGATGAAGGTATCCTATGTTCATAATCAAGGCAATTATAATGAAGATTGCGACGGTTACGATTGCGGAATTGCGGCTCTTTGCCCACAGCCATTGAAAAATGCCGATAGCACCGACGGCGGCAAGCAGAATCAGCCCGCATAACCCAGGTGCACTGCGGAGGGCGCTTAATGAGAAGAACCACCCCAGGCAGTCCCCTATCGGATAGGTGACAATAAAGGCGAGCAGAACTCTGGCGGAGAGGGATGTTTTAAGTCTGATGACTATTATTGCCAGACCTGCGAGCATCAGGGGAAGCATATACCAATAAAGCTGGCCCATACCGGGCGGGGAGCAGAGAGGGGAATTCTCGCCTTTTATAAACAAAAAGTCAGGACCAAAGTGCTGAAGATAGCGGAGAGATAGGTTTTTGATTGCGATGGTAAATGGGACAGAGCCTACCCAGTAAGGCTGAAAAGAGGCGTGTCGACCGATGCCTTCAGGATGAAAAATGTGCAGGTAGGCCAATTGGCCGAAGGTCGCTGCAAAAGCAATAAAAAAGGCGGCGACGGCCGCAGCGCCTCTTCTGGTCTTTATGGTTCGCCACCAGTCAGGAAGGGTGAATAAGACAATGGCGAAGAGCAAGGCTGGCACGAACAGTCGGACGGAAAAATAGCCGAAGCAGCCGATGCCGGACAAAGCGCCGGCGATGGCGGCGATAAAGGGTCGAGGTTGTGAGGTCTTGTCGTCACTTACGGGCAGGTTTGCCCACAGCATAAGCGCCAGCGGGGCTAAGCCGAGTAGCGGTGCGTGGGTAACTTCGTGTCCCCATCTGCTTTGCTGAAGATGCCAGGGGTCGACCGCCAGAAGTGCGGCGGCAACCAGTCCGACTTTCGTATTGAATAATCGCTTGCCGACGAAATAAATCAGCCAGACTGTTAATATGCCCCCCAGAGCGCCGGGCAGACGGGTGGTGTATATGTTCATTCCGCCGATGGCCTGAAAGGGCAGCAGCATATAGACATATAGCGAGGGGCTGTTCCCCCCGACGTTTCTTACGTAATAAATCGGCCACGAGACCCCCGCATAGTCCTTGCCCGTCTTGAGAAGACAATATGCCGACCAGGCGTTAGCGGCCTCATCCTGATTCAGACCGGGCGGCGATTGACCAAACTTGAACAAACGCAGAAATCCCGCCAGAACTAATATCACCAGCAGAATTACCCACACAGGGCGCTGGGCAAATACCCCGCCTTTTTTCTCAGCCAAAAGGCTTTCATTGTTCGTCATATTATCAAAACCTATATTTATACAGAATCCACGTCAAGAGAAAGGTGCACGTTGAAAAAAATCGTGGGGATACAGATCCGTGAAATTGGGCGGTACAAGACTCGAACTTGTGACCTCCTGCGTGTCGAGCAGGCGCTCTAGCCAACTGAGCTAACCGCCCCAGGGTTCGCAGATTATATTACCACTCCGGCGCCGCAGAGCAAGGATTTTTAGGCGGGTATCGTCCTGGCCTTATGCGGATTAATAATCGGGCAGTTCGGCTTTGAGGCGGCGGGTCATCAGGTTGGCGATGGCCTCCTGCACAGATTTATTCCTGAACAGGACGTCGTAAACCGCTTCGGTAATCGGCATCTCAACCTTATACCGCGGAAGCAAGCCCTCGACAACAGACCGGCAGGTTGCGATACCTTCGATGACGGATGCGGTGGCGGTTTCGGCAAGGTGGGGGGTTTGGCCTTTGCCGACCCGCTCGCCAAATGAACGATTTCTGCCCTTTGGGGATATGCAGGTCGTGACCAAATCGCCAAGGCCTGTGAGGCCGGCGAAGGTCAGCGGTTTTGCGCCCATAGCAAGGCCAAGGCGGGAAATTTCGGCAAGGCCCCTGCACAATAGCGCCGCTTTGGCGTTGTCGCCGGCTTTGACGCCGTCGATGATTCCAGCGGCAATGGCGATGATGTTCTTCATCGCGCCTGCCAGCTCGACGCCGACAACGTCGGTATTGGTGTAGATTCGGAACCAGGGCGTGCTGAATGTATGCTGGATTTTTTGGGCAAGCTCGTCACTGGTTGAAGCAGCACAGGCGGTGGCGGGAAGTTTTCTTGCGAGTTCGTCGGCGATAGTCGGGCCGGATAAGGCGGCCAGTCCGGGAGTGTTGTTGCCGAAGATGTCGGCGATTATTTGTGTGGGCGTAAAGAGGGTTTTATTTTCGATTCCCTTGGCGACTGAGCAAACGGGGGTATTTTGGGGCGTATATTTTTTCAGGCGGGTCCATACGCTTCGCATAAACTGGCAGGGCACAGCGGAGACAATCAGGTCGGCTTCCGTCATAATCGCCTTATCGTCCGGCTCAAAAACAATCGTTCGGGGGAGTTTGTGGCCTGGGAGAAACTTTTTGTTCTCGCGTGCTGAGGCCGTCTCCTGTAGTTGGGCGCTATCGTAGCCCCACAGGCGCACCGGCGTATTCTTCTCCGCCAGGAGCATCGCCAGCACCGTGCCCATCCCGCCATCACCGATTATGGATATATTTTTGAACATCAACCACAGATTACACGGATTACACGGATTTTTCAACCACGAAGATACAATTTGGTCGTTAGTCGATAGTCGTTAGTATTTCGTCGTGCGGATTACGCCGGGGGCAGGCCGAAACAAACTATTCAGACGCGGATTCACACAGAGACCCCCCCAAACGAAAGACATGTTTTCTTAGAACACAAAAAATCTTTGTGAACGTAATCGTCTTTACCGTTTAGCCCAGAGTTTCGCTGTGAGTCTCTTGTCGGGATTCATTACCTTTTGAGCCGTTAAAGAATTCAAGTTGCCTGCTACTCTCTGCTGCCCTTACTCTAGGCTTTTCAAGCATAATGGCGTGAGGATCGACCGAGTCATATTGAACTCGATCCCGTGCTATTTCGCAGTAACCGGGATGAAGGTCAATTCCGATCCACCTGCGCCCCAATGCTTTGGCTGCAATACATGTAGCTCCTGCGCCATTAAACATATCAAGCACAATATCACCTTCAAAATCCGCTGCGGGACATTCTCTAAATGAGTACATCATAATCAAACGTTCAGGAAGAACGACGGGGAACGGCGCCGGATGCCCCCCAGCTCTTTGCACGTCTTCTGGGTATATAGGCCATACCTGCATAGTCAAGTTCCGCCATTCTTCCTGTGATATTATACTCGCCCCTTTCGCCTCCTTCGAGATAGCCGGAGGTGCCCCACCCTTCACATATACATTTATAAATTCAATCGTGTTATCCTCATAAATATTTGGTGGATAAGGATAACTTCCAAACATCTTTACCGAAGTTTGCTTCTGCCAAATATAGAGACTGTACCTTTGAAGCCCCGGTATGTTCTTCAGAATAGTACTTTCAATGTCGTTATTGATGTTCTTCAAATGTCGCGTGTGACTTTTATTAATAACTTTTTTGGGAATCGGCATAATCGGCGTAATTATCACCAATTTACCGTTTGGAATCAGGACTCGCTCCGTTTCCTTCCAGATTGGCAGAAGTTCAGATAAATACTCCTCGTAACTTGTCTGCCCAATCTGCCCCTTAATCCCGTAGTCAACAATATTCCAATACGGCGGACTTGTAACACTCAGTGCTACGCATTCGCTCGGCAATCTTCCTAAGGCGTTTAGCGCATCATCGTTTATAATTTTATTTACAAACGCTTCTGGCCAATTTGATTCTTTAGGTATCCTGTGCATTTAGACCGTGCTCTTTAAATTTTATAAATTTTTCATAATCAGGTTTTAAGAGGCCAATTCTTGAGTATCGGGCAGTCTCTGGGAATTTTGATGCCAGAATAATGCCTCGAACCTTATCTTTAGCCTCTTCGATATTACGATGGACCCATCCTATGTAACGCAATATTTGCCCGAATGTAGAATCTCTCGCTTCGTCTGCCTTGATCTCCACTACAACATATTCATTTTCTTTGCTTTTACACAAAAGGTCTATACGTCCTATAGGAGTTGGAAATTGTCGTCCATTTTCTTTTACAATAACAAGTCCTTTTTCGAGCAAACCCAAATTCCCATAATAGAACGTCTCGATATCCTTTTCAACCTGAGCTCTTTCGATGCTTTCCACCTCTTCGGGCTTAAGTAGTGCTTTGTGTTCCTCAACGACCTCTTTTACTTCTTTGCTTGTGGCAGCGTCTTCGATTACAGAAATAAGATATGTCAACCACGAAGGCTTCTTTTGAGGATTTCCAAAATAAGCAAACCAATCCTCCAGAGTCCGAAACCGGGTAATCTTTAGCGAAGGTAACAACTTGCCCAATTTTTCGTTGGCCGTGCTTGGGGCAGTGCAGACTATCCCGCCTTCGTCGTCAACCTTAACGTAACTAGGGAAGGCGAAAAACGACTTCTGATAACTTGCATTTTGATTAATTCGTTTGAAGCGAGTTTGCCCTTCTTCCGACTTTTCATCAACATCTAACCCTGCTCCGGCTGTTTCTTCCCTCATTACTATTTGCTTTGCTTTTTCCAAAACAATTTGTTTTTCCCGCTTGTTGATATCTCTCCACGCACGAATATATCGAATGATACGTTCAACATCTTCTTGCGACTTAGAAAGATTGATGAACAATTCATACTCAATCGACGTAATTTGATTTTCACATTCTTTGAGCACCTGCAGTAGAAAGACGTGCGGCAAAAGTCCCTTGAAACCCTCATCATACAATGGTGGGAGGCTTGGATTGGGGTATTGATATTTAATAACTTGCTGCTCTATTACTCCTCTTCTCCCTTCAGCTTGCACGCTCAGCAGGTCTAGGCCCGCATCAGTTATTTCTATCTTCCTGTCATCTTGAACCCAAAGTAGGCCAAATGCTTCGAGAAGCTTTTTCCATATTCGGATAAGGGCGGTTCTATCTGCTTGTGTACTACTCTGTTTATACGGTTTCAATATTTTAAGTTTGACGAGTCTATTCAGAATTTTATCCTGAGTTTTCATGTTCCAGACATGTTCAAGAAACTCCTTGAAGATTAATTCTACAATCTTCGTTATTGCCTCAACGTTTTCATCGCTTAATACTCGTGCTTTGGGCACGTACCAATAGGTAGTGCTTTCTGAGTATTCTTTCAAGAATTTCATGAATATATCACGGAACGGGAATGATTTATCTAAAACTTTCACTCGCACCACCATAACCATCTATCCGAGCATGTTTAGCATGCCCAAGAACATATCAAACTCATCCTCTGGCATAATCTGCCCCGTGAGATGATTTGCCTATCTCACTAGTAAATACAATACCCGAAACCCTCAATTCCGTCAACCTAATCCCCAATGAGCAAACAAAAAACCTTGCTTTTCGACAGGACTTTTGTACGCAACGGCATTTGCCTCCCATTACGCCCCGCCTTCGGCGGGAGCAACCCACGCAATAAATCCGCCTACGGCGGGTAAGTTTCGATTTTAATTGTGGTATCGCTGAGGGATGGTTTTTTGTCTTGCCTTGTTGCCGAGGAATCCGTAAATTAAGCAGCACAAGCAATTGTAAAACAGAATGTGGCGAACCAGGAAAGGATAATGTATGACCAAAGGCCATGATGTCAAAAAAGATGTAAGGAAGAAACCACAAAAAACATTAAAAGAGAAACGGGCCGCGAAAAGAGCTAAAAGGGAAGGCACTTACACGTAAACAAAAGAGGAGTTACTGGTTGCTTGTTGCAGGTTAAAGGTTTTACGTTAAGAGATGACCCCCTGCTGCAAAACCGAAGTACTGGGTCCCCGCCAACGGCCCTACTTCCGTCCTTCGCCCTAAGGGGCTTCGGAGGACAGGTCGCCGAAACCGGCTTCCGACTTCGTCCCGATAGACGACCCGCCACACAGAAGGCGGGTAAACATCGGGACTACGCCGAGATCTTCGCTGCGCTTCGACCTCCATATTAAGAGAGTCAGGATTGGTTTGGGAAATTTAATCGAGCGAAGTCTTTATGGTATTTAAGGGCAGCGGTGTCATAGGCGTGGGCGGCGGAGAGTTCGTCGGTGAAGCGGCCGAGCCAGATTCTTTTTCCGTGGAGGACAATTTTGGCGACCCATCGGCCGGAGCGTTTTTCGAAATAGACGCCGATAAAGCGAGAGGATGAATTTGCCCTGCACTTTCCTTTATTGCACTGGTTCTGTGAGTGGGTTGCGAGGCGAAGATTGTCGCGGCGATTATCAAGGCCATCGCCGTTTCTATGGTCAACCAAAAGCGTGGGAGGAGCTTTCATAATTTCCCTGTGCAGAGAAAGGATTCTGGTCCTGTTGTCGGAGGCACCAATCAGCCGAACGGCATAGAGGCGCGGGCCATTTTGCTTGAGGCACCAATGGAAATTATTGAACCAGTAGAAGTCGTGCGGGTCAACAATGGTGAATCTGCCTTCGCCTAAGTAAATCCGGCGGTATGGATATCCATACTTCCACTTCCGGTAAACCGTCACCGGCCACACAAAAATCCCGTCCAACCAATCCGGAACCCTTATTTGAATACTCGCCATAATTCTCTCTCCTCTCTTGCCGCCTTTACTTCGTAATTCTACATTCTACATTCTTCATTCTTCTGTCATCTGTCTTCTGTCATCCGCCTGCCCTGCGTAGCCCCTTGGGCGAAGCGGGGTCCTCGGGCCGCTATTGCGGCCCTCTATCCTAATTTGAATAGATCCTTCGACTCGGCCGACAACAAGTCGGCCTTGCTCAGGATTCGCGCCTACTTATAGAGGCACAAAGTCCCTCTATAAGTAGGCGCGAACTTGCGCGCTTTTGACGAAAACTAAGGGATTTCCTGATGGGAAATGAGGGTCGCAAAAGTGCTTAAGTGCTTGTGGGGAAAGGGGTAAAAAAAAATTTGAAAAAGTTGGTTTCTAAGGGTTTTCGACTTGCGCGCTTTTGCCCAACAACTGTATGAAACAAACGTTTCAAACAAATGTATGAAACAGTTGTATGAAACAAGTGTTTGATACAAGTGTTTGAATTTCACGGTTTTGGTTCGTTGAGGACTTCGAGGTGTTCTGGTTTGAGACGTTTGAGGTTAACCAGTTGGTTTTGGCCAAGTCGGGCCGAGATGAGGACTTTTCCGTCGGAGTATTTTTCATCGGTTATCGTGCCATAGGCGCGGAGGAAGCTTTGGATTTTGCCGTTTGCCTGGCTAACGACGAGTTTGACGATAAGTCCTGCGCCCTTGTATTTATTCAGGACGGTTTGATGCAGGCGGTCGAGGCCGAAGCCCGTTTTGGCGGAGACGCTGATTGCATCGGCGTAAAGCGTCTGAAGCGTCTCGAGCGTGCTAATGGCGCTGACGACGTCAACCTTGTTGAGGACGAGCAGGATTTGTTTTTGGCTGCAGCCGATTTCGGCGAGGACGGTGTTGACCGATTCGATTTGTTTGAGGGCGTCCGGGCTGGAGACGTCCACGACGTGCAGGAGCAGGTCGGCGTTGATTGCCTCTTCGAGGGTGGCCTTGAAGGATTCGACTAATTGATGGGGCAGGTTCCTGATGAAGCCGACGGTATCGCTGAGAAGGACTTCCGCGCCGCCCTCAAGCTCCCATTTTCTTGTGCGGGTATCGAGGGTTGCGAAGAGTCGGTCTTCGACGTAAGCGTCGGCGTCGGTAAGGGCGTTGAGGAGTGTGCTTTTTCCGACGTTTGTGTAGCCGACGAGGCAAATCTGGAAGAGGCCCTTTCTGCTGTCGATTTCGCGGACCCTGCGTTTGTCGATGTCTTCAAGCTCACTTTTGAGTTCGGCGATGCGTTTACTGACGAGTCGTCGGTCGATTTCGAGCTGCTGTTCGCCGGGGCCGCGTGTTCCGATACCGCCGACGGCTCCTGCCGCGGTTGCGCCGCCGGCGCCTGCTACCGAGTCCAAGTGCGACCACATCTTGGCAAGACGCGGGTAGGTATATTCCAATTGGGCAAGCTCAACCTGCAATTTGGCCTGAGCGGTTTTGGCGCCGGTGGCGAAGATGTCCAAAATCAGCTCGCTTCGGTCGATGACCTTTGCTGAGATTAGCTCCTCGAGGGCTTTGACCTGACGGGGGAGCAGGTTGTTGTCGAATATGACCAGGTCGGCGTTGAACCGCTTGACGCGGTCGGCGAGTTCTTCGACCTTGCCTTTGCCTATGTAAAGGGCGGGATGAATTTTATGGATTTTCTGCTGGAAGCGGTCAACGACGATGGCGCCTGCGCTGTCGGCAAGAGCGGTAAGCTCCTTGAGGTCATCGTGGTCCCTCTGTCGGGGCAGTATGGCCGCGACTAATATGGCACGCTCTTTTCGAACCTGCAACTCACGTATTTTGTCCAATTAACGGGCGCCTCCAAAGCGATATGAGCAGCTTAACACAATTGCCCGTGGTATTGCAAGGATGGGGCTCCCGGCGAGGCGGGATAAAGCCGCCAGTGGGCGGATAAGCGGCGTGCGCAAATCCTCAATCAGGACACGTTGTGCCAGCGGGGCATGGCAACGGAACATCGCCCCAGGTAACTCTACAGAACCAGCGCCAATCACAATCGCATGGCTGAGATTCCCCACCCCAACCACCTGTTTCTACTGTTGCAGTAGCATTCGCGAAAACCCATTTCCTGTATTCGGCGTGTCCATCGGCGAAAGAAAAGGTTGTTCCATTGCCGTGCCGCTTAGGGCGGTGGTCACCAAATGAGCCGGGGGGGGCGGGACTACCACCACCATCATAATTCAGAAAGAAAGCGCCCCGCTTGGCCCACCCTGCGTCCAAAAAGACGAACCTCTCGGCGGTTCTTTTAATCTGACTTCTGAG